>FUFK010039595.1_pt1 | contig 10825 bp, 10 predicted proteins | sample 1021851 | NCBI WGS metagenome assembly FUFK01 (sample SAMEA51879418, study PRJEB19060) | metagenome
GATTGGAGGAACTGATTCGTTTTTGCAAGGAAACAGAAGAACTGGATGTTGAATTCCTGGAGCAGCCGATGCCGGCTGATGAAATCGAGCCTTTACAACAACTTCCTGAAAAAATCCGGACCCGACTTGCCGCTGATGAGTCCCTCCACCATCCAAAAGACGCCACCAAACTATTGGCCCCTCAACCGGCCTGTGGCATTTTCAATATCAAGCTGATGAAATGCGGAGGCATCTTCCGGGGCAGACAGATCGCATCCATCGCGGAAGCAGCTTCCATCCCCTTGATGTGGGGCTGCAACAATGAAAGCAGACTCAGCCTTTCCGCAGCACTGCATGCCGCCTTTTCCTGCCCCAATACTCAATATCTGGATCTGGATGGAGATCTCGACTTAGTCCGGGACCCTGCCCAGGGAGGATATCGNATCCAGAACGGAANGATGATCCTGGAAGATTCTCCAGGACTTGGGATCTCATTCAAATAGATCAAAAGGATTCAAAATATTTNTTTTGATTTTGAATCATCACTCATTTTTTCTACTTTCTATGATTTGATTCCAACAACGGGATCTCTTACTCCTCATTAATGCATGACATCATTTACGTTCAATCAAGATCACNNATGATNTGATCTTTTNATTATTCTCCTGGCTGAATGAATNGATGAACGAAAAATTGAATCCTCTCCTGACTGCCATAGAAGATCCACCNATTGATGAAGTTCANCAATGGATTCGGGGTCGAGCATTTCCGGAAGACAAGCCGCTTATCGANCTTTCNCAGGCTCTGCCTTCCTATCCTCCGGCNGCAGAACTGAGAAATCATATGGCAGAACTGGTCGTGGACCCCACTATGAGCGGCTACACGGAAATCGGAGGAATTCCAGAACTGAAGGAAGCCTATGCAGGTGAAGTCAGTCAATTCTACCAGACTCGGGTGTCTTCTGAGGAAGTCTTCATCACGGCAGGTTGTAACCAGGCTTTTTTCCTGAGCATGCTCACTTTGGGAAAAGCGGGAGATGAGGTAATCCTTCCGGCACCGTATTATTTCAACCACAGGATGACCTTAGAAATGCTCGGCATGACTCCGGTGTTACTCCCATGCAGACCTAAAACNGGCATGCTTCCGGAAGTAGACATTGCGGAAATGCTGATCACCCCCCAAACCCGTGGGATTGTTCTGGTTACTCCCAATAATCCAAGCGGCACCGTTTATCCATCGGGCTTGATCGAGGATTTCTACAGGCTTGCTCAAGCCAAAGGATTGTACCTTATTTTAGATGAAACCTACCGGGATTTCCTTAACCCGGAACAGGGTTTACCGCATCATTTGCTGAATCTCTCCTGGCAGGAAAACCTGGTGCAGCTTTACAGTTTTTCCAAATCTTTTGCCCTGGCAGGTTATCGAATCGGGGCGATCACAGCCTCTTCCGAATTCTTAAAGGAACTGGTCAAGGTCATGGATTGCGCAGCAATCTGTGCCCCGAAACTGGCGCAGCGTTCTGCATTGTATGCGCTCATGCATCTTCATGATTGGCGCGAAGAAAAAAAACAATTGATGAACCTACGTGCTGAGAGCTTTCGTCAGCATTTCCAGGAAAANAATCGTTCGCGTTTTCGCCTAAGCACCCTCGGACCCTGCTTTGCTTACATCAGGCATTCTGAAGTTGGTNAAACCGCCTATNAGGTCGCGAAAAAACTNGCGTTGAATGAGAATCTGTTGCTCCTTCCTGGAAGCATGTTTGGACCGGATCAGGATTCATTCCTGAGAATCGCCTTTGCCAATGTGGAAATGGAGCGGTTCCCTGAAATGATGACCCGGTTTGAAAATTTCGCACCGGAAAATTGAATTATCGGAACAGTTCTTNATCTGAATTGAAGAAAATAGGCTCTGAAATAAATATTTTCTTGACCCATTATGGTTTTCCCATGAACATCAATGGTCTGGGATTGGATTTNCAGAGTTCATTTTTCAGGAATACTCGAGCCAATCCTTAATGAATTTGAAACTCTTTTTTTGGAAAGGAACCCTATGAACCCCCAAAAATCCTGGTNATCCCTNATTTGGCTAGTCAGTACATTTTGTCTGCTNGCNTTCACATCGCTCTCTGCTGCCACCCTCAAGGTTGGACTGGTCACTGATGTCGGCCGTGTCAACGACCGCAGTTTTAACCAATCTGCATGGGAAGGCGTACAGGAGGCAAAAAAACAACTCGGTCTGAATGACAGGCATGTCAAGTACATCGAAACCCAGGATGCCAAGGACTATGCAGACAACCTTGCCCAATTCATCGATGCTGAATACAACGTCATCGTTACTGTCGGTTTTGCCTTGGGCGACGCGACGGTCAAGGCCGCCAAGGAAAATCCTGATACCTTGTTTATCGGTGTGGACCAGTTCCAGGGTGAAGCCATTCCGAATCTGGCAGGATTGATTTTCCATGAAGACCAATCGGGATTTCTTGCCGGAGTTTTAGCCGCAGGCATGAGCAAAAGCGGAACGATTGCCGCCGTGCTTGGAACCGATTTGATTCCTCCCGTCGTGGCCTTCAATGAAGGTTATATTTCCGGGGCAAAGTCGGTGAATCCAAAAATTAAAGTCCTTTCCACCTACCATCCCGGTGAACTGAGCCAGGCATTCGTGGATCCTGAATGGGGTGCGGCTACAGCGAAGCAGGCCATCGATCAGGGAGCAGATGTCATTTTTGGTGCAGGCGGTCTCACCGGAAACGGAGCCTTGCAGGAAGTCGCAACCCAAAGCGGAGTTTACTGCATCGGCGTGGACTCAGACCAATGGAACACGGTTCCTGCAGCACGGCCCTGCNTGATTTCCAGTGCCATGAAACTCATCACACCTGCCGTGGCCGATTTGATTTCAAAGGCACAATCCGGAAGTTTNAAAGGTGGAAATGTTTTTGGTGCCGCCGGTTTAGCACCCTTTCACGATTTTGAAAATGATATCCCCAAACCTTTGAAAGACCTTTTGGTTGCAACCAAAGCAGGGCTTGACAGCGGTATCATCAAGACAGGTTACGGCAACTGATCCTGTCGATCATCCTTCAGTCTTTGGGAGACTCATCTTGGGTCTCCCACCCCATTACTTCCCTATCANGAATTATCCGATTCATGGCCATGGCCAAGCATCTAAGCTCTTAATGCCTTCAATGTTTCGTGTTCTGCTGATTCCAGTATTGGCCTTGGTCACCTCGCTGGCCCTTGGAGCGTTGGTCATGCTTCTTTTTGGAGACGACCCGATCCTTGCGTATCAGGGGCTTTTTCAGGGGGCTTTCGGCAGCGGCAGGGCCTGGAGCAGTACCATCCGAAAGATGATCCCCTTGATCCTCACCGGGCTCTCGGTTGCGGTTGCNTTCAAGGCTGGTCTCTTCAATATCGGTGCATCGGGACAGTTNGTGATGGGGTCCGTATTTTCAGTTGCTGTCGGGATTCATTTTGAGGGATTACCGATGTACATCCACCTTCCCATGGCGATTCTTGCGGGCATGCTGGGAGGGATGATTTGGGGAGCGATTCCCGGATTCCTGAAAGTGACCACAGGAGCTCATGAAGTGATCGTGACGATCATGCTGAATTATGTTGCTGCACTTTTTGGNGGTTGGACGGTTTATGCNGGGGGGACCCAGGGTCAAACCCCGGGCCCCCTCTGGGATCCNACCGCACGTGCGATTTCTGAAACTCCGGACGTTTTGCATTCCGCACAAATTCCCTGGATCTTCGGCCCACCCTACCGCGTTCATTTTGGTGTCTTCCTGGCATTGTTAGCCGTTCTCATCATCTGGTGGCTGATTTACAAAACCACCATCGGATTTGAAATTCGGACGGTTGGACAAAATCCAAAAGCTGCCCGCTACGCCGGGATCCGGGTGGAAAAAACCGTGGTGTTGACCATGGCCATTGCAGGAGGATTGGCCGGACTTGCAGGAACCATCGAAACGCTTGGGCTGAATCACAAATTCGCCCCCGAATTCGGAGGTCAGGTTGGTTTTGACGGAATCACGGTTGCCCTGTTGGGACAAACCCATCCCGTCGGGGTGGTTTTCGCCTCGTTCCTTTTTGGAGCCTTGGACGCAGGTGCGGCCAAGATGCAGTTCGAATCCGGNGTAGCCGCAGACATCATTCAGGTGATTCAGGCGTTGGTGCTTGCATTCGTTGCAGCACCTTTGATCATTAAAGCCATCTTCAGGCTCCGTTCAACTCAGGATGATCGACACTCAGCCAGTTTGAACACCAGTTGGGGAGGTTCCTGAAATGAGTTTCTGGAGCAGAACCGCCAGGGTTGCCGTCAGCCTTGTTGTGCTGATGCTGTTGATGGCCATTCTTGTAGAGTTGACCCCTCTCGGAGAGAACAAATGGATGCGGGTGTTCTTCGGCGTCAGTGCCTTGAACTTCACCCTCAGAGCGGCAATTCCTCTCGTGCTCGGAGCATTGAGTGGAATCCTCTGCGAACGCTCCGGAATCATCAACATCGGCATCGAAGGGATGATGCTGGCCGGTGCCTTTGCCGGGTTTGTTGCCAAATCCTCCACCAACGACTGGCCGCTTTATCTAAGCCTGGTTTTCAGCGTCATCGTCTCATTGGGGGTTGGAGGACTGATGGGATTACTTCACGGGATGCTCTCGATCCGTTTTCGGATGGACCAGATCATATCCGGTTCNGTGATCATCATCCTGGCAGCCGGACTCACTTCCTACCTTTTTGACAGGGATGCCATTGCGGATGGAAAATTCACACCCATCCCGATTCCCCTCCTTTCNGAAATTCCTGTGATTGGACCTGTTCTATTCAACAATCCTCCCATCACTTANCTNGCTTTGCTGCTNGTTTTGGTGGTTCACATTGCAATCTTTTATACACGTTGGGGCTTGAGAACCCGTGCCGTGGGNGAACACCCGAGGGCTGCAGATACTGAGGGAATCAATGTCAACCTGATGCGTTATTTAAACACGATGTTGGGAGGAATGCTTGCAGGACTTGCCGGTGCTTATCTGGTTTTGGAAGCGGTCGGACAGTTTCAGGAAGGGATGACTGCAGGACGCGGATTTATTTCTCTAGCTGCGATGATCTTTGGCAACTGGACCCCTTTCGGAGCATTGGGCGCCGCAACCCTGTTTGGTTACACCCAGGCTTTACAAAACGAATTCCTGTTGGCTGGAGTCACCACGATTCCACGCCAGTTTGTCTCCATGCTTCCCTATGTGGTCACCATCATCGCGGTGTCAGGACTGGTTGGCCGGGTGCGAGCTCCTGCAGCGATTGGGAGACCCTACGACACTGAAGGAGGCAGATGATGAGCAATCCGGTGTTGGAGGTTCAGGAGATCTGCAAAATCTTTCCCGGGGTGGTTGCTAATGAGGATGTCAGTCTTAGTCTGAATTCCGGAGAAATTCTGGCACTGCTNGGAGAAAACGGTGCTGGGAAATCAACGCTGATGAACATCATTTATGGGCTTTATCAGCCTTCATCAGGGGAAATCCTTGTCAGGGGAAAATCCTCAAAGATGCGTTCCCCAAGGGATGCCATTGGTCTTGGGATTGGAATGGTCCATCAGCATTTTCAACTGGTCCCGGTCATGACTGTTGTCGAAAACGTGATGCTCGGAAGTGAAATGTTACGCCATGGTTTTTTGGACCGCGAACAGGTTTCCCAACGGATATTGGATCTTTCNANGGATTACCAGTTGGAAGTAGAACCGAGTACCCTGGTAGAAGATCTCCCGGTCGGAATCCGTCAAAGGGTTGAAATCCTCAAGGCTCTTTACCGGGATGCGGAGATCCTGATCCTGGATGAACCCACTGCCGTCCTCACTCCGCAAGAGATCGAGGGACTTTTCGAAGTCATGGATCTGCTCCGGAGACAGGGCAAGTCCATCATCTTCATCACCCATAAACTCAAGGAGGTTCTTCGGATTGCTGACCGCATTGCCGTTTTGCGTCAGGGAAAACTGGTGGGAGAAGTCACACCTTCAGAGGCTTCAGAACCCAGGTTGGCTGCCATGATGGTGGGGCGCGAGGTGATGCTTCAAGTGGACAAGAAAGAAGCAGAACCGGGAGACAGCATCCTTGAGGTCAAGGGACTCGAGGCCAGAAACGACCTGGATGAGATCTGCCTGAGTGAGGTGGATTTGAAAGTCAATGCCGGGGAAATTGTCGGTGTTGCCGGAGTTCAGGGGAACGGACAGACCGAACTGGTGGAAGTGCTCACGGGTTTACGTCCCCTTAAAAACGGGATNCTCAGAATCGGAGGACATGACTTGAGCGGTGCAACACCTCGAGAGATTACAGACCGGGGAAAAATCTGTCATGTGCCGGAAGACCGGCATTCCTATGGAATGGTGGACAACTATTCTGTCGCAGACAATCTTGTACTGAATTCCTATTACCGCTCCCCTTTTGCCAAAGGAATGACCATTCAGCGGGAATCCATCGATACCAATGCTGAAACATTGGTNAAGAAATTCGATGTGCGAACACCTTCCGTCCAGACCCCCGGGGCAAGCCTTTCCGGGGGCAATCAACAGAAAATGGTCATTGCCCGCGAACTGAGCCGTCCGATTCAACTGATGATTGCGGCGCAGCCGACAAGGGGAATCGATGTTGGTTCCATCGAATTCATCCACCAACAGATCGTCGCAAAGCGGGATGAAGGAATCGCCGTGCTGCTTATCAGTTCCGAACTGGATGAAATCATGGCACTTTCTGATCGGATCGTGGTGATGTACCGGGGAAGCATCATCGGGGAAGTGTTGAACAAGGAGACCACCCGGCAGGAACTGGGACTCCTGATGGCAGGGGTAAAATCTGATTCAGAAAACATTCACCATTCAGCTCCATAATTTTTTTCTAGAATATCTCTCCNTCCTTCCATTTTTCTNGATTCTCATTTTTTTTANAACCTCNNNTTNAANTTTTATATTTCTGGGGATTGTAACTCATACCCTGGAAAGGGTAGTATTTTCTTTNGACGCCCAACTCAAACGCAAAAAAAATAAAATGCGTGACTATCCGGAATTTGAAAATCCTCAACAGCGCCCGCGCTATACCGGTCTTCCGACATTCATGCGGACCCCTTATCGGGAAGATATGGAAGGACTGGACATCGCCCTTGTCGGCATCCCCTTTGACGGGGGAGTCACCAATCGGACCGGCGCCAGGCACGGACCAAGGGAAATCCGGAATCAGTCTTCCTTGATGAGGATGATCAACCAGGCNACAGGGNTCAATCCCTATGAACTATGCTCCATAGCGGATGTTGGAGACGCCTGGGTGCAGAAACCTTTTGAACTGACGGGAGCCCTTCAAGAAATAGAGGATTTTTTCCAGATGGTCCATCAGTCAGGAACGGTTCCTGTTTCAGCAGGGGGAGACCACTCCGTCACCCTCCCGATTTTCAGGGCGATTGCCAAAGATCGTCCTCTGGGAATGGTTCATTTTGATGCCCACTGTGATACCGGNGACGATTACCTGGGTTCCAAATTCCATCATGGNGCTCCTTTTCGCAGGGCTGTTGAAGAAGGACTTCTTGATCCGCAAAGAACGATCCAGATTGGAATCCGAGGACCGTTGAATGATCCGGATGTCTGGAAATTCAGTGANGATTCCGGAATGAGGGTAGTCAGCATCGAGGAATTCTACGATTCAGGCTGGAGGGCTGTGATGGCAGAAGCCCGNAAAGTGGTCGGTGAAGGNCCCACGTACATCAGTTTTGATGTGGATGGTCTCGACCCGGTTTATGCTCCCGGCACCGGAACACCTGAAGTCGGTGGATTCACCACCCATGAAGCCCAACAAATGATCCGCAGCCTACGCGGATTACAGCTTTTCGGAGGAGACGTGGTGGAAGTTGCTCCCCCCTTTGATCCGAGCGGTACGACCGCCCTGGTTGGAGCAAGCATCATGTTTGAAATCCTCTGCGTTGTTTCTGAATCGGTTGCCTCCAGAAAATAAGACATGAGCCAAGAAAAATTACTCGAAGTATTTACCGATTTTGTCTGACCCTGGTGTTATCTCGTCACAGGTCGTGTCGAACGTCTNAAACGGGAAAAATCACTTAAGGTACNATGGCGCTATTTCCCANTGCATCCGGACACTCCTGAGGAAGGATTGCCTCTGGAACAACTTTTCGCNGGNACCGGAATGGATATCAAGGCTTCCAATCAAAAAATGAAAGCCCTGACCTCGGTGGAGGGGCTCCCCTTTGATCCCATGCGCAGCATGACCTTTAACAGCAGACGCGCCCAGGAACTGGCTAAATGGTCTGATAGAAATCAGTTTTCCGAATCCCTGCACCCCCANCTGTACCAAGCTTATTTTGTCCGTGGGGAAAACCTTGCGGAAACCGATGTGCTGATCAANACCGTCGATCTTTCAGGGCTCAATACGGAAGACGCCCGCTTGTCACTGCAGAGCAGACAATACAAGCAGGCGGTTGATGAAGACTGGAACTATGCCCGATCANTGGGNGTGACCGGCATACCCACTTTCGTCTACCAGGGTTATGGTTTGGTAGGAGCCCAACCCTATGAGGAACTGGACCGGCTGACGAGCTNATTCCATCCTCCATTTGTTTCCAATNTCAGACCTGTTTTCCCACCCANAGGATTCTTCCAATGAGTCTGAAGGCGTCCTCGTCTTCTTCATTGACCTCCAGGGGTTCATAGTTGGGATTGTCCGATATCAGTTGATAACCGTGTCCTGATTTCCGCTGCACACGTTTGGCAAANAGNGTTTCGTGGAGTTGGACACAATAAAGACCGTCTCCTGCGAAATGAGGGCTGACATCCAACAGCAACGAATCGCCATTACTGATGGTCGGCAGCATGCTGTCTCCTACGGCACGGATCACCACCATCCTTTCTGCACTGGATGAGAGATTTCCGTGAATCCAGGAATTTAAAAATGCCATGTGCTGGATCGCCTGCTCGGAGCCGAAATCATTGAAGGCTCCATGCCCTGCCGAGGCGTTGACATCATAAACCGGAACAAAAGCAAAATCTCCTGAATCGACTTCGGAAGGGAAAAAATTGGCCGAAGATGAATCGGAGTCTGAAAGGAACATCTTCCCGACCCCCCTTAGTATCCAGTCAAGAGACACGTCCAGCCGCTCACCCAACTGAATCAGAAAGTTGCTGTCAGGGAATTGGACTTCCTTCTCGATGCGGCTGATTTTTTTTGGATCTTCTGAGAGTTGCTGGGCGAAATCAGCCTGTTTCAAATCCAGTTGTTCCCGAAGTTTTTTGATGCGTNATCCAACNGTNGNNTGCTCTTCCATAAGCATTCCTTTTGATGAAGGTTTAAATGATGAGATTAANGATTCAATTTTCGTGCAAANTGAGATTNTAAATTAATAAATTGAGAATATANATCATNTTATGACCTTAAATNATCACTATATCAAGAATATTTTTCNCCANAACTCAATGNTCACCCTATTTCTCATAATTTCACTCCATCATCTTCTCCATCTTAAGACATTGGATTTTGACGTATTCAATCCCTCCTTCATCAACCTCGAAGTTCCCGTTTGATGCATTTTAATTTGGCACGGATAAAGGGCCCAAAATCGGTTTCCTCAAGGATCTGGAAATTCCCATGGCAGGCCTGAATCGCTTTGAACTTCAACACATCACGTTCACCTCTGCGGAAAAAAACCTCCGGTTCCTTGCTGGAACATCCAGCAATCACCACTAACAGGATCAGACCACAGGTCCAAGGAACTACGAATCTTTTAAATATCTTTAATTTTTGGAAANGNGAAANTTCTANCATCTGTTCTTGAGAGGGATCAAAGGTCNATAACAATTCTTCAAAACCATTCCNATTCACTTGGATGATCTGGAAATGCAGAAAAACAGCCAGCAGCTTTTCCANGGCACCACCCGGTTTCCTACCTGGCTNCGAAGAGCTTGATGAATCNCATTCAGTTTTTCAGAACCGATATTCTGTTGAAGGCGTTNTCCATAGCTTNGNGAAGTTCCTCCTTCACTGAACCATGAATCCAGNTGTTCTAATGAAATCCTGGTTGGAGTTTCAAAATTTTGTAATTGCCAACTTCTCACATNCCAATTGCTNTCTTCCAACCTTTTCTTCAATTCCTCGTCATTCCAACCAAGTTTCGGATTTGAAGGGTCGTCGTACAACATCGTCTCTGCTTCCTCCCATGCCTGGTACAGTTCTGCATCAACCGTCCCCTCCCCGATCAAGCCGCTGATCCTTTGGGCTTTGGAAGGAACTGATTCCGCCAGGGCAATTCTTGAATGTTCCCCAAGAAATTCCTCCAGTTTTTCAAGGATTTCCCAAGGCTGGGCAATTCCCTGAAGATAATTTCGGCCTATCATTCTTTCAAAACGGAGATCAGGAACCCCAAAAACCGAGGGGCCTTTTGCCAAATCTGAAACGGCCAGGATCATTCGGCCAGTTTCACGACTGCCCTGGTGGAATTTTTCCAGGACCTGTTTTTGATTCACGTTTTCAACCAGTCCATAGACCGTTTCATCAGAAACTTTCCTCAACATTTCACCCAGCAACAAACCGTCTCCACCATTGAGCACGAGGCAGAGATGATTTTTCTCAGGTTCTGCCATTCGGATCAATCGTTCTCTGACAGAGTCATGCAATTCTCCAGAATCACCCAGAGTGCGGTTTTCCCAGTAATCACCTTCCAGTTCCTGGGATTCAGTTGAAGCAGCAAGAAATGACGCCAACTGGGCTTCCCTTTTTCGCGCAACGTCTTCTCTGAGTCCGTCTTCATAGCCCTGGTCTCCCGGTTGATAGAAAACCCTCCCCTGCAGACTTCCCGGAAGATACTGCTGTGC
>FUFK010896257.1_pt1 | contig 10824 bp, 10 predicted proteins | sample 1021851 | NCBI WGS metagenome assembly FUFK01 (sample SAMEA51879418, study PRJEB19060) | metagenome
ATTATTACTTGGTAGCGGGGCGTGGCGCAGCTTGGTAGCGCGGGTGCTTTGGGAGCTTCCATTTATCCAAACCAAAAGCATTGCAAAGACTAGAAATTGATAAATTATTAAAAAGTATTTAGCGAGCATTAGCGAGATTTAACAAAACTGTTGGGAATACTACTATCAAGAGAAATATTTAGCGAGATTTAGCGACACCGCATAGAGCAATAAACCTTACGTTGCAGTAATAAAGAATTGACTATATATTTAATAACAAGTTGGGCTTAAATGACCCGAAAGTATTGNNTCAGGTGTNGTGAGCTTGGAACATGCTTTTCCACCGAAAGGTAACTGTAGGAATGACGGACTTATTAACCAAATCTTTTTTGATCTTTATGAAAAAAAAGCAACCATATCCAAGATTTGATAAGTCCCGATTNAATGACGGTACTAAAATTCCCAATGGGGAANATTTTGTAACTGCTCCGAGATATTGGGAGGGTTATCTAANTCAAAGAGGTGGAAAAAAGCTACTTTGGGAAACCGAAGGTTGCAACATTCCTGAACTGGTTGAAGTTATAAAGGCAAAAAGGATTAATTCTTAAAGGAATAAGTCCAATTTGAAAAAACTAAATACTACGGGGAAGCTAAACAACAATTCCCTGCCTTCTGGCTCTTGGCATAAGACTGCTGAAGCTGCTGAAAAATTACAAATACACTACAAGACCCTGCAAAATTTAATGTATGACGGGTTTCTTGAACCGCGTGTGCATTTCATACGGGTTGGGACAGGTGTAAGAAGTCCATATTTATGGAATGTTGACCAAATCATGCTGCGAATGGGCGATTTTGCAGCTCCTAGTTCGAGGTCATAAGCCAATGGATATTGATAGGAAAAGATTTGAATTGGAACTGCAGTTTGCTGCGGAGAAGAGTATGAATGTTGAGCAAAAAATCAGATTAATTGAATATCTACTTAAAGAGATAGAGGGAGAAATTAGTGAAGAAAATAATCCTAATAACAAATAAAAAAAGGGCTGCTGCTACAACAACAACCCAAAAATCTAAATTATTTCTACTTTAATTATGACTCAAATTTCACAGAAAAGTAAAGCATTAGTTGATTGGGATAGTGCAAAAGTATTTGCAAAATTACTATCCAATGAGAATTGCTTATGGACTATCTTCCCACCCAAAAAAGAAGGTGGAAGATGCTATCACTTCCCAACAGAAACTAATTTTGAAAGGAAGGTTGAAGAGTGTTTAAAAAATAATCCAAAACACTCTCTTGGATTAATAGTTAATCCTACTGTTGATAAACCTGCTGATTATGGCAGCAGAAAGGAAGATTTAAACCCTGCAGGTTTTGTAAAAACTTGGGGCGCATCCAATTCACATATAAAAGGAGCAAGAGCAATTTTTGTTGAAGGGGATGGCGGTTTAGGTTTAGAAGAGCAGTATCAGGTGGTATTTAATGCCTGCTACATGATTCCTCCCTCCTTTGTTACTTTTAGCGGTGGGCGAAGTTTGCATTTCTATTTTTTACTAAGTGATTTTATAGATAAAGAAACTTTTATTAAATGGCAAAAGCAATTACAAATTCTTTGTAATAGTGAAAATATTGATTTTGGAGCTGATAAATCAATTCACTCTCCCGCGCAAGTTATGAGAGCAGTTGGTGGATATCATCCTTCAGGAAACAAAACAATATTTTATAAGGTGTCAAAAGGTTGGGGAGAGCAAAAAGGATTACTTATTTATAATCCTAAGTTTTTAGAAGGGATGCTCTTTTCTCCCAATAGAGAAGATGCAAAAACAATACAACCTGCAATACCTGTTAAATCTAATAAATGGAAATCTGAATTTTCCAAATATATAGAAGAGGGGCATTGGTTTAGTAGGTTGCCATTAGAAACAAGAATTGATCTTGCAATAGAAATGCTTGGTTGTTGTCCCAAGAGGTCAGTTGAAGGTCAGGGAGAAAGAAATGATTGCATTGTTATATTGGCTGCATTAAAAAAACACTTCGGAGAAGTTGTTGCTGCTGATATATGTATAAAAGCAAAATGGGAATCTGAATACTGGAATCCAATTAAACAATTACCAAGTATTTATGACCCAAGAGCAGATATTGGTTGTCTAGTTTGGCATGCAAAGTTTGGTAAAGGAGCTAAATGGATATATGAAGAATCAAAAGTAATTAATAAGGAGAAAAAAATAGTATTAGAAAATATTTTTCCTGCTGAATTATCTAAGAATCTAAGAATAATTACTAAATTCTTACCAATTCCCGATTATTTAATTATTTCTACTTTCCTCCCTGCAGTTGCAAGTGCTTTGAGACTAGATACAAAAATAATCCTAAATGAAGGTTCGGATTATGTAGTTCCTGCAAATATTTATGTAGTCACTTGCGGTAAAACTGGCGCAAAGAAGAGTCCAATTTTAAAGAATCTAATTAAAGAACCTTTGAGCAATTTGGAAGCGCAACTGAATAGTAAATATAAATTTGAAATGCAGGAATATTTGAAGGCAATAAAAGCAGGAGAAAATGCTGATCTTCCATTAAGAGCAATGCTTACTGTTGGGGACTTAACCGAAGAGTCAACGCAAAAGCAATTAGAGGTTCAGGAGAAAAAAGGAAGGTCATTATTAATATTGCGGGATGAACTTAGCGGTTTTTTCCAAAGCATGAATAAATACACTAAGGGCAGGGGCAGCCAAGTTGAATCCTTATTGGAATATTTTGACGGGGGCGGATTTTCTTCTATTCGATTGGATAGTAAAGGGAATACAAAGGTTAGGAGCTGCACCAAGAGCAATGTCAGTTTATTTGGTAATATTCAACCCAAAATACTTGCTGATCTTATTGCAAAGGGGGATGAGAATGGTTTATGGGCTAGAAATATCTTTGCTCCATTACCAAGTAATCCTGTAAAACTTCAAATACTTTCCCAACAGGAAAAGGAAGATCATAGAAATGCAAAATATTATCTGCAAAATTTCTTGGGTGTAATTTTTGAACAGATGAATTTTACCTATGAGTTATCAACCGAAGCGCAACAGGTATTCTTTGATTATGAATTTACCAAGCAGGTTGAAGCGCAAGCAGCAAAAAGGGCTTCCCACGCTGCATTACTTTGTAAGTCAGCAGGTAAAGTTGGGCGCGTTGCAGGATTGCTTCACATAATCAAAAACATACAAGAACCTATTGAATTTATTGATAAAGAAACTATCAATTCAGCAATAGAATTAATTGATTTTTTTGATGATTATGCAATTAATTTTCAAAAGGAAAATACTAAAAGTGATGAAGATAAGAGAATGGAAAAAATACAAACTATTTGTTTAAGAAGTAAAACTCACGTTGCTTGGAGGGATATCCAACAGGCTTTGAGTCCTAACGATAGAAAGAAATGGAATAAAGAAACTTGTATTGAATCAATAGTTAAGTTGGAATATATGAATTATGGGGAAATTATTGGAGGTAAGAAGGCAGGCTCTATTCGATATAAAGCAACTAAACCTTATAAATGTTGATTGTTGATTATTTGTAGGCAGGTTTATATCAACATCAAAACCGTTGGGCAGCAACAAGTTAGAGCTAATGTTGTAAAAGTAGATTGTTTTTACTTCCTTTTCTCTTCTCTATTAGTTGCCCTGCAGTTTTGTTAATAAGTAACAACCTAACCTACATTTCAACATATCCCCCAAAGCTATTGCACCGCAGTTATTTTAATGTTGACTTTTGACTTTCCAACATAGTTTTTTGATGTTGTCCTTTGCATCAAATTCCTGTAGAAAAAACTTAGAATAGGGTTAGATACATTATGGGGCAATGAATTTTAGAGATTTAGAGAGATTACAAAGGCGCATAAATAAAGTTCAACAAGTGCAGAAACCTCCAACCCTGAAAATGTTGGTAATTAATGAAGAGCCAGATGAAGAAGGTAATCCTGTTACACCTGAATTTGGAGATTTAGTACATGAGCATGACCCGTGGACAATGGTAATCAAAGTTGAGAAAAAACCAAAAGATTGGGGCAAATAAACATATAAACAAAAAAGCCTGGGCAATTTTAAAATCCTTCGATTTTTGAAGGAGCAAACATACCAGGCTAATTTTTGAAGCACCTTAGAAGGGCATCTGAAGGGACTTTTTTTGGGTAAATTGGTTAATTTTGGCTATTTTCATAAATTAGAACCCAAAAGTAGAAACAACCTTTTTCATTTCTTTTTGGTTAGGCGCGAGATATTTATTAAGTGCATCAAGTGATGTATGACCTGAAATTCTCATAATGTCAGATAATGCCAAGCCTGCATCTTTCGCTGCAGTTAAATTGCTCCTCCTGAAACTATGCGTGGAGCTGCCCTCCAACATTAAGTAATCAAGTTGCGCCCTTAATTGTTTATCGAATGATTGGCGGGATAAATGGGTATTCTTCTTGCGCCCTTTAAAAAGGAAGCAATCAGGTGTTGGGGCGCGCCATTCAACGTTTCTTTTGTTTTTATTTAGTAATGGAAATTGATACCAGTATTTTTCTTTCCAATCTTTTAAATGTTTTTTCAAAGTTGGATGTAAAACTATTTCTCTTGATTGTTTAGTTTTAGTGTTAATTGATTTGAACAGGATGTAATCTTCTTTGATATCTCTCCATTGCAATGCCAAAACTTCTGAAACTCTTGCACCTGAAAAAGCTAATACAAGTGATATGTATTTATGTTGCCCAACAGGAAATGAATTACATAATTCTTGGAGCTGCTCCGAAGATAGGATTGCTGCCTGCCCAAAGCGTTGATCTTTTGGCATGTGTAAATGTGTGGTNATACATGAGNAAGCTATTACAGGCTTTTTANGCTGCAGTTGCTCTTTTCTAAATTAGAGCAATAGCGATTTGTTTATAATTAACTGTTGTAATTTGTATATACAAAATAACTTATAGAACTAGCTTTTTTTATTACTTATAATGATATTTTTATTACCTATTATTTACTAATTATTTATAACAAATAGTGATATTAATATCCTTTATCTGTAATACAGGGGGGAGGGTTGCAGATTTTTATTTTTTGTATCGCCAGACGGGGAACTTACTTAAACAATATATAACTTTTTAAAGATAAATGCAATACAAAAGTAATACTTAGTGTGAATAATTGATATTATAAAAGTATTAATTAGTTTATTTCTATTGTATGGAATCCGATTGGAATTTATCACAATCTGAATGGCGATTAATGAGTAGTTGCAATGAAGCTGCAAGACAGGCTGCACCGCATGATGCAATTATGTGCGAAAGTTTGGCTTTGCATTGGTACACCCGTTGCAAAAGAACTGGGGAGAAACCACAGAAACTTTTGTTAGAGAGGTGTCCCAATATAAATAAGCAGCATGTTCAACAACGATTAAACAAATTTAGGAGAGGTTATTAATGGAATTTCCAATAATAGATAACACCGCAGAATACGTTGAATTTATGAAAAAGAACTTTCCACAAAAGAAGATTGGAAAGATGCCAAAAAGTGAGAAAGATTTAGACCTAACAGTAAGAATTGAAATGGAAAATTCAGCACCACACTTACTGCAAAGAATCATTAATCCAAAACCTGCTGAAACTCTCCCTGCAGATGTATTAGACCGATACAACAAAAACATGCTTTGGGTAGAAGATATCCCTGTTTATCGTCAGGCAGGCATGACAGGTTTAGCAGCTAATATGCAACGTGATGTTGATGAAGCTAATAAACAAATATTTGAAGCAAAGATTGCTGAACAAAAAGCAAAAAATGATGCGGTTGCAAAATTTCATAGAGATAGACCAAAAGGTATGCAACACATGCCCCCGCTAAGTCAGGAGCAAATCATGCAAGCGAGAGAAAGGTGGGGCATAACCAACCGCCCAGCTTGGGATAAGGGGCAGGATAACTAAAATTGAAAAGGAAAAAGTTATTGCAAGATGAATACGACAAACTCACATACAAATTAAATTGTGAGTTTAGTTGGTTCAGGAATGAGATTAAACCTATTAAAGATCGCCAACGGGAAATTTTAGAGGAACTAAAAGAATTTAAAGATTATTAATGACAGTAATTTCAGCAGCAAATATAAATGATGCAATACCTGCAAAAGTTTATGCGGTAGTTGTTAAGTACTCGCAGGGCATGAAATGGAAACCTGCATGCGAGGAAGTAGGTATTGACCCAAGAACAGTAAAAAAATATTGGAAAGAACAACCTGAATTACAAAAATTTTATACTGATCTTGTTAAAGAATCAGCAGTTGAAGGCAAAAACAAAATCTTCAAAGCATTTCCAAAAGTAGCTGAAACACTTATTAAAACTGCTACAAATCCAAAAGAGAGAGCCTACGCAAGAAACCAAGCTGCAGATATTATTTTTAGATACATGAATAACCAAGAGATTAATTGGGAAATGCGTCAAAAAATGGAAGAAATGCAACAACAATTACACGCATTGGAAGGTGGTAAAACAATTAATTATGAAAGTTAGATTTTAAGAATTTAATAAATTATCTAATGTATTTCTCATACTGCCCTGCGGTGTCCACATGCCGTAAGTATCTAAGTGAATAGAGTGACTATGACCCATTAGCGCAGCCCCCATTCGGGTTGAAATCTTACTGCTATATCTTGCGTCTTGGTGCATCCTGTAGGCGAAACCGTGACGCATGCTATACGGTGTCAAACCTCTTGTTTCTCTAAGATGTTTCCAATAATCAACTTTTGCTAAATACTTACCAAGAGCATCCCCAAGACCTTGATCTCCAGTAGGAGGAACAGGATAATTATTTTCCAATTTTTCTATTAATTCAAATTCTTTTTCCCAATATTGATGAAGTGCATATAACTCTCTATCTTCTGGACTAGATCCACCTCCTGTTCTTTTTGCAATACCGCAAAAAACAGATTTTTTATTATTGATATTTTCTACTCTTAAATGATTTGCTTCATGNGGGCGGATGCCATAAACATTGCAAAGCTGAATTAAATATATGTATCTATCCGCAGCCTTCTTTTCTCTTTGATTTTTTAGTTCATCAATTAATTTGATAAATTCTTCATCATAAATTGGTATAGCTTTTCTCTTCTTAGAGTGATGTCCCATTAGTGCTTTTTTAGCTTTACTGCCTGCCTTTGGAGGTGTCCAAAACTTAGGGTTCAGATAACCTTCTTCAAATTCTTCTTTTTCAGTTGCATATTCCAACCAAGTTGAAACAGCTCCTATGACCTGCTGACGGGTTCTAGTTCCTTTATGAAGATTTGGTTTACTGTTGGGCATTTCAACCGTTGCAAGCAGTTTTAAAAGCGTTTTAGCGTTGTTTACTTCATTATTTGAAAGTACATAAATTAATTTATTTCTTATCTTCTTGTAGAAACCATCCCAAGTTGATTGCTTAATTTTATTATCAGTTATTTTTTCTTCCCCAATAACATCAAAACTTTTTACTAAATCAACAAGACTTGCATCTTCTGTTGGTTCAGGAGCTAATTGATTTCTACCAAATAATAATTCTACTGCCTGTTTTAATGTTTTCCCTGCAGCTACATATTGAGCAATAGCAATTACAGTTTCTTCAATTCTTCTTGCATTAGCAGGCAACCAATCTATTGGTAAAGTTGCATAACTTCGGGAATTATCTTTATATCGAACATCCAATTTACATTTACCTGATTGTTGGCTTATTCGATATGATGAACCAACTTTTTCAGTTAATTTAAGTTGCTGACGTAATCCTTTGACCCAAAATTCAGTTGTTGCTTTTTTGGTGGGCATGAGTAACGCGGGTGTTATTGAATATCTCGCTAAATGAAGCAAATTATTAGCGAGAAATGATGTAAATACTTAGCGACAAATTAGCGAGAAATGACTCTAAAATCAACCTTATTGCTCCATATTACTCTAAGCCAGATGTATTGATATGAATAAAGTTTTACTGAAAGGCTAGTTATAGTCTATTATTACTTGGTAGCGGGGCGTGGCGCAGCTTGGTAGCGCGGGTGCTTTGGGAGCTTCCATTTATCCAAACCAAAAGCATTGCAAAGACTAGAAATTGATAAATTATTAAAAAGTATTTAGCGAGCATTAGCGAGATTTAACAAAACTGTTGGGAATACTACTATCAAGAGAAATATTTAGCGAGATTTAGCGACACCGCATAGAGCAATAAACCTTATGTTGCAGTAATAAAGAATTGACTATATATTTAATAACAAGTTGGGCTTAAATGACCCGAAAGTATTGGTTCAGGTGTCGTGAGCTTGGAACATGCTTTTCCACCGAAAGGTAACTGTAGGAATGACGGACTTATTAACCAAATCTTTTTTGATCTTTATGAAAAAAAAGCAACCATATCCAAGATTTGATAAGTCCCGATTGAATGACGGTACTAAAATTCCCAATGGGGAAAATTTTGTAACTGCTCCGAGATATTGGGAGGGTTATNTAANTCAAAGAGGTGGAAAAAAGCTACTTTGGGAAACCGAAGGTTGCAACATTCCTGAACTGGTTGAAGTTATAAAGGCAAAAAGGATTAATTCTTAAAGGAATAAGTCCAATTTGAAAAAACTAAATACTACGGGGAAGCTAAACAACAATTCCCTGCCTTCTGGCTCTTGGCATAAGACTGCTGAAGCTGCTGAAAAATTACAAATACACTACAAGACCCTGCAAAATTTAATGTATGACGGGTTTCTTGAACCGCGTGTGCATTTCATACGGGTTGGGACAGGTGTAAGAAGTCCATATTTATGGAATGTTGACCAAATCATGCTGCGAATGGGNGATTTTGCAGCTCCTAGTTCGAGGTCATAAGCCAATGGATATTGATAGGAAAAGATTTGAATTGGAACTGCAGTTTGCTGCGGAGAAGAGTATGAATGTTGAGCAAAAAATCAGATTAATTGAATATCTACTTAAAGAGATAGAGGGAGAAATTAGTGAAGAAAATAATCCTAATAACAAATAAAAAAAGGGCTGCTGCTACAACAACAACCCAAAAATCTAAATTATTTCTACTTTAATTATGACTCAAATTTCACAGAAAAGTAAAGCATTAGTTGATTGGGATAGTGCAAAAGTATTTGCAAAATTACTATCCAATGAGAATTGCTTATGGACTATCTTCCCACCCAAAAAAGAAGGTGGAAGATGCTATCACTTCCCAACAGAAACTAATTTTGAAAGGAAGGTTGAAGAGTGTTTAAAAAATAATCCAAAACATTCTCTTGGATTAATAGTTAATCCTACTGTTGATAAACCTGCTGATTATGGCAGCAGAAAGGAAGATTTAAACCCTGCAGGTTTTGTAAAAACTTGGGGCGCATCCAATTCACATATAAAAGGAGCAAGAGCAATTTTTGTTGAAGGGGATGGCGGTNTTGGTTTAGAAGAGCAGTATCAGGTGGTATTTAATGCCTGCTACATGATTCCTCCCTCCTTTGTTACTTTTAGCGGTGGGCGAAGTTTGCATTTCTATTTTTTACTAAGTGATTTTATAGATAAAGAAACTTTTATTAAATGGCAAAAGCAATTACAAATTCTTTGTAATAGTGAAAATATTGATTTTGGAGCTGATAAATCAATTCACTCTCCCGCGCAAGTTATGAGAGCAGTTGGTGGATATCATCCTTCAGGAAACAAAACAATATTTTATAAGGTGTCAAAAGGTTGGGGAGAGCAAAAAGGATTACTTATTTATAATCCTAAGTTTTTAGAAGGGATGCTCTTTTCTCCCAATAGAGAAGATGCAAAAACAATACAACCTGCAATACCTGTTAAATCTAATAAATGGAAATCTGAATTTTCCAAATATATAGAAGAGGGGCATTGGTTTAGTAGGTTGCCATTAGAAACAAGAATTGATCTTGCAATAGAAATGCTTGGTTGTTGTCCCAAGAGGTCAGTTGAAGGTCAGGGAGAAAGAAATGATTGCATTGTTATATTGGCTGCATTAAAAAAACACTTCGGAGAAGTTGTTGCTGCTGATATATGTATAAAAGCAAAATGGGAATCTGAATACTGGAATCCAATTAAACAATTACCAAGTATTTATGACCCAAGAGCAGATATTGGTTGTCTAGTTTGGCATGCAAAGTTTGGTAAAGGAGCTAAATGGATATATGAAGAATCAAAAGTAATTAATAAGGAGAAAAAAATAGTATTAGAAAATATTTTTCCTGCTGAATTATCTAAGAATCTAAGAATAATTACTAAATTCTTACCAATTCCCGATTATTTAATTATTTCTACTTTCCTCCCTGCAGTTGCAAGTGCTTTGAGACTAGATACAAAAATAATCCTAAATGAAGGTTCGGATTATGTAGTTCCTGCAAATATTTATGTAGTCACTTGCGGTAAAACTGGCGCAAAGAAAAGTCCAATTTTAAAGAATCTAATTAAAGAACCTTTGAGCAATTTGGAAGCGCAACTGAATAGTAAATATAAATTTGAAATGCAGGAATATTTGAAGGCAATAAAAGCAGGAGAAAATGCTGATCTTCCATTAAGAGCAATGCTTACTGTTGGGGACTTAACCGAAGAGTCAACGCAAAAGCAATTAGAGGTTCAGGAGAAAAAAGGAAGGTCATTATTAATATTGCGGGATGAACTTAGCGGTTTTTTCCAAAGCATGAATAAATACACTAAGGGCAGGGGCAGCCAAGTTGAATCCTTATTGGAATATTTTGACGGGGGCGGATTTTCTTCTATTCGATTGGATAGTAAAGGGAATACAAAGGTTAGGAGCTGCACCAAGAGCAATGTCAGTTTATTTGGTAATATTCAACCCAAAATACTTGCTGATCTTATTGCAAAGGGGGATGA
>FUFK010037582.1_pt1 | contig 10823 bp, 17 predicted proteins | sample 1021851 | NCBI WGS metagenome assembly FUFK01 (sample SAMEA51879418, study PRJEB19060) | metagenome
ATTGCCTCTACACAAGCAGCAGCTTCTTTCTGGAAGATTAGGCCGCAGCTGTTTGCAAACTCTGTGCTGTTACCGTATGTGTTAACAGTCTTAGTTGCAGATGTTCCAGCTCTTTCGTCCTCCATTGCCTCTCCAACGAAGCTACCTGTGTTTGTAGGTGAAGCTACGCCGGGGTTTGTTGCAGATGCAGAACCGCCTAAAGCAGTACCAAACTTGCCAAAGAAAGGAATGTTCATTGACTTGTAGATGGTGATACCAGCTATTTCAATGATTCCGTTACCTGACTGTAAGGCATCTCCTCTTTCGTTACGGTTGATTAAGCCGTTAGTTTCTACGTTCTGTATAAGCTCGTAGTACTGTCTTGGGTTCAACACAGCTACTCTACCTTCGCCAGAAACTCCCTTCTCGTCTAGGATTGCAGCTGCATCATAGAAAGCTGAGATTAGAGAAGCTGGTACATAAGCATCAGAAGCTTGGTTGTTTGAACCTACACGTAGTTGTGTTCCACCGGGCTCTACAAAGTTAGACTTTGTGATTGGGTGTGCTGTACGTGCAGCCTTTGTGATTGCTCTGAAGATCTTTCTGTCATACTTTTCTGCAAGAGCATAACCGATCTTTCTTGAGATCTCACCACGTAGGTCGTAGTGTGCTAGTGTTTCGTCTAGCTCATAGACAAATGCTGAACTGATTAATAGGTCATCAACAGTCACTGTCTTTTCAGCTACTGGAGGTGCTCCATCGGAGTTACCTAGTATGCTGTTGCCGGGTGTGTGATACTCGGCTTTTGTTCTACCAGTATAGATGAACTGGATAGACTTACCATTTTGAAGTGTTCTCTTCATTACAAGGTCACGTGCTATCGTGTTCCTTTGGAAGCCTTTGAACATCTCGCCGGAAAACAATTTAAGGTAAAGTGCCCTCTTGTCTCCGGAACCATTGGCCTGACCCAGTTGGGTTAAATCTGCCAATGGCTCATTACTATTTTGTTGTGCCATTTCTAAGAATGATATTGGTTTACGTTTCTCAGATCTGAATTTTTTTTGGCCATTTTNTTTTGTGGTCTATCCCACCGTCTAGACGGATTGAGGTATCNNNCNTANNNGGCTCNCTCCAATAGAGATGGGAGGACTTGAACCTCCCTGTACGGCCTTAACCGATTACTCTTGTGTACTTGATGCCACGATATACGAATGTTACTTTCATGGTAATCTCCATATATCCAAGCCCCGTTCCATGCTTGGGTGTCATGCGTCCCTACTTGTTGATACGCAGGGATGAACGGACGGATTTTTTCTTCCGTCTCGAGTGATTATAATTAATCCTCTTACTACTTGTCTTAGTTCTGTTGAACTTGGCCTTTTCGCCTTTAGACATCTCACCTGTAGTCTTAGGTGTTTTGGATGACACACGTCTAGATGGTCTGCAAGCTGGGTAGCCTTTACGCTTTTCACCTTTCTGTCTGCCACAGGGCTTACCAGTTTTGGTGTCAACCCATTTCTCTTGGAACCATCTACGTAAGCTCATCTTCTTTTTGCTTTGCTATAACCGGGGGCAGTCTTCTTCTTACCACCAGCTTTGACTTGACCCTTACATACTTTGACACCATAGGCGTTAGCATATGCAGAAGGGTATACTTTAAATTTTCTTTTGGCAGCTGCTTTACCACGTGGACATAATTTACCCATTACTTCTTTTTACCTCCATGCTTGCAGCCACACTTAGATCCTTTCTTGTGTGCCATTAGACTTTACCCTTTTTCTTTTGTTTTTTGTAATAATCTATGACTGTCTTTTGGTCATTGACATCAAAAGGGCCTTTACCTGAGAGTCTTTTATTAGCTTCCCTAACTTCTTTAGGTACACCAAAGAACTCTTTACCCATAGCGATAGCTCTTTTATCGCCATTGCGTTCCTTTTTGGATCCGTCTTCGTTGTAAGTAATTGCCATTACATGTTTACGTCTATAGGGTTACTTCTAAACAAACGCTTTCTTTTTAGTTCCTCTAAAAGCGGATTGTTTCCAGAGGTTTTCTTTATAATATGGAGTGCGTCTGTAGCTTCTCTAAGGCTGATTGGTTCACCAACTCTTTTAACAAAACCTTGAGCTAGTCTTGTATCTTGCTCGTCAAAAGGTTTTACATTTTTAGTATTTTTCTTTTTTAAATTAGCCATCAGCATTTCCATCTGCGTAGGGCAAGTGCCTTTCTTGTAGGCTTGCCGTTTGGTTTTTTGAGTGGGCCTTTCATGCCAGACATGCGAGCACAAAATGACCTCTTTCTAGCCCCTCCTCCGGGCTGTGGAGCTTTGAGATTAGAGCCAGTGGCACGATTGTACTTGGCTCTTCCCTTAGCTGTCAGGCCGCCTTTGCGGCTCTTCTCACCTCTTCCGAGAGACAGGCTTACTCCCTTTCTTTTTGCCATTCTTACCTCTTAGTTTTGCGAAGTCTGCTCCTGTGATCTTGTCACGAGGGGGTGCAACTCGTGCAATCTTTTTCTGGCCAGCAGAATAGCCGCCTTTACCTTTTGGCATTACCAGATACCGGGAATGATCTGCCCTGTCCAAGCGTAGTTGAGTAGAGCTGCAACTATACCTATCATAGCTAGTCTTCCGTTAAGCTCCTCTGCTGGATGCCATTTCTGGTTTTCGTGGTTGTGGTGTGTCATGTTAAATCGTTTACCGAGTTACCGGGTGTTGTAGTTTTTGCGTGAAATATATCTTTCTCAGCTTTTTTAGGAGCTGGAACATATGGGTTTTTGGGATCTTCTTTTGGTGCTTGATAGGGCTGTCCGGGAGATCCCCCTTTTCCGGGTTTAATGTTAGCCATTACTTCTTCTTTTTCTTATCTATGATTTTCTTGAGTGCTGGAGGTAAACCTTTCTTACCACCTTTCTTCATAGGTTTCTTTTTGGCTGGCATTTTGCCGCCACCATAATGTCCGGGCATAGTTAAAAATCCAAATCTGATCTGTCTAGTTTTTCGATAACATCTTGCCTGTAGGCAGGGTCGTTATCATACCTTGCATCATTCATAGCACGGACAAGTTCCGCTTGACTACGAAAGACATCCCCTCTGTCAGGGGCTGTTTTACCTGTTACCATTCTACCTTCTACTCCGTTAGCGTTGTTGTACTCAGTCTTCAAACCAGCTACTGCGAGCTGTATAGCTTGTACACTACCTGTATTTACAACTTCATCGAAAGCATCAATAGATGATTTAGGTAGGTTTGATTTAGCCCAGTTTACTATATTAGCATAGGCTTTCTCGCCACCGGCTGAGTTCTTGATCTGATTGATTTGATCTTGAGTTATATCAGCTGGGGGTGCTGCTTGTTGTGGCTGTGTAGCCTGCACCTCCATGTAGGCTTTGATTAAATCTTGTGTGGACATGGAAGAGAACTTAGCCATAGTCTCATCTGATAGCTTGTTACCATTAGCATAGTACTCTTCGCTAGCTGAGTTGATTAGGTTAGCACCATCAGAAAACTGTGGTTTATCCTCAGCTTTATCTTCGGCACTAGCCTGCTCTGTCTCCTTGTCATCACCAAGTTTTTTCTGTAGCTCTACATAAGCTTTTTCTAGTTCTTCGGCATTTTTGTATTTACCAGCTAGTAGGGTTTCCTGTTGTTCTTCTAGGGCTTCACCCACCTTCATAGAATCTTGTTCTTCTGGTGTGAGTTGGTCTAGATTAGTTTCAGTCTGTACCTCTGGCTGGTATGATAATGTTTCTGACATTTATTCTGGTGGGTTTTGTTGTAATCCTTGTATTAAGGTTGTTGCCTGTTCTGCTAGCTCAGGGTTCTTCTCAGGATCCATTAGTGGTGTACCAGCTATCTGTCCTGTCTGACTTATAAGTGAGTTCTGTGCTGCCTGTTGTTGCTGCATCTGCTTCATTTGCTCTAGCTGCTCGGCTGTACGTACAAGATTGAGTACGTCGATACCTTGTGCTGCTGCTAGTCTCTTGATAGCTTCACTAGGATCAATAAACTTAACTAAAGCTTCTGGCCCAAGTGTGGCTGACACAGTTTGTATGAATCTGGTCAAGGCTTCGTTGTCCTGACCTCTACCTAAACTNTTGATACCGGCTACAATCTTAGGTCTGACTATATCTTTTGGTAGTCTTGGTATCTGATTACTGCGTTGTAGTATCAACAATGTTCTGTTGAGATATGGCACTAGGAACTCTACTGTAAGTAAGCTGAACAGCCCACCCAAAGACTTCTCCAGTTCCAACTGTGTGAGGCGTACCTCTTCAGCAGTAACTCTCTCTGCATTTCTTACGTTCATTACTAAGAAAGCTTCAAGTATTCTTTTTTCTATAGTTGATGCTAGGTTTGCAGCTGTAGCAAAGTCAGCAGTTTTACCAACCTGTACAACTCCTACATCTTCTGGTCTACCCTGTATGATAGCTCCGTTACCCGCTTTGGCAAGAGTGCCCGGCTTGGTTGTAGCAGATGGTGATACAAGAAAGATAACTTTACTTGCTACACTTGCACCTTCTACTAGAGCTTGAGACAATCCATCAAGGCTCCTTAGATCCCCAATGAACTCCTCTACTCTACCACGTCCGTAGTCCTCTCCGTCTACTGTATTGAATCGAAGCACTAACCATGGTGAGGCGTTCTTCGGTGCTGTGCTCTGGCTACCATCTAGGATCATGTCGTCCACTTCTTGATGCCATCTCCAGCTACCGCTGCTCTCATCCATCTTAACACAGGTGTATACCTCAGCGTCGTCTTCTGTAGCACCATATTCGCCATTTGGCTTTTCGTTAGGAGGGGGTGCTATACCCAATACCTTACGACTTACTAATTCTTTAGTAATGATCTCGATTACGTTACCATTACCATCTCTGTTTACTACATATCTTTGTAGTGGATAGTGTTTTAAGCCATCCTTGCCCATGAATATCAAAGCATTACCAGATACTATAAGATGCTTTAGGGCTTGGTGTACGACAACACGATCACTTGATACGGCTATGTAATCCATTATCAATCTCTCTATCTTTGAGAATGATAAGTCTAACTCGCTACGCATCATAGGGTCAAGAGTTTCTCCTAGCTTATCCTCCTGTACCTGTAGCTTGAAGAAGGCTGTTTGTGGTGGTAGTATTGCTAGCATTAGTTTTGCTGCAAGTGTTACCACGGCCTTGGCTCCTACTGACTGGTAAGGTTGTAGTAAGGTTCTCTTGCCTTTGTAGTTGTCATCTTGTGTAACCAGATAAGGTAAGGTAAGTTCTGAACACTCAACGGCCATATCCAAGAACTGAGTTCTACTGGACATAAGTTGAGAGTACCTTGCCTTAGCCTTATACATTTAGTCCTCCTGATGCAGAACCGGTTTCTCCACCCGTTCCGATATTGATTTTAAGAGCATCTGTACCTGTTCTCTTAGCTGCTCCCTTCGGGTCTTGTTTTGCTGTTGTTCCATACTCTACGCCTGCTACTTCATCTGGATCTAAGAGTTCCTTCTTTGTTGGAAGTGCTTTCTCTTCGATCTTTTGTTTTTGCCTTGGCTGTATAGCCTGTGGTGTAGGTAATGGTGTAGGCTTTGGTGCTCTAAATATGCACATTATTCTTCTAAAATAGATTTTATATATTGTACCACTTCCCATTGTCCGGAGCGATACATGATGGAGGCTATATCCTCCTTGGGGTGTACAGGATACCAAGCGAACTTGGATTCCAAATCCTCGACAAGCTTCTCAAGTTTCTCTGAATGGAAACTAAGCGTATTGAGGGAGGTTGGTGTTTGCATGTTCAAAGAACGCTGGCATGCGAGCTGCTTTTGTGTCGGCAAACTGTGGTGCTTTGCCTTCATACATCAGCCGGTCGCTCGCATCCAGCCAAAATGATTTGTCTAGGTATTTGTCCGGTGAAGTTTTTAGGGGTTGTAGTACCCAAGATATAGTTGCCTTCCGAAGCTTATCCAAAGAATTGCTAGGAACAAGACCCAGCTCACGACATACGAGACTATTTGTCGCCACGTGTATTTGTTCATCTCTGGAAATATCAGCTGATACTGTTCTAAGAGCAGCGTCACCAAGAAAGCGAAACATAGGCAATAGAACAAAGAATACAGCTCGCTCTGCAACGAGTGCCTTGAGTATAGTGTGGTCAGGATGTTGTATCCAAGCATCTCTTAATCTTATCGCCTCCATTTCAGCAATGGGATCAGCCCCATGGGATTCAACAATGAAACCCAGAGCGAGATCATGCTTGATCTCATCTTTAACGTTTGACTCAAGAAGTGTCCTCGCTGCTTCCGGGACTTCTTTGTCCAAGCCTTGTGAAATAAATTCTCCAACTGGTAGCTCCATATGACGTATTGCGAGAGCACGCTTGATGGTTTCTTCAGCACCAGATCTTACCTCCCCTTTGGTGGGTTTTACGGGAGTCCATGTTCTTTTTCTTTCTAATAATTTTGTATAAGGGTTCATTGTTGGCAGTCACATTCGATTTTGTTATCAAGAATACCATCCAAATAATCCTGTATGTCAGTATCTCCAAGTGCTGCATAAGCGTCAGACTTATCTTGAACATCACCCATAACTTGTAATGAATAGTACAAAGAGGTCTGTGGACTTCCAAGCCACTCCTCTATAAATGCTTCATCATATCTAATCATGTCGCTCCAGCTGTTGAAGCTGTAGCCATGAAGCAATCCTGTCCTATCGAGCATCTTCATGATTTCGTCTGCTACACGCTTGTATGCGTCCCATCCTACTTCACTTGCAATCTCAACGTTACCATAGTTGACTCTCTCTACTCCGAACTCGCCAGAGTCTCTGTCAACCTTCTTTGCTATTGGTGGTGCTATCTCGGGTGTGCATGTAAAGCCGTCTAGGTCTTTACTGCGATAGCTGCAACTGGCAGTGGGTGCAATAGCGAACGCCCTTACCATATTGTTTTCTCTTGCAATCTGAGCTGCTTCAAAGATTGCATTGTTTAGTGCCCAAGCGGCACAGCCTGCTTCATTGTTAGCCGAGTGGCCAAGGTTTACCAAGCGGAGTGCCTCTCCGAATTTCTCGTACGTGATGTTGTATCGTCTGAGGAAGTTTGCAAGACCGAGCACTCCAAGCCCCACTTGTCTGTCATTGTCTGGGGTAAGGTATTCTCCAGATTCTCCAACACCTGTCCTCCCATGGAGATCGCACAACTCGGACATACCTGTAACGAAAGCCTCTTGTAGATTGTCGAGTGTACAGGCACCGAGATTGACATGCTGTAACAAGCACGTTCCACGTGAGGGCAAGTATACCTCAAGACAGACGTTTCCATAGATACGCTCCCCGGTCTCTGTGTATTTGATTTTGTTGAGCCAGATGTCTCCTGATTTGATTCCATAAAGCAAAGCGTCCTTAGTGTCTTGGTCTGCGAACTTCCACATCTCGTCGTCAATATCGACGCAACGCTTGACCCAAGGCAGTTCTGATCTGGAAGCGGTTATAAAGTCTACCACGTCTGGGTGGCATAGGTCTAGGTGCAGTACGATAGCACCATTCTTGTAAGCTCCACCTCTTCTCAAGGTTTCGTTTAGAGCTGAATATATTTTGCCGAAGCTGACTGGGCCAGTAGCCACAAGTCCTTTGTCATTTTCATGACCGGCTGGTCTAAGCTTAGATAGGTGGATTGCACAGCCTGCACCAAATCTTAGTGCGTGGCTTGCGAATCTCCAGCTAGCTTCGATGCCGTTGTCCCCTTCCATGCTGTCTTCAACAACGAAGGTTGTGCATGATACAGGTAGTCTTGATGTAGGATCGTCGATCCAAGACTGTACCCGTCCAGTGCGGGAGATTAAGTTAGACATTTTAAATAAAATTAATTATGTTTTTTAGATTGTTTGTTAGTACAAAGTTTTGTTTTTGTAGAGCAAGGAAGAGTGTAATTATATCCTCCTTGTTTCTGTCATAGTTTTCTCTGAGCTTGTCCTCAACTAACTTCAATTTGAACTCCTGTTCCAGAGTTAATTTCATACTCGGGCGTAGGTGTCCAGAGTCTTGGTTCTTGCTTTTGGGAATCATAGTCCTCGTTTGTAAGTATTCTGGCTAGCCTTGCATTACAAAGTGCGTCTTCTTCTGTAAGACCTTTGTCTTCAAAAGCTTTGACAACTGTAGCCCAGCTGTAGCCTTCTTTCTCGAAAAGAGTAGTTGCTCTCTTCACTCCGATCCCGGGAACGCCACTGTAGCCGTCTGTCTGGTCGCCTGCAAGCGTCTGAATCAGATGCCATTTTGCACCCTCTTCTGGTGTGATCGTGGTGGTGTCTTCGAGATTGTATAGCTTACCGGGGATCTGTCTCATGTCTTTGTCAGGAGAAACAATGATATTCCCTGTAAGTTTGGTGGCATAGATGCCCATAGCATCATCGGCCTCCAGTTGTGGCATGACGATAACATCATACTCAATTTTAAGTCCTGATATGACACGTTTGTATCCACAGGGCTTCTTTCTGTTTCTGTGACCCTTATAATCTGGGAAAATTTTTTTCCGAAAATTTTTAGAGTCGCTAAAAAACAGTGTTGGCTTCGCAAAAGAGCCAAATTGCATTTGTATGTTAGATATTTCACGTTTTACTGCACTATAGGCTTCTGAAAAGTTAGAAGTCACTAATATTACGTCTTCTCCGTAGTCTATCTCTGTTTCACAGGCTGCACAGCACTTGTATACTATGTAGTCTGCATCAATTAGTAATTTCATGGTGGTTTAGTGTACGTCAGCCCAAGTATATCCGATCTTAGCTTCTGCTGCGATGGGACATCTTAGATTGTAGTGTTCGCCTGCCAATCTGGCGGCTGTTTCGAGCCATTTTGCAAATTCTTCTGCAAATCNTGGGTAACATTCGTAGTTTAGCTCGTCATGTACGAATGAGAGTTGATGTCCGTCGGGTGGTAGACATTCATTCACAATCACCATCCATCTTTTGGCGATCGTCGCTGCTGATCCCTGTAGGAGGTAATTGAGAAACTTATGCCCTTTGTCAACGCTGATACGCCTGCCGTCGATGGCGTTTGCATAACCACGTTTACTAGCTTTCTNNCAAGCNNGTAGCANNTCNGCAAGACCCGGAATGGCAGCAANATAAGCNTTACGNATNTCNGCNCCCTTNNNNGCAGCGGCTTNTTCGGNNANTANCTTATCANAACTNNNNCCTANTTTGNTATTCCCAGCCCCGTAGAGGAAGGCATAGGTAACTGTTTTAACTTGTCNNCNNGTNATTCCGATCCTNTCNGCATTNGTTTGNTGAATATCNCCNGTNGTAAGNATTCGNNNATANCGNCCNNTATCNTANCTNGNNAGGTANTGNGCNAGCATNCNGAGCTCAATCCCACTAAGATCGGCAGACACCATTTGATAGGTAGGCGTGGCCCGGAATAATTTTCTGAATCTTTCATCTGATGGTACTTGTGCTAAATTTGGTTTTCTGTGTGCACATCTGAATGTGCTGGTGGCAACCCCGCAGTGGTGATGTATACGATTACACGTCGTAGATAGCTTCTGCCATGCGTTCACGCCTTCCGAGATCATCCCCAATTTCTTGGTAATATCGAGACATTTCAGAAACAAGAGGGCNGTCTCCGACCCAATATCTTTCAATACTGTCTCGTCTACGACCGGCTTGCCTGTGGCCGTTCTCTGTGTTGGTTTCCAATTTTCGTGGGTCTGTAGTATCCATGCTATGTGNTCTCGTGAGGTGGGGTTAAGTTGTTTAAGTTTTGTAAATGGGCATCCTTGTACGTACCCTTGTGTCCNGTTATTTCGCTTAGGTGTAAACACTGTTCCAGCAACGAACCCGTATTTTCTGCGTAATACTTCTGTAGCTTCTTCCAGTTCTCCTCTGAGAGNTGATTCGAGCTCGTAGGCTGCTCGTTCGTCGAAATACCATCCATGTTCTTCTTGTTTTTGTAAGATGTGTGCGACCTGATGTTCTAGTTGTACCCAGTCAGGTAAGGGTGGAAATGTTGGCATAGTTTATTTGTAACAATAACGTCTTGTTCGCAATAGTCCTCCATCTCCTTGCTCCATGCTGACCAGTCGGCAGTCTGTCCAAAGTTCCCTTTGTATTCTCCCAACCTGTGGCCATAGGACTCCAAAGAGTGGCGACCATAGAGTTTTGGTGGCATACCGTCAATCCTTGCCTTGCGGTCTACCTCTAGCATATCGGGGTGGTACAACCTCGACAGTAGTAATGTATCTATAACTCTACCCTTCGGTTCAAAGAATGGGTAGACTTTCTTTATCATCGGTATGTCAAAGCCAATGATGTTGTGGCCAATGATCGTGTCAGCATCCATAAGATACGTAACACCTCTGCTGATTGGCTGTGCAGATCCTGTGTCATTGTATCTGGTAGTCTCACCTGTCTCATAGTCAAGTGTGACCAAGCAGTGCAGCTCAACGTCCTCTTGACTTAGAGGTGTTGTTTCCAGATCGAACAGGAGGGTAATAGGTCTTGTCTCTGAATTTTGCACGTCTTNTCTGTTNTTTGGTGGGTGGGTTNGGTTTAAAAATCTGTAGCTGGGTTGAACTCAACTGTGTCTTCGGTTTTAGTTTCATAGAATTGGCATGTAGATAGGTCATAGCTCAGTGTTGTAGCCACGCCTACTTCTCCAGAAAAGCGGTTCTTGAGTACTCTAAGAGTTGTGAGATTAGCATTAGCCTCGCCTTGCTGGTCTCTTTCAAGGGCGATGACACTATCGCTGAGTTGAGCGATTGAATGTGATCCTCTAAGTTGTCCGAGTGAGACTCGTCCTCCTTCTTCATGTGAGTTACTGTCACTGTTTGTTCTCCGTAGGTGTGATACTAAAAATAGTGCGATACCTGTACGT
>FUFK010037626.1_pt1 | contig 10822 bp, 14 predicted proteins | sample 1021851 | NCBI WGS metagenome assembly FUFK01 (sample SAMEA51879418, study PRJEB19060) | metagenome
AGGAATTCCAGCCTTTTATCTGCCAGCTTTATTAGCTTCCGAAAATGATGTTAAAAGTTTTTCTATGACAGGTCAAAGAAGGGATCTGAATAGAGAAAAATTTAAAGCTGAGAATCTATTATCTATTTTTAGTAATCCTGAATCTAATGCTAATAAGAATTTAATTTTTCTTAGAAAGGCAATGGACGTCAGGTCTAAATTAAGACAATTTCACCCATCTTCTAAAATGGAATGTCTGTCAAAAGATAGAAGTGATATTGTTGTAGTAAAGAGGGGGGAAGGTACAAACTCTATTTTTACTATTCATAATATGACTGATTATAAAATTAATTATCAATTAAAAAATAAGGAAGTATCGGAGCTTATAAATGATGACTTTGATATGAACGATTACTTAACTTCTAATAAGTACAATCCCAATAATATTAGCCTTGATCCTTTTCAAGTGATTTGGCTAGGCGTTTTAAGAAATGATTGAAAATTCCTCTATTTGGGTTGTTACTGATGTTGACGGAACTTTAATGGATCATTCATATGATCTAACTCCAGCGAGGGAAACAATAAAGATTCTCCAACAATTATCAGTACCTGTAATTCTTTGTACTAGCAAAACTGCTGCTGAGGTTGAGATTATTAGAAAAGACCTTAAATTAAGTGACCCATATATCGTTGAGAATGGAGGTGCCATACATGGAGAAGAGCTCAAAAAGGGTTGTGGAAATATTATCCTTGGTGAAAAATATGAAGTTCTTGATAAGATTTTGCAATCTATTTCTAGAGAAATTAATTACGAATTGGTTCCCCTTAACAACCTTTGCGATAAGGAGGCTACAAAACTAACAGGATTAGAAGGAAATTCACTTATCTTAATGAGAGATAGACATTGGAGTATGCCTTTCTTAAATCCACCTACATTTTTAGATGAAAAGATAAAAACTTGTTGTAAAAATCTGAAAGTAAAAGTTTACAAAGGTAATAGGATGAGTCATTTGTTATCGATAAATTCTGATAAGGGTAAAGCTATTGATGCACTTAAAAAAAATGCCAATAATCCAAATATAAAGATTATAGGATTAGGAGACTCTCCAAATGATTTACCTTTACTTATAAATTCAGATATCAAAGTTGTTATTCCAAGTGTTAATGGTCCAAATCAAAATTTATTAAATGAACTTATTGATTACGAATTTACCCTAGCAACAGAACCTAATGGGTTTGGCTGGAAAAGTGAAATAACTAAACTAATAGATAAATCAATCATAAAATAACAATATGAGAAATTCACCAATTAACTTCTCACAAGATAAATTTGAGGAATTAATAATTAATATTGGATGGAAATCTTATGATGATTGGATTAATTTTTGGCAAACTCGTGAAAGTATTTTATCAATAAATGATTTTTGGGGGGGGAATGTTAATGAGGAATGGATTTGGGGTTTAGCTCTCCCTCTTTTATCTCAGGCTTATAATTTAAAAACCAATTTTACAAAAAGAAGTATTATTGGTATTTCAGCTCTTCCTGGGACAGGGAAAACCACATTAGGTAGATGGTTAGAAGCAATATCCTTAAAATTGAATTTTAATTTAGCAGTAATTTCTATTGACGATTTTTATCTTCCAGCCAAAGAAATGGAATTAACGATTAAGGATAACCCTTGGAATGTTTCGAGAGGTTTTCCAGGAAGTCATTCAATAAATCTAATGCATGAGAAATTAAATAATTGGAAACTTAATGGTCAACTCAATGTTCCTGTTTTTGATAAGTCTCTAAGAAATGGTTTGGGAGATAGATCTCATTGGAGGACAGATTGCCCAGATTTGTTAATCCTTGAAGGTTGGTTTTTGGGAGCAGAACCCCTTCTTAGTGATATTAATAATGAAAAAGAATTTTTTCCTGCTTTAAGTTCCCAAGAATATGAATATAGATTAAATATCCAAAAAAATTTACATGAATATCTAGAAATTTGGAATTTAATTGATTTTATCTGGCATTTAAAACCATTGAAATTTGAATATATGAATTTATGGAAATCAAGGCAGGAGGAAGAAATGCTTTTAAAAAAAGGAAATGCGTTAAAAGACAAAAAATTGTCTAATTTTTTAAGAATGTTGAATGTATCTGTCCCTCATAAATGTTTTGAGGAAATTAAGTCAGATATCTTATTATTGATAGATGAAAACAGGAAAATAGTTGATTTTGAATTTAATTTAAAAAATTCTTAAAAAATTTTATCTTTCAGTTATTTTTAATACATTATTCATACATATTTGTGGTGTTTAATTAAACATATTTTGTCTTGTTTAGATGGTTGAGTTCTCTTACAAAAATGAAGGTTGTAGAATGGTCGTTTTAAGGTGCATAGGTCCTTCAAATTTTTTTTTAGAAAGAGTTTTATTTCCTACTGATATACTTACTTTTATGGCCCCTAATGATTCAAGAGTTGAAATTTGGGGAAACGAATTATATGGCCCTAAATTGGAAGAGAGAATAAGAGTTTCTTCAGACAACGAAGATTCATCGTTAGTTGCCTAAGTAAAACAATTTGTGAATTGTCTTAGAGTCAATATTTTTTACAAATAGCTTGTTTTTATTGATATTATCAAACTAGTTTTGTTTTAACGATGTATCAATTTTCCTCATTTGCAATAGGAGGCTTTGTTCCCTCTGCTGCTATAGCTGGTGTTCTTCTTCTTGTTGGTTTAGGGGCTTTCTTTTATTTAGGTATTAAAGGACCTACTGATTATTAATTCCATCTTTTATTCTAAGTTGGTTTATTAATTTTTTATAAAAAAATTTTTTTAAAATATGGACCTTACTACAGTCTTATTCTTAACTAGCTTACCCTTTGTTTTGTTGACAGTTTTTTTTGGCACAAAAAATAATTTTTACGAAAGTGAAAATTATAAAGGTGATGGCTGTGCTCATGACGTTAAAAGATAACTTTACTTGTAATTTAATTGCCGCCATAAATACATGTCCACTTACTATCAAACTGCCAAACAGGTTTATATATTTCATTTGTAATTTTGTTTCCTGCTTTTTTGCACGTTTCCAAATCCTTCATAGGTAAAGAGTGTAGAGAAGGGCTTGTTATCCCACTAACTTCAGGCCTCCCACCAGGTCCTTGTCTATATGTTCCGATTACAAGCCAATAGTTAGCTTCAAGAGAATCTGCAAATAAGAAAAATGGTAAAAATGCTAATGATTTTATAAAAAACTTTTTTTTCATTTTCACATTTTACCTTTTCCCTAGTTTTTGTAAATTGTATTATTTTTAATTGATATTAATATGTGTAAGTCTTTAAACGTAAATTTTGGAATATTTAAAATTTATTTTATATGGCTTAATCCAAGGTTTAACAGAATTTCTCCCAGTTAGCAGCACAGCACATTTAAAAATTGTCTCTATATTATTTGGTGTTGAAGATCCTGGACCATCCCTATCCTCAATTATTCAACTTGGAAGCGTTTTTGCAATTTTTTGGTACTTTAGATCTGATCTTTTTTGTTTTAATTCAAAAAAATCAATAAATGCAGACACTTCTTTATTATTGAAGAAAATAATTATTTCTATTTGTGTTGGTAGTATCCCTTTTGTTTTCTTTGGTGGAATTGTAAAAATATTTTTTTATAACTTCTTTAGTACAAATATACGTTCAAATTTTTTGATAGCAATAGTTTCAATCGTCATGGCTTTTTTTATGTATTTTGCAGATACTAGAAAAAGAAATTCAATTAATTTAAGTAATCATAATTATTTTAATAGCCTTTTGATAGGTTTGGCTCAGTCATTTGCTATTATTCCTGGTGTCTCAAGATCAGGTATTACTATATCTACAGCACTATTATTTGGTTGGGATAGAAAAGAGGCTGCAAAATATTCTTTCCTACTTGGAATACCTGCTATAACAATTGCCGCAATTGTTGAATTTATATCTTTTTTCAATACATTTTCTTTTACTAATTTTTTCCCCTTAATCGTAGGACTTTTGTCAACGTTCTTATCCTCTCTTATGGCGATTGACTTTTTATTGAAGTACTTTTCTAAACGTGGTATGAAAGTATTTATTTATTATAGATTTATGTTTGGTATTTTTATTCTTTTGAATATGTAATCAAGCCAAAATTTATTCTGCACATTATGTTAAGGTTTTAAAAAAATATCGAATGAATTTTTTTATTTCTTTTCAACTTGGAGAAGTTGAAGTATCAAATCTTACTATCTTAGTCCTTGCATTTTTTTCTTCTTTTACTTTTATAGCTGTAGGTATAAGCTCTTATAAACTTTATAAATCACTAGTAAGTGACGATGGTGAAAGTTAATCGGAACGGCGGGATTTGAACCCACGACCCCCACTACCCCAAAGTGGTGCGCTACCAAACTGCGCTACGCCCCGTTCTTTTACTATAAATATTAGATTGATTCAATTGAAAATATTTATAGGTTTGTTATCAGATCTCAACACGCATTTTTCTACATCCCAGTTAAAACAATCCCATATTTTAGGACTTAATTTGTAATTGCTTCCTTGAAATTTCCCTAATTTAACTCTTGTAGGTGATGCTGAACAGTATTGTCTACTTCCCTCTACAGCTAAATATTGTTGATGGTATTCTTCAGCATAATAATAGTTATTAACCATTTTTATTTCTGTGGCTATTTGGTTAAGATTATTTTTATTAAGTTCCTTTTGATAGGCATCTTTGCTCTTTAGAATTATTTCTTCTTGTTTCTCATTATGGAAATATATGCAAGATCTATATTGTGTTCCTAGATCATTTCCTTGCCTATTTTTTTGAGTGGGATCATGGCATTCCCAAAACATCTTTAATAAATCACTTATATCTAAGTCGTTGATGTTCCAAACAACTCTGACCACCTCAGCATGACTAGTTAAACCAGAACAAACTTCATTATATGTTGGGTCCTTTTTAGTTCCGCCTGCATATCCAACGGAGGTAGTAATAACGCCTGGCAGCTTCCAGAAACATTTCTCTGCTCCCCAGAAGCATCCGCATCCAAAAATTATTTCGTCTTCTTTTGAATTAGGTACTTTTTTAATATCGCTTAATAATATTCTATGCGTAAAGTAATCATTACCAATATCAATTGATTTTTTGGTGCCCATCATGCTTTTAAAAAATTCAAACATATTTAAATGATGTTATTGTAATGAAAAAAAACTTATTTTAACTTTTTATTCTATTAGTTGCTAGTTCCCTTTCCCAAAGGTTCTTGTAAATTCCATTTTCGGTTACCAATTTTTTGTGAACACCTTCTTGCACTATTTCTCCTTTATCCATAACTAAAACTCTGTCACATGTAGCTGCAACTGATAATTGGTGGCTTATCATAATTATTGTCTTTTTGTTAGATCTTCTCATCTCTTCAATGATGATTGAAGCAGTTTTATTATCAACACTAGCTAATGCATCATCTAGAACGATAACGGATGAATCTACAAGCAATGCTCTCCCAAGAGCTGTTCTCTGTCTTTGACCTCCACTCAATGTTATACCCCTTTCACCTACGATTGTTTTAAATCCTTGAGGGAAATTATTAATATCATCTATCAAACCTGCTTTTGATGCACTAATCTTTACTATTTCTTTAGATGCTTTAGGGTTACCAAAACTTAAATTTTCTGAAATTGTCGAAGTAAATAAAAATGCTTCTTGAGGAACGATAGCAACACTTTTTCTTAGATCTTTTAGTTTTATTTGTTTTATGTCGATATCATCTATAAAGAGCTGTCCATCTTCAACTTCAATAGTTCGACCTAATGTTTTTGCCAATGTAGTTTTCCCACAGCCTACTGGTCCAACAATTGCAATAAGTTCTCCGGGTTTAATTTTAAAATTTAATCCATTCAAAGAATTAAATTTTGAACCCGGATATTTTATTACCAAATCTTTTGCTTCAACAAGACCTTTAATTTTTTTCTTTAAAAACTTTGCATTAGATTTATCTACAATATTAGGATTGTTTTGAAATAACTCTTCTACTCTGTCTAAACTAACTTGTCCTAATTGAAATGTATTTAATGTGAATCCTAGGAGAGCTGTTGGGAATACAAGTCTTTCTACATATAAAATTAAAGCTACTAGTCCTCCAATTGAAATAAAACCACTTTCTAATTGATAAGTTCCTAACCCCAATAATATTAATAATGATATTGATGATATACCTTGTAAAAGTGGAAATAATGTACTTGCTGTTCTTGCAAGTTTTATCGCTGAATTCCGATAATTATTATTATGAATATTGAATTCCTTTTTTTCAGCATTTTCTTGTGCATAAATTTTTATAGCACTTATACCTGATAAGTCTTCTTGTATAAGATCACTTAATTTTGACAACGACTCTTGTTGAGCCTTCCTTTGACTTACCATTTTTCCTCCAAATAAACTTACTAATCCAAGGATGAATGGGAATATTAATAATGCGGATATTGTAAGTGGCTTATTTATAGAAAACATTGAGGGTATTGTTAATGAATAAGCAAGGATAATATTGCATAAACTTAAAACAGTAAAACCTAAAAGTCTTCTGATATTTTCAACATCACTGGTTGCTCTGCTAATAATATCTCCACTACCCTTCTTCTGAATCCATTCAGGATCTTGAATAAGTAAATGATCAAAAAGTTTTTGTCGAAGATTCACTTCAACCTTCCTGCCTATTCCAAAAACTATCTGTCTAGAAAATAATCTTATTAATCCCATACATGTTGCAAGGAAAATCAACCAAAGGGATTTAGAAATAACAAAATTTGTTGAGAATCCATTTTGTAATTGATCAATAATATTTTTAACTTCTAATGGTATTACTACACTTAAAATATTAACAATTAGGAGTGCTACAGCACCATAAAGAAATTCCTTTTTATAAGGCCTTAGATATTTTATGATTACTTTTAGATTTAGATTTTTCATTTTTATTTCCCAATATGATTAAGATAATGTTTCATTTTTAAATATGTGAGCTAACTTTATAAATGATTCAGTTTTTTTTATGAGTAACGAACAAACTCATCCATTACATGCTACTGATAAGAATATTATAGATTCTCTCATTACAGTCGAAAATCCAAAAGACTTAGACTTTATAAATTTAGCAAGATTAATTAATCGCTATTCAAATTTTCCCGGAGAAATTGAGATACAAAATGATCTAGAGAAAACACTCAGATTTTGGAAAATATCTAAGGTTGATCTATTTTCTAAAACTAGAAAAATTTGGATGGAAAGTTTTAGACCAACCAGCGATAACAAAAGTTTAATTGGTTCAAGTTTTGATACTTCTAATTAAAATCTTATGATATTAAATTTTAAAATAGTTAAATGACATCTCATCAATCCAACGCTGAAATTCTTAATCAACTACTGCTAGGGAAAGACTTAGATAATAATACTTCCAGGTTATTAATGAAAAAATGGCTTAATAATGAAATATTGGATGTGCAGACTGGAGCTTTTCTAAGCGCGTTAAGAGCTAAAGGGACCACTGGAATTGAATTATATTCTATGGCTGAAGAACTTTTAGATGTTTGTAAATTACCTGCTAAGAGACCTGAATTATTTTTGGTTGATACCTGCGGAACTGGAGGAGACGGAGCTAATACTTTTAATATATCTACGGCAGTAGCATTTGTAGCAGCTTCTTGTGGGGTTAAAATTGCTAAGCATGGAAATAAAAGTGCAAGTGGTAAGGTTGGTTCTGCAGATGTATTATTAAATCTTGGTATAAATTTAAATTGCTCTTTAGAAAAAGTTATATCTGCGGTAGAAGAAATTGGAATTACCTTCCTTTTTGCACCAGTTTGGCATAAATCATTAATAAAACTTGCTCCATTAAGAAAATCACTTGGAATTAGAACTGTATTTAATCAACTTGGACCATTGGTAAATCCATTAAGACCTAATGCACAAGTTTTAGGAGTGGCATCAGAAGATCAATTAGAACCTATGGCTTATGCCCTTTCAAAAATGGGAATGAAAAGAGCAATTGTTATTTACGGATCCGGAGGTTTAGATGAGGCGTCTCTCCAGGGGGACAATAAAATTATTTTTGTTCAAAATGGGAAACTATCTACTTCGAAAATTAATATTTCAGAATTCAATCAAAAAAATATTTCTAATAATGAACTTGTAGTTTCTAATTTTGATACTAATGAGCAAATACTTGAATCCGTTCTAAATGGCTCAGGAAAAATAGCCCATAAAAATGTAGTTGCATTAAATACTGCTTTGGTTCTATGGGTAGCTGGAATTCAGGATAATTTGGAAAAAGGTTTTAATCAAGCTCTATTTTTCATGAACGAAGCAAGACCTTGGGAGAAATTTGTTTCATTAAAAGATTATCTTTCATCTGAATAATTATTTTAATAATGTTGATGAATAACCCTTATAAGAAAAATTCAAAATTAGTTCTGAGTAATGGAATTATTTTCCCTGGCTTTTCATTTGGAGCGAAAGGCACTGCTGTTGGAGAAATTGTTTTTAACACAGGAATGACGGGTTATCAGGAAGTAATTACTGATCCAAGTTATTTTGGTCAAATTCTTACTTTTACATACCCTGAGATTGGAAATACTGGCATCAACTTTGAAGATACAGAATCAGATATTACGGTCAAAGGTATTATTGTTCGTAACTTTTCAACAAACAATTCTAATTGGAGATCATTTAAGAATTTTAATGAATGGTTAATTGAGAAAAACATTATTGGACTCTTTGGAATAGATACAAGAGCACTTGTTAAAATATTGAGATGTAATGGCTCAATGAATGGACTACTTACTTCAGAGGAGAAAGATATAGAGCAGTGTTTAAAAATATTAACTGGTACTCCTAAAATGGAGGGTTTAAATTTATCCAAAGAGGTTTCTACTAAGAATAATTATTCATGGAATACCACAACAAAAACCAGTTTCGATGAAAGAATAGAAAGAAAAAAATATTTTAAAAAATTTAAAATTGTAGCTATAGATTTTGGAATAAAAAATTCAATTTTGAATAGACTAGTTTCTCATGGATGTGAAGTTCTAATATTACCCTCATGTTCATCTTTTCGTAATGTATTAGCAAATGAACCTGATGGAATATTCTTTTCTAATGGTCCTGGCGATCCATCCACTGTCAAAGAAGGAATTGACCTTGCCAAAGAACTAATAAATTACGGTAAGATTCCTATGTTTGGAATTTGTCTAGGCCATCAAATTTTTGGATTAGCCTTGGGTGGAAATACATATAAATTACCGTTTGGACATCGTGGTTTAAATCATCCTTGCGGGAGTGATAATAAGATCGAGATAACTAGCCAAAATCATGGTTTCGCAATAGATCCTGATTCTTTACCAGAAGAAAAAGTCAAAATTACTCATTTTAATCTAAATGATAATACAGTTGCTGGATTAGAAGTTTATGATAAGCCTATTTTTAGTGTTCAATATCATCCGGAAGCCGGCCCTGGCCCCCATGACTCCGATTATTTATTTAGAAAATTTGTTTCTCTAATGTTAGAAAGATGTTGACATATTGTTTTCTTTTGATTTGATAATTACATTTGATACATTAATTTTCTTTGGGGGGTTAACGTCATAGAAGAATTTCAAAAGCTAACTGTTTCTCTTAGAGGAAACATTGAGGTAAAGACTAATATTCTTGTGTTTACCTTTAAAGGACAACTTGATGCTTTTTCAGAAAAACAATTTAAAAGCTATGTTTCTAATAACATTAAAAATAGTTTTCCATTAATAATTGATCTAACGAAAATTGATTTTCTTGATTCTTCAGGTTTAGGAGCTCTTGTTCAAACAGCAAAAGAATGTAAAAAACTGAAATTAGGCTTTTCAGTCGTGGGTAATTCTAGAGTTGCTCAAACAATCAAACTTGTTCGCTTAGGAGACTTTCTCAATTTGAACTCTAGTCTCAATGATGCATTACTCTATCTAAAAAATTGATTTATTGGATTAAAAATCTTGTTCCATATGGTTATCCTGAGGAAATAGGTTTGTTACAACTTGCTTGGCTTGGAGATTCCGTATGGGAACTTCATCAGAGATTAAAACATGTTCACCTACCTTTAAAATCTAAAGAGCTACATTTATCTGTAGTTAATGAAGTCAAAGCCAATGCTCAATCTGAATCTCTAAGTCAAATAGAACATTTATTAAGTGAATTTGAAATAGATCTTATTAGACGTGCAAGAAATAAAACTAAAAGATATCCTAAATCTGCAAATCCAGGCATATACTCAAGAGCAACTGGTTTTGAAACTCTTATTGGTTGGTTATTTCTAAAGGATCCAAATAGATTATCAAAACTTTTTGAACACTTAGATATAAAAATGTAATTTTTCTATGAAAAACTATTCTAAAAATAAATTTGCTGACGATAAGAATAAAAACCTCAATAAAGGTTCAAAATCTAACAATTCTTCAAAATCTTTAAATTTTTATGATAGAAAAAAAAGTAATTCCAGAAGCAATAAATTGAATAGGAATTCGAACAGCAATATAAATTCAACAAAAAATTTAAAGCTGTCTTATGAATCAAGGACTAAGGATAAGTTTGGTAATGACATAAAAAATTCAGGAAGAAGAAACGCTTCAGAGGATAATTTTGAATTCTCATCTAAGAATAAAGACAGAAATTTATACCCGTTGCCAAATAAAAGAAATTTTGATGACTGGATATGGGGAAAACATTCAGTTTATGCTGCTCTTGCAAGTGATAGAGCTATAAATCGAATATGGTGTACCTCCGAAATTTTTTCTTCAGAGAAGTTTTATATATTATTGAAGGAAATAAAAA
>FUFK010014350.1_pt1 | contig 10817 bp, 10 predicted proteins | sample 1021851 | NCBI WGS metagenome assembly FUFK01 (sample SAMEA51879418, study PRJEB19060) | metagenome
TACACGTCGGAGAAGTAGAACTCGCCGCCGGGCTTGAGCAGCCGTTTCACGTCGCCGATCACCTTGGCCTTGTCGGTGCTCAGGTTGATCACGCAGTTGGACACCACGATGTCGAAGTAGCCGTCCTCCAGATCGAGCTGGTCCAGCTCTTCGATATAGCCCTTCAGGAAACGCACATTGCTGCGCGCGTGGCCGAATTCCCGGCGGTGGTAGTCCTGGTGGCGCTCCGCCACCGCCAGCTGTTCGTCGGTCATGTCCACGCCGACCACCTCGCCGCTGTCGCCCACCAGGGCCGAGAGCACGTAGACGTCCCGGCCCGAGCCGCAGCCCAGATCGAGAATGCGCATCCCTTCCAGGGCCGCCGGCGCCACCAGGCCGCAGCCGTAGTAGCGGCTCACCACCTCATCATGCAGGCGCGCCAGCAACGGCTTCAGATGCTCCGGCGGCGCCTGGTCGCAGCAGGCGTTGGTTTGCAGATCGTCGCTGCCGCTGAGCTGTTTACCGTAATAGTCCTGAACTTCATCGCGCATGGTTGAACCTCTTGGCGGCCGGCCTGAATACCGGTTAGGTGCGGGGACGGCCGTTTTGTTACGTTCGGGTGATGATCCATTTGCGGTCATCATCGCCCTGAAGTGATTCAGGGCCCGTGAAAGAATAAGCGGGGCGGAGCAGCGGCGGTAGCGTGCCGGTCAGCGCGCGGCTTCCCGTTCAATGCGTTCGGCCAGCGCGTCGGCGCTGGCGTCCGGCAGGGGCGTCGTCGGGGCGCGCAGACTGCCCACCAGGGCCCGCAGCTGACGCAGATAACGCCGACAGTGGCGGCAGATGAGCAGATGCAGATTCAGCGCCAGGCGTTCGCGGCGCGACAGAGGCGTGCCGTCCACCAGGGCGTCGGCGCGTTGCTCCACGTGCTGGCATTTCAACATTCACCGGTCTCCTGAAAACGGTCCACCATCTCGAACAAGCGGGCGCGGGCGCGGTGCACCAGCACACGAACGTTGGATGCACTGACGTCCATGATGTTACAGATGTCGTCGAAATCCAGGCCCTGGATGTCGCGCAGCTGCAGCGCCAGGCGCTGGTTGTCCGGCATCGCGGTGATGTGGGTTTCCAGGCAGTGTTGCAGCTCGTCGCGGGTAAGCAGGGCGTCCGGACCGCTCAGGGCCCAGGCCCGGGGCGGTTCCTGCCAGTGCCCGTTGGCGTTGAAACGATGCGCCAGGGCGTCGGCGGCGCCTTCCTCGGTGGGGTCGAACTGAACTTCCCGGCCGCCTTTGCGCAGTTGCATGCGCGCCTGATTAATGACGATGCGGGTGAGCCAGGTGAGCAGGGCACTGCGGCCCTCGAATTTGGGCAGGGCCCGGTGGGCGGCGATCCAGCCGTCCTGAACCGCCTCTTCCGCGTCCGCCGGTGGCAGCAGGGTGCGCGCGGCGCCGATCAAGCGCGGGTGGTAGTGCTTCACCACCAGGGCGAACGCGGCCCGGTCACCCGCCCGCAGGCGTTCGATGAACTCGGGGGTTTCCAGATCCGCATTCGCCATGGGCTTTCCGCCGCTCTTGGTTAGACCTCGATGCGCTTGTACTTCATGCGCTTGGGCTGCAAGGCCTCGTCACCGAGCTGCTTGCGGCGGTACTCCTCGAACTCGGTGTAGGAGCCCTCGAACCACTCCACCTGGGCGTCGCCTTCGAACGCCAGGATGTGCGTGGCCACCCGGTCCAGGAACCAGCGGTCGTGGGAGATCACGATGGCGCAGCCGGGGAAGGTGAGCAGTGCCTCCTCCAGTGCCCGCAGGGTTTCCACGTCCAGGTCGTTGGTGGGCTCATCGAGCAGCAGCACGTTGGCGCCCTGCTTGAGCAGCTTGGCCAGGTGCAGACGGTTGCGCTCACCCCCGGACAGGTCGCCGACCCGCTTCTGCTGGTCGCCGCCCTTGAAGTTGAAGCGGCCCAGGTAGGCGCGGCTGGGCACCTCGTAGTTGCCGATGCGCAGGATGTCGTTGCCGTCGGACACCTCTTCCCACACGGTCTTGTTGGCGTCCAGATCCTCGCGGCTCTGGTCCACGTAGGCCAGGTCCACGGTGTCGCCCACCTCGATGTCGCCGGAGTCCGGGGTTTCCTCGCCGGCGAACATGCGGAACAGGGTGGTCTTACCCGCGCCGTTGGGGCCGATGATGCCGACAATGGCGCCGCGCGGCACCGAGAAGCTCAGGTCTTCATAGAGCAGCTTGCCGTCGAACTGTTTGGAGACACCGTTGACCTCGAACACTTTCTCGCCCAGGCGTTCGCCCGGCGGAATGTAGAGTTCCTGGGTCTCGTTGCGCTTCTGGAAGTCCTGGCTGGCCAGTTCCTCGAAGGCGCTCACCCGGGCCTTGTTCTTGGCACGGCGGCCCTTGGGGTTCTGGCGCACCCATTCCAGCTCTTTCTCCACCGTCTTGCGGTGGGCGCTTTCCTTCTTCTCTTCCTGCTCCAGGCGCTGCTCCTTCTGTTCCAGCCAGGAGGAGTAGTTGCCCTTCCACGGGATGCCGTGGCCCCGGTCCAGTTCCAGGATCCACTCGCAGGAGTTGTCCAGGAAGTAGCGGTCGTGGGTCACCGCCACCACGGTGCCGGAGAACTCGTGCAGGAAGCGCTCCAGCCAGGCCACGGACTCCGCGTCCAGGTGGTTGGTGGGCTCATCCAGCAGCAGCATGTCCGGGGCGCTCATCAGCAGGCGGCACAGCGCCACGCGGCGGCGCTCACCGCCGGACAGGTTGGCCACGTTGGCGTCCCAGGGCGGCAGACGCAGGGCGTCGGCGGCGATATCCAGGCGGCGCTCGATATTGTGCGCGTCTGTGGCCTCGATAATGCCTTCCAGCTTCGCCTGCTCCTCGGCCAGCTTCTCGAAGTCCGCGTCTTCCTCGGCGTAGGCGGCGTACACCTCTTCCAGACGTTCCTGGGCGCCGCGGATCTCGGACAGGGACTCCTCGACGATCTCACGCACGTTCTTGTCCGGGTCCAGCTCCGGCTCCTGGGGTAGGTAGCCGATGTTGATGCCCGGCTGCGGGCGCGCCTCGCCCAGGTAGTCCTTGTCGATGCCGGCCATGATGCGCAGCAGCGTGGATTTACCGGAGCCGTTGAGGCCCAGAACGCCGATCTTGGCGCCCGGGAAGAAGGACAGGGAGATGTCCTTGAGGATCTGTTTCTTAGGCGGGACAACCTTGCCCACCTTATCCATGGTGAAAATGTATTGGGCCATAAAAAGAGAGATGCCTGAAAACGTAAGAAAAGCCCGTATGACGGGGCACGGGCGGGTTGGCGCCTAAACTAACCGAACCCGGGCCGGGATGAAAGGGTGCCCTGCGGCCCGGGCCGCCGGCGCCACGCCCCACCGGGCTTAAGTTCGCGCACGGCTTGCCGATATCAGCCACGGAACATGATTTTACTTTTGGGCCCGAGTCGCCCGTTCGCGCTGAGCAGGAGTTGTGCTGTGTTCGCTAAATTCAACCGCATCAATATCAAATACGGCGCCGCCTTCATTGGCGTGGCCCTGGCTTTGCTGGTGGTGGTGACCGCCAACGCCATGCTGGTCAACTCGGTCAAGGATCGCCTGGAAGAGGTCACCTCGACCCTCAACAGAGCCATCTCCCTGGTGTTGAACGCGGACCGCGACCTCTATCAGGCGCGCATGGCTGAAATGGCCTACCTGCGTGGTATTCCCGGTACGCCCGAAGCCGAGACGCAGATCGCCACCTATGAAGAAAACGCCGCCCAGGCCCAGGAGCGCATCCAGCAGGTGGCCGGTCTGATGGCCAACTACGGCGATGTGTCCGACAGCGTTAACACCTTCAACGGGCTGTATGAGCGCTGGCGGGAAGAGTCGGCGCGTTCGATCCAAATGTACAAGGACGAAGACATCGGCGGCGCCATGGAGCAGATCGACGGGGCGTCCCGGGAGAGCTTCGAACAACTGCGCGGCTTCTACGACGCCACCGGACAGTCCGTGGACGAGCGCGTCCAGGAGCTGGAGGCCACCACCCTGGCGCAGATCAACCGCCAGCAAACCCTGGTCATCGGTTTTGCCGTCCTGGTGGGTCTCGTGGCGATCGCTATTGCCCTGATCGGCCCGCACCTGATGTCCAAGGCGATCCGCCAGGTGAGCGCGCGGATCCGCGAGATCACCGACGGCGACGGCGACCTCACCGCCCGCATCCAGAGCCACCGCAAGGACGAAATCGGCGACCTGGCCGAGCAGTTCAACCGCTTTATCGAACGCATCGACACCACCCTGCAGTCCGTGCGCACCAGCACCCTGAGCGTCAACACCGCCTCCGACGAGATCGCCAAGGGCAGCCAGGAGCTGGCCTCGCGCACCGAGCAGTCCGCCGCCAACCTGCAGCAGACCTCCGCCTCCATGGAGCAGATCACCACCACCGTGCGCAATACCTCCGACGCCGCCCGTCAGGCCGACGAACTGGTGCAGTCCACCGTGCAGGTGGCCCGGCGCGGCCAGGACGCCATGCGCGAGGTGGAAACCACCATGGGCGAGATCAGCGCCTCATCCGAGAAGATCAACGAAATCATCACCCTGATCGACGGCATCGCCTTCCAGACCAACATCCTGGCCCTGAACGCCTCCGTGGAAGCGGCCCGCGCCGGCGAGCACGGCCGCGGCTTCGCGGTGGTGGCCCAGGAAGTGCGCACCCTGGCGGGCCGCTCCGGCGACGCCTCCCGGGAGATCCGCGAGCTGGTGGACCGCTCCGTGACCAGCACCCAGACCGGCGCCGGCCTGGTCAAGAACGCCGGCCGCACCATGGAAGACATCGTCGCCAGCATCGACAAGGTCACCCGCGTGATCAGCGAGATCAGCACCGGCGCCCAGGAACAGAGCCAGGGCATCGGCCAGGTCAACACCGCCGTCGCCGAGCTGGACACCATGACCCAGCACAACGCCTCCATGGTGGAAGAAACCAGCTCCGCCGCCGAGGAGATGCGCCACCAGGCCGAGCAACTGGCGGCACTGATCGCCAGCTTCCGCCTCAGCGGCCAGACCGATGACGACGGCGACCGGGTGCCCGTGCTGCGCGCCGTGGCCGCCGACCGGCACGACCCGGAAGGCCGCGCCGCCTGACCGGCGTGCCCCTTTTTCAGAGCCGCCGGTTCAAGCCGCTGTTGAGCAGCAGGCGCACCACGTCCTGCTGCTTGCTGACGCCCAGCTTGCAGAAAATGCTCTTTAACTGGCTGCGCACGGTTTCCCTGGAGACCTGGTGCCGTTCGGCGATCTGGTCCACCGACAGCCCGTTGACCAGCGCCATGGCGACCCCGCTTTCCGCCCGGGTAAACTGAAACAGGGCGGCCAGGTCCTCTTCGCACGCATCGAACGGGTGGCCCGGGTCGGACATGTACAGGACGATCTCGCCGTCGCCGTAGACACCGGAGAGTGATTCGGGGGCGTCCTCCCGCAGCGTCGCCAGGACGATCAGCGGGTGTGGCCGGTCCGGATGGTTCAGGCCCACCGCCTGCTGCCTGGCCTTGCCCTGCCGGAGGCCGGCCACCGCGGCCCACAGCGCCGCCGCGTCGCGCGAGTACCAGGCGCGAAGTCTGTCGCCATCCATCAGCAGACCGGCGTGCCGCGACATCAGGCGCGCGGCGGCGGCGTTGTGGTAGGTCACCTGATCCTGCCCGTTCAGCACCACCACGCCATGCATCAGCTCGGACAACACCGACTGCAGCGAGGCGGCGCGGTGTGTTGCCTGCTGCAGCGCCTTGTCGATGCGCAGCGCGCGCTGAAAGTGCGGTGCCAGCACGTTCAGCAACTGCAGTTCCCGGTCGCCGAACGGCTCGGCCTTGAAGGACCGGTGCACACCGATGCCGGCATGCCACTCCGTGTCGTTGAACAGACTGATGGCGGCGACATAGCCCAGATCGTTGGGCTTCATGATCAGACGGTAGTAGAGCGGGTTCTCCTCCGCCTGCTCGTCGTGCCGCACCACCAGGGCGGCTTCCGCCACCGGGCGCGAGGCCTGGATACGGTACACCGGGTCGTGCCTGGAAAGGCCGAGCCGGTAGGTGGCCTCGGCGAACCGGGGCAGCCCGTGGTTGGCGAGCAAATACCGTTTGCCCGAGGCGTGATCTTCCACGTGGATGCCGCCGGACTTGGCGCCCAGCAACCGGCAGAGGCGGTCGAGGACCGTCCCCCAGTGGCCGGGCCGGTACGACGCCTCGTAGATGTCCCCAATGAACGACAGTAACCCTTCTTCGGCGGCCAAAATGTACCCCTGCGAACCCGATCCCCGTTATTCCTTAACGGAATAGCAAAAGTCGTTTAGGGCGTCAAATGTGTGAATGGCGTCACACCCGCCCAACGACCCGTGGTGCCGGCAGTGTGAGCGTGGCTCCTGCCGGGATGAGTGCAACTCAAGTGCCAACCCGCCCCCTTTTTGGTTAGAATACGCGCCCCTGATCCCGCAATCCGACCCACAGGTAGCCCATGTTCTCTAAATCCATGTCCATCGCCGAGTTCGACCCGGAAATCCAGGCCGCCATCGACGCCGAGCGCGAGCGCCAGGAGCAGCACATCGAGCTGATCGCCTCCGAGAACTACGCCTCGCCCCGGGCCATGGAAGCCCAGGGTTCCGTACTCACCAACAAGTACGCCGAGGGCTACCCGGGCAAGCGCTATTACGGCGGCTGCGAAAACGTGGACGTGGTCGAGAACCTGGCCATCGAACGCGCCTGCCAGCTGTTCGGCGCCGACTGGGCCAACGTCCAGCCCCACGCCGGCTCCCAGGCCAACGCGGCGGTCTACATGGCGGTGCTCAAGCCCGGCGACACCGTGCTCGGCATGAGCCTGGACGCCGGCGGTCACCTGACCCACGGCGCCAAGCCGAACTTCTCCGGCAAGATGTACAACGCCGTCCAGTACGGCCTGGACAACGACACCGGCCTGATCGACTACGACCAGGTGGAAAAACTGGCCCGCGAGCACAAGCCGAAGATGATCGTGGCCGGCTTCTCCGCCTACTCCCAGATCGTCGACTGGCAGCGCTTCCGCGATATCGCCGACGAAGTGGGCGCCATCCTGCTGGTGGACATGGCCCACGTGGCCGGCCTGGTCGCCGCCGGCGTCTACCCCAGCCCGGTTGGCATCGCCGACATCACCACCACCACCACCCACAAGACCCTGGGCGGCCCGCGCGGTGGCCTGATCCTGGGCAAGGCCAACGACGATCTGCAGAAGAAGATCAACTCCGCGGTCTTCCCCGGCGGCCAGGGCGGCCCCCTGGAGCACGTCATCGCCGCCAAGGCGATCTGCTTCAAGGAAGCCATGGACCCGGCCTTCAAGACCTACCAGCAGCAAGTGGTGAAGAACGCCAAGGCGATGGCCAAGGTGTTCATCGACCGTGGCTTCGACGTGGTCTCCAACGGCACCGAAAACCATCTGTTCCTGCTCAGCCTGGTCAAGCAGGACATCACCGGCAAGGACGCGGACGCCGCCCTCGGCCGCGCCCACATCACCGTCAACAAAAACGCCGTGCCCAACGACCCGCGCTCGCCGTTCGTCACCTCCGGCCTGCGCATCGGCTCCCCGGCCATCACCCGCCGCGGCTTCAATGAAGCCGACGCCACCGAACTGGCCGGCTGGATCTGCGACATCCTCGACAACATGGGCGACGAGGCGGTGATTGACGAGGTGCGCGGCAAAGTCAGTGAGATCTGTAAGCGGCTGCCCGTTTACGAGCGCTGAAGAACGAGTTGATAGTTGACAGTGGATAGTTGACAGCGAAAACAGAGCGAGGCGTCAGGGATGACGGGAAAATTTGTAGCGCGGGAGAAATCCCGCGCTTTTGCGTTGCGGGTGGTGAAACTCTGCCGGCTCCTCCAGGAGCGGGATCGGGAGTATGTGCTGAGCAGGCAGTTGCTGCGCAGCGGTACGGCTATCGGGGCTTTGATTCGAGAGGCTGAACAGGCGGAAAGCCGCGCGGATTTCGTTCACAAGCTATCGGTCGCTCTGAAAGAAGCCAGTGAAACGGCGTATTGGCTGGATTTACTGACGGAGTCCGGGTATTTAGATTCCGTGCACGGTCAGTCTATGATGGCCGATACCGAAGAGCTCCTGAAAATCCTGACGGCGATTATCCGAACCACCAAGCGCCGCGGATAATCCGGGTTGTTGATCTTTTAGCTATCAACTGTCAATTATCAACTATCAACTGGTCCTCTCATGTATTGTCCGTTTTGTGCTGCTCAGGACACCAAGGTGATCGACTCGCGTCTGGTCGCGGACGGCGGGCAGGTGCGCCGGCGCCGGGAGTGCCTGAGCTGTAACGAGCGCTTCACCACCTTCGAGACCGCCGAGCTGGTGATGCCGCGCTTGGTGAAGTCCGACGGTACCCGGCAGCCGTTTGACGAGGCCAAGTTGCGGGCCGGGATGCTGCGCGCCCTGGAGAAGCGGCCGGTGAGCATGGAAGACCTGGAGGCGGGGATCAGCCGCATCTGCCACCGCCTGCGCGCCACCGGTGAGCGCGAGCTGCCGGCCCGGGAGCTGGGTGAGTTCGTGATGGAGGAACTGCAGCAGCTCGATGACGTGGCCTATGTGCGGTTCGCGTCCGTCTATCGCAGTTTCCAGGACATTTCCGAGTTCTCCGCGGAAGTGGACCGTCTGCGTGGCAGGAGCGACAAGAAAGACGATTGAGGCCCCCGCAGGCTGCGTAGTCGGATAAAGCCACCGGTCATGGAGTGATTGGTGGCTTTTTCCGTTGCGGCAACCCGTTCGTATTAACGCTGCCCTGTTTGTTCAGACGCCGTGAAGCCACTGAGCCAGCAGCAGATAAACCGGAATGCCCGCCAGCACGTTGAACGGAAAGGTGATGCCCAGTGAGGCCGCCATGGACAGCGTCGCGTTGGCCTGGGGCAGGGCCACTCGAAGGGCGGCGGGGACGGCGATGTAGGAGGCGCTGGCCCCCAGCACCGCCAGCAGGGTGATGCCGCCCACGGAAAGGCCCAGGCCATCGCCAAGCAGCGCGCCCAGCGCCCCGGCCAGAAGCGGCATGAAGACGCCGAAGGCGGCCAGGAAGGGGCCGTCCTGCTTCAGGGCGCCAAGCTGCTCGGTGGTGATCAGACCCATCTTCAACAGGAACAGCGCCAGGACACCCTGGAACAGGTCCATGAAAAAGGGGGTGATCCGGGTCAGGCTGTCGCCGGCAAAGGCGCCGATCAGCAAGCCGCCGACCATCAGCACGATCCCCGGGCTGAGCAGGGTTTCATGGGCCAGCTTGCGGCTGGCCAGGCCGGCCGCCGTTCCCTTGGCCAGTGCCAGGCCGACAATGATGGCGGGAATTTCCAGCAGCACCACAAACAGCGGGAAGTAAGCCTCATAGGCGACATCCGAGGCGTCCAGTACCGCCACGGCCACCGCGTAGGTCGCCACACTGACGCTGCCGTAATGGGCGGCAATGGCGGCGGCATTGATCCTGTCCTGGCCGCCGACATGCCGCAGAAGCGGAAACGCCAGCAGTGGAAGGAAGACACCGAAGCCGACCACTACCAGTGACTGCCAGACGATGCGCACGCTCGCGTGTTCGGCCAGGGCCGCTCCGCCCTTCAGGCCGATGGCCAGCAGCAGGAACAGGGTGAGGCTTTGATACAGCCCGCCGGGAAACGGCAGGCGCACTTTCAGGATGCCGGCCGCCAGACCCAGCACGAAGAACAGAACCACGGCATCAACCGGCATAGCTGTCTCCGTCACGCTGGGGCAGGGAAGAGCGGGACGGGTTGCGTCCCGCCAGCCAGGCAAGGGGCAGCAGCGCCACACCAACGACGCCAAGGGGAACGCCCGAGTGCCCGTTCAGGGCCAGCAGACTCCCCAGGCCCAGGTTGATCAGAGCGACGAACAGAATGAAAAGACGTTGACGTGTGAACAAGGGCATGGCCTCCGTGGTTGAAAACGAGCGGCATTATCCGGGCGAGAAACATTAGATAAAAATAGATACTATCTAGGTAAGACATAGATAAAGATCTAATCATGAGCCGATTACACGCCCGCGTGGGGACCCTGAGGCAGCTGGAGATACTGCTTGCCGTGCATGACATGGGCACGGTCACGGCGGCGGCCGCCGCCCTCCACCTGACGCAGCCCACCGTTTCCATGCAGTTGCACAAGCTGGCGGAGGCCATGGGCATTCCCCTGTACGAGCAGCATGGCCGGAAGCTGCGGTTCACCGATGCGGGGCTGGCGGCGGTGGCATCGGCCCGCCGTGTCATGGAGGAATTCGAGCACCTGGACATGACCCTGGCGGATTTCCGCGGGCTCAAGGCGGGCACCCTGCGCCTGTCGGTGGTGACCACGGCGAAATATTTCGTGCCGCATCTGCTGGGGCCTTTTTGTAACCTCTACCCGGGGGTGGACGTCTCCTTCCACGTGGGCAATCGGGGGCAGATCATCGAGCGTTTGGAGCAGGGGCTGGATGACTTCTATGTGTTCAGTCACGTACCCGGCGGCCCGCCGCTGGAGGCGAGCGCCTTCCTGGACAACCCACTGGTCGCCATCGCGGCGGAAAACCACCCTCTGGCCCGGCGCCAGCCGCTGGCGCTGGCGGACATCGCGCGGGAGCCGTTTCTGATGCGTGAGTCCGGCTCCGGGACCCGCCATGCCATCGAGCAGTACCTGCAGCAACAGGGGCAGACGCTGAATGTGAAGATGACCGTGGAGAGCAACGAAGCCATCCGGCACTCGGTAATGGCCGGGCTCGGGATCTCCATCCTCTCGGCCCACACCCTCAACCTGGGCGGTTGGGTCGGGTTGGTGCCCTTGAAGGTGGTGGGGCTGCCCATCGTGACCCAGTGGTATCTGGT
>FUFK010057330.1_pt1 | contig 10816 bp, 9 predicted proteins | sample 1021851 | NCBI WGS metagenome assembly FUFK01 (sample SAMEA51879418, study PRJEB19060) | metagenome
TTTGATTGGTTTCAAAGTTTCACCTCTGTTGTGGAGACATGTATCAAGAGCAAAATCTGCAGGGAGAGTTCAATCTCCAACCTTAAGAATTCTTTGCGAAAAGGAAGATGAGAGAGATTTGCATATTCCAGAAGAATATTGGCCTTTCGAATCGAGTTTTGATTTTTTAGGCACTGCATTTGAGGCAAAGTTAACTCAAATTTCGGAACGAAGCATCAATAAAGAACCTCTAAAAGATGAGGGGGAAGTTAAAAATTTGATTGATGGATTAGGAACTGCGAGTTTCAAGTTAAGAAATATCGAGTCTAAAGCCCAGTCAAGCAGTCCAAAACCACCGTTTAGAACTTCTACGTTACAGATGTCAGCTGCGAGTAGCTTAGGCTTTACAGCAGATAGGACTATGCAAGCTGCTCAAAAATTATATGAGGGGGGCTTGATAACCTATCTAAGAACTGATGGTATATCAATAAGTACATCACCTAATACAGGAGAACCATTTTCTGAAGAAAACCCAGGACCACCTCCATTGCAAGAAATAAGAAACTTTATTTCTTCAAACTATGATTCGTCTTTTCTATCTAGTGAGCCAAGAATTTATAAATCTAAAGTACAAAATTCCCAAGAAGCGCATGAAGCGATCAGACCAACAGATATTTCTAAGAGGCCATCAGATACTGTTTTATCGGGAGACGATGAAAAGTTGTATACATTGATCTGGAATAGAACTGTTGCTAGTCAAATGGCGAGTTCAAAATATGAGAGAAAAACCTTAGTGATATACTCTGAAGACAATAAGTATGAATTCAGAGCTTCATCTAGAAAGAACATATTTAAGGGTTTTGAAATTCTTACCGGCACGGAAGATGAAAAGGTTACTTTATTTCCTGAAGGACTGGAAATAGGGAGTGAGCTCAGTTTAATTTCAAATAAATACGAACAAAAATTTACTTCACCTCCAAACAGATACTCAGAAGCTTCCTTAATAAAAAAGATGGAAGAGGAAGGTATTGGACGTCCTTCGACATATGCAACTATCGTTAAGGGTTTGAGAACAAAAAAGTATGCTTACGGTGCCAAGTCAATTATTCCCTCTGATTTGGGAAGAGTTTTGACTTCCTATTTGAAAAAAGTTTTTGAAGAGTTTTTTATAGAAACAGAATTTACTGCTCGAATGGAAGCAGATCTAGATGAAGTTGCTTCAGGAAATAAAAATTATGAAGAAGTTTTAAATGCTTTTTGGGCAGAACTACAAAATTACCTTAATAGAAAAATTAANGACATAGAAATAAGTAATAAGGATGAATTTAAAACCAGACAAGTCTTAGACTTACTAAACGAAGAGCTTGGATCTGTAATCTTTCCTAAAGATGAATCCGGACAGATTAGAAATGATTGCCCGAAATGTTCTAGTCCTGTCAGTTTGAAATCAGGAGCTTGGGGTTATTTCGTAGGCTGCTCAGAATGTAAATGGACAAAAAAACCATTTGAATTCAATACGACTTGGGAAACTTATCAAGAGCTTCCAAAAGATTTAGGACTTCATCCAGATTTGGGTAAACCGATATATGCAGATTTAAGTGTAAATGGCCCTTGTGTATGGACATTAAATGAAGAAGAAAAGAAGCTTTTTGGAACCCCAGATGAGGACGAATTTATTTTGGATATAGGTTTGAATAGAGCAATAGAATTAATAGATACAAGCAATGCTGAAAATATATTATTTACAGAAATTAATTCAAATTTACCAATTGTTCTAAAAAATGGAAGATTTGGAGAATATACTGAGTTCGATGGTTTTAATAAAGCTACTAAGCTGAAGCCTGAAGATAAAGAACCAAGTCCTAAAGTATCTTATTACGAACCTAATACAATAGATTATCAATCAGATTCTGGAAGAAGATATGTTTTAAATTCTCTAAGAATACTAGGATTTATTTATAAAGAAGATAAATCAGTAAAACCAGTAGGAATAAAAATAAGAAAGCCAGGTAAAGCATTTAAGTTTGTGAAGCATTTAAAGGTAGGCGAAGAAGAGACGGAAATTCCTAATGAATGGTATAAATTAGAACAGGAAGAGCAAAATTTCATTATCAAAGAAGTTCTAAAGCTTAAAAAAGGGGAGAGATTTATTTCCCTTGAAGATTCAAAGGTTATCTAAATAGTCTCTCTAAGCAGAGCCACACACGATCCTTCAATAGCTAGTTCCTCAACTTGCGGATTTACAATAATATCTTCATATTTCTGGTTCTCCGGTCTTAGTACAACTTTATTTTGAGACATTTCNATNAGGGTTTTAACTGTAACTTCATTATTAATTCTTGCAACCACAACAGATCCAATTTTCGTATTAACAGATTTACTCACCCCAATTAAGTCTTCTTCAAATATGCCTATTTCGACCATGCTGTCTCCTTTTACTCTCAAATAGTAATCTATATCACTAGAGAGAAGGTTATTTGATCTAGGAATAGTCTTTTCAATGTTTTCTTCGGCTAAGATAGGACCTCCAGCAGCAACTAATCCAATTACAGGTATTTGGTCATTCTCATTATCATTTAAAACTATTCCTCTAGAGGCTCCAGATAAAATCTTTATAAAACCTTTCTTCTCTATAGCCCTTAAATGTTGTTCTGCAGCATTGGGAGATTTAAAACCCAAAGATCTCGCAATATCTGCTCTTGTAGGAGGAAATCCTAAATTTATTATGTGCGCTTTGATTAAATTCAAAATTTCTTCTTGTCTTTTAGTTAGTTTTTTCATAATAATTACTGTAATTATATACAGTATATTGTATTATGCAATCATGTTAAAAATTGGAATTACTTCTAGAGCGCTTTTTGATTTAGATTCAAGTCATTTGATATTTAAGAATAATGGACTTGAGGCATATAAAGAGTACCAGATAGTAAAAGAAAATTGTCCCTTAAAGCCTGGTCAGGCTTTTTCTTTAGTTAAAAAGTTATTAAATTTAAACAACCAATTTAACGATGAAAAGTTAGTAGAGGTATTTTTGCTAAGCAGAAATACTGCTGATACTGGTTTGAGAATCTTCAATTCTATTCAATATCATGGTCTTGATATTGAAAAAGCAGCTTTTTGTGGAGGAAAGAGTCCTCANGTATATGCAAAATCTTTTGGAGTACATCTATTTCTTTCAACTGAATTAGAAGACTGTAAGTCATCTATAAAAAGTGGAATTGCTTCTGCTAGGATTATGCCTTCAAGAAACTCTAAAGTTGATAATGAAACTCTCAAGGTTGCTTTTGATGGAGACTCAGTTATTTTTTCTGAAGAATCTCAGAAAATATTCGATGAGTATGGCTTAGAAGCTTTCAATAAGAATGAAAAAAATCTAGCTGACAATCCATTAAGTGGTGGTCCATTTAAGTCTTTCTTGAGAGAACTTTATAAAGTTCAACAAAGTTTTCCAAGAGCGGAATGCCCTGTGAGGATTGCATTAGTCACTGCTAGATCTGCTCCTTCCCATGAAAGAGTTATAAAAACTCTAAGAGAATGGAAAATTAGGATAGATGAATCTCTTTTTTTAGGCGGTATGGATAAAACTAGTTTTTTAAAAGACTTTGGAGCAGATATATTTTTTGATGATCAAATTGAAAATTGTAAGTCAGCATGTTTGGAAGTTCCTACCGGTCAAGTGATCAACTTTAATTCGAGAATTTAAATTCAAAAAATGTATAATCACCACCTCAATTATTGAGTGGGAATAACTATCGATGGAACATGTCTGTCTTGATCTTGAAGGTGTATTGATACCTGAAATTTGGGCTGAAGTAGCCGAATACACTGGAGAAGAGCAATTTAAATTAACGACTCAAGATCTTAAAGATTATTCGGAACTTATGGATATGAGAATCGATCTAGTTCAGTCGATTGGTTTATCCTTTTTAGAAATTCAATCTTTAGTAAATAAAATGGAGCCATTTGATGGTGCAAGAGAATTCATTGATTGGGTAAGAGATAACTTTCAGTTAACTATTGTATCTGATTCTTTTTACGAGCTAGCCTGGCCCTTACTTAGAAAACTTGGCACTCCTTCTATTAACTGTCATTATTTAGATATAGAAAATAATGAATTAAAGGGATACACCTTGAGGCAGTTAGAGAATAAGAAGAAAGTGGTTCGGGGATTAAAGGATATGAAATTTAAAGTATTTGCTTCTGGTGACTCTTATAACGATATTCAAATGCTTCAAGAAGCAGATTTAGGAGTCTTTTTTCAAGCTCCTAAACATATAAGAGAAGAGTTTAAAGAAATTGGAGGGGTTGAAAGTCATGAAGATTTGAAGAATCTTCTGATAGAAAATTCTTCTTTTGTCGGGAGGACTTAATATGGGTCAATCTCAAGGAAAAAAGCTTAAAGAGGCTATTGCAAACAATAATCCCCTAAAGATTGTCGGTACGATAAATGCTTATTCAGCTTTGTTAGCGGAAAAGGAGGGTCATAATGCCATATACTTATCAGGTGGTGGAGTAGCTGCTTCAAGTTTAGGAGTTCCTGATCTAGGCATTTCCTCTCTCCAAGACGTACTTATTGATGTAGAGAGGATTACCAATGCAACTTCAGTTCCTTTACTGGTTGATGCAGATACTGGTTGGGGTGGTGCGTTTAATATTGCGAGAACTGTAAAGTCTTTTATCAACTATGGAGCTGCTGGACTGCATATTGAGGACCAAGTTTCCCAGAAAAGATGTGGTCATCGACCAAATAAAGAGATTGTTTCTACCGCAGAAATGATTGACCGAATCAAAGCTGCAGTAGATGCCAAAATTGATAATGATTTTGTTGTAATGGCAAGGACAGATGCGCTTGCAAATGAAGGCCTTGATTCGGCTATCGAAAGGGCTATAGCCTATCAACAAGCTGGAGCAGATGCTCTCTTCCCTGAGGCTTTTATCGAACTAGATCAGTACAGAGAACTTAAGAAACATGTAAAAATACCAATCCTTGCAAATATTACTGAGTTTGGAAAGACCCCACTCTTTGGTTGCGAAGAGCTTAGTCATTCAGGAGTAGATATGGTCCTCTATCCTCTTACCGCATTTAGGGCAATGAGTAAGGCTGCTGAAGAGGTATTTAAAGAAATTAAAACGTCAGATAATCAAGAAAGTCTCTTAAAAAATATGCAAACTAGAGATGAACTTTATGACGTACTAGATTATCATTCGTTCGAAAATAAATTAGACGAGCTATTCAAAAATTAGATTAGGAAATTAAATGGGTGAGAAGAAGTTAGATGGAGCAGGTTTAAGAGGGCAGGTAGCAGGCAAGACCGCTCTTTCAACTGTAGGAAAAGAAGGAAAAGGTTTAACTTATAGAGGTTACGCCATAGAGGAGCTTGCTGCAAAAGCTTCTTTTGAAGAAGTTGCGTATATGCTTTTGTATGGAAATTTACCAAATCAATCTGAATATGAACTATATTCATCTAAACTAAAATCATATAGATCTCTGCCAGATGAACTAAAAGAGGTTTTAGAAAGAATTCCTGCCGAAGCGCACCCTATGGATGTTATGAGGACTGGTTGTTCTATGTTAGGAAATTTAGAACCAGAAGGTGACTTCTCTAATCAGAATGAAACAGCTGATAGGATAATGGCTTCTTTTGCTTCNATAGTTACNTATTGGTATAGATACTCTCATGACGGAGTTCGAGTTGAAACTGAAACAGATCATCCTACTATTGGAGGTCAATTTTTATCCTTACTTACTGGAAAAGAACCATCTGAAGACCATGCTAGAGCACTTGATGTTTCGTTGATACTTTATGCTGAGCATGGCTTTAATGCATCTACTTTTACGGCCAGAACTTGTGCATCAACATTATCTGACATGCACTCTTGCATTACAGGTGCAATTGGAACTTTAAGGGGGCCATTGCATGGCGGTGCAAATGAAGCTGCAATGGAAATGATCGAAAAATACTCCAGCCGAGAAGAGGCTAAAGCAGGAGTTATTGATCTGCTGGCTAAAAAAGAAAAAATAATGGGCTTTGGGCATGCTGTTTACAGTACTGAAGATCCAAGAAATGCGATTATTAAAGTTTGGTCAGAAAAACTTTCAAAACTAAATGGTGATACTACACTTTTCGAAGTTTCTGACGAAATAGAAAGAGTTATGGATGAAGAAAAAGGAATGTTTGCCAATACTGACTTCTTTATGGCTTCTGCTTACAACTATCTAGGAATACCTACTGCAATATTCACTCCATTATTTGTTATAGGCAGAACCTCAGGTTGGGCTGCAAACATTATGGAGCAAAGAGCTGACAACAGAATCATTCGTCCTAGTGAAGAGTATATCGGACCAGATAACTCTGTCTGGGTCGATATGTCAGATCGTTAATCAAGGGGAAAAATTATGTCTGGTAACGTTGAAACAAACGTACGTCCTAATCCGGATGATGTACTAGTTAAAATAGCTGATTATGTTTTAACTAAGGATATTGAAAGTTCTGAAGCTTACAATACTGCAAGAAACTGTTTAATGGATACCTTAGGCTGTGGTCTCTTAGCTCTTACTTTTCCTGATTGCAAGAATTTATTAGGGCCTTATATTGAAGGTACAAAAGTTCCTGGTGGCGTCAGGGTACCTGGGACAAAGCATGTATTAGATCCCGTAAAAGGAGCTTGGGATATAGGCGCAATCATTAGATGGTTAGATTTTAATGATACTTGGTTAGCTGCAGAGTGGGGACATCCATCAGATAATTTAGGTGGCATTTTGGCAGCAGCTGATTATCTATCACAAAAGAATTTAGCTGATGGAAAAGAACCACTATCTATGAAAGATGTTTTAACTAATATGATTAAAGCTCATGAAATTCAGGGTGTTTTGGCATTAGAGAATAGCTTCAATAGGGTCGGTTTAGATCACGTAGTTTTAGTAAAAGTTGCTTCAACAGCTGTTATATCCTCTATGTTTGGATTAAATAAAGATCAAACAATAGATGCACTATCTCAAGCTTGGGTAGATGGACAAAGTTTAAGGACTTACAGACATGCCCCAAATGCTGGACCAAGAAAATCCTGGGCAGCAGGTGATGCTACAAGTAGGGCTTTGCAGTTGGTTTTATTGACACAAAAAGGACAAATTGGCTATCCAAGCGTTCTTACAGCTCCAACATGGGGTTTTTATGATGTTCAATTTAAAGGAAATAGCTTCAGTCTTCCAAGAGAATTTGATTCATATGTCATGGAAAATGTTTTGTTTAAAATCTCTTTTCCAGCAGAATTCCACGCACAGACTGCNGTTGAGGCAGCAGTTATCTTGCATGAGCAGGTCAAAGACCAGTTTGATGAAATCGAGAAAATTTTAATCACTACGCATGAATCGGCTATTAGGATTATCAGTAAAGAAGGTATTTTAAATAATCCAGCTGATAGAGATCACTGTCTCCAATATATGACTGCTATTGGACTCCTAAAGGGAGATCTTGTTGCAGAAGATTATGAGGACGACGTGGCTTCAGATCCAAGAGTAGATCAATTGAGAGAGAAAATGTTTATCGAAGAAGACACTAGATATTCAAANGAATATTTAGAAGCTGACAAAAGGTCTATTGCTAATTCAATTCAAATTTTCTTTAAAGATGGCTCTTCAACAGAGAAAATTGAAGTCGAATATCCGATCGGTCATAGACGAAGAAGAGAGCAAGGTATTCCCTTGCTTGTGGAGAAATTTGAACGAAATCTAGCTACTCAATTTTCAGATAAGAGATGTCAGGAAATTTTGTCATTATGTTTAGATCAAGGAACTCTAGAGACTACTTCAGTACCAGAATTTATGAACCTCTTCATAGCTGAATAATTCAAATGAATAAATTAGAACATTATCTAGAGAGCCTTATTTTTGCCAGTAGGTGGCTGCTTGCACCTATTTACTTGATTCTTTGCTTGTCACTTTTGTTTATAACAATGAAAGTTATTCAAGATACCATCGTCTATTTACCTGTAATTCTTGAACAAGATGTCAAAGGAATTATGTTATTTGTCTTAAACATAGTAGATCTTATTTTGGTAGGTAATTTAGTTCTGATGATAATTTTTGCTGGATATGAAAATTTCGTTTCTAAGTTACATGTTGCTGATGAGAGCGAAGATAAACCAATTTGGATGGGTCGAGTGGACTTCAGCGAGATGAAGTTAAAATTGGTCGCTTCAATTGTTACTATCTCCGGAATAAATTTATTAGCAGCCTTTATGGATTTATCACAAATTAGCGATAGAGAGATCTTTTGGATGATTATTGTCCATGTTGTATTCATTCTCTCAGGAGTTTTACTTGCTCTGATGGATTATGTTACTTCTAAATCAAAAGTTTATTAATCTAGAAAAGTTTAATATCTATCAAGCTGCCTAATTCGGTTAATGCCTCAGTTGAATTTACAACTTTAATTGTTTTCATGCCTAACTTTTTGGCAGGTTTCAAGTTTATTCCTAAGTCATCAAGAAACACAACTTCGCTTGGAGTGACTTTACCCCTTTCGCAAGCTCGTAAATAAAATTCTGGATCGGGCTTTCTCACATTTTCCTTACTAGATTCAAATACAAAATCAAACATTTTCATCACATCTTCATGCTTGCCTGAGGCAGAGACATTACCTGCAAAGTTCTCTTTTCCCATAGGTTGTATATTATTTGTAAGACATGCTTGAAGAAGATTCCCTTTAATTTTTTTCAGGGCTTGAATCATGTCAGGTCTTACTTCACCCTTCAGCAGTGCAATTACATCTTTGCCTTTGACTGAATGCCCAAGCTCACTACTTTCCCTTTGAAAAAGTTCATCAAATTCATTCAAATTTATCTCATTCCTTTCTAATTTGGCCCATGCGTTAGAGTTAGGATTTGTGGAATTGACTAATCTCAAGAAATCCAAGGGTAGTTCATGTTCTTTTTCAAACCTATTAAATGATTCAAAAGGGCTACTAGTAATTACTCCTCCGAAATCCCAAAAAACCGCTTTTATCATAAAAATTCAATAATTTTTTATTGAAGTATTTTGGAGATTTTTAAATAAATATCAAATTTAATACCTAAATTGTTTAAAAATTCTATAATCGCACCGCAAATTACGTAATAAGATTAAAAAATGTCAGGGAATTCTTTCGGAAGCTCTTTTATTGTGACCACTTTTGGTGAAAGTCATGGAGTAGCCCTTGGTTGTATCGTTGATGGCTGCCCACCTGGATTAGAGCTTTGTGAAGAAGACATCCAGAAGGAATTAGATAAGAGAAAACCTGGATCTTCCAAGTATACAACTCAAAGAAAAGAAGACGACGAAGTAGAAATATTATCTGGTGTTTTCGAAGGAAAAACGACAGGAACACCTATAGGCTTGCTGATTAGAAATAAGGACCAAAAATCTAAGGACTATGATCAACTTAAAGATGTTTTTAGGCCCTCCCACGCAGATTATGTTTATTCAAAGAAATATGGAATAAGAGACCACAGAGGAGGAGGAAGATCTTCAGCTAGAGAGACTTCTATGCGTGTAGCGGCAGGAGCAATAGCTAAAAAATACTTAAGCGAAAAACTGGATATCAAAATCATAGGATACTTATCTCAAATAGGTTCTATAACTATATCTAATTTTGATTCTTCACAAATTAGTCAAAATCCCTTCTTTTGCCCAGATCCTGAAGTTTTGACTTCTATTGAAGATTTAATTGATCAACTTAGAAAAGATGGTGACTCAGTGGGGGCAAAAATAGAAGTCTCAGTCAGTAACATGCCGATAGGTTTAGGCGAGCCTGTTTTTGATAAACTTGAAGCAGATTTAGCTAAAGGCCTTATGAGTATAAATGCTGTCAAAGGTTTTGAGATAGGGAAGGGCTTTGATCTTATCAATTCAAAAGGTTCGGAATCGAGGGACGAAATGACTTCAGAGGGCTATTTGTCAAATAACTCGGGTGGAATTTCAGGAGGCATAAGTACTGGCCAAGAAATAAAACTCTCTATCGCTTTGAAACCTACTTCAAGCATTAATAAAGAGGGCCAGACTATAGATTCCGTTGGTACATCCAAAAAGATTCAAGTCAAAGGAAGACATGATCCCTGTGTAGGAGTTAGAGCGACACCAATAGCCGAGGCTATGACTTCGCTAGTTATAATGGACCACTTTTTGAGGAACAGAGCTCAAAATGCTGATGTCGTAACTGAAATTCCTGATATCTCTTAAAAGTTTCATGTCATTAACACTTTACGATAAGTTATGGAATCTTCACGAGGTCTCTCAAAGAGAGGATGGCACCTATCTTTTATACATAGATAGACATTTAATTCATGAGGTTACTTCCCCTCAAGCATTTGAAGGCTTGAAAATAGCTGGCCGAAAGCCTTGGAGAATATCAGCCAATATAGCAACACCTGATCATAATGTTCCAACAACTGATAGAGAGAAAGGAATTGCTGGTATAAACGATGAAGTATCAAAACTCCAAGTGGTTACGTTAGATGATAATTGTAAAGAGCATGAAATTTTGCAGTTTGATATACATGATAAACGTCAGGGCATAGTTCATGTAGTTGGGCCTGAACAAGGATTAACTTTGCCCGGTATGACCATTGTTTGTGGAGATTCTCATACTTCTACTCATGGGGCATTAGCGACACTCTCAATGGGAATTGGAACTTCCGAGGTGGAACATGTTTTAGCTACTCAATGTCTGAAAACCTCAAAACTAAAAAATATGAGGGTTATCATTTCTGGCAAGTTGCAAGAAGGCGTCACTCCCAAGGATGTTACTTTGGCAGTTATTGGAAGAATTGGAACCGCAGGAGGAACTGGTTATGCCATAGA
>FUFK010722027.1_pt1 | contig 10811 bp, 11 predicted proteins | sample 1021851 | NCBI WGS metagenome assembly FUFK01 (sample SAMEA51879418, study PRJEB19060) | metagenome
CCAAGGCTTAAAAAAACCCTTAGGGAGAGCGAAAGAACCGTGAAACGTAGGGTTATCGAGTGTGCTACGTGCAACAAATCCTTCGAATATTTTGGACTAGGGCGCCCGAAATATTGCGAAGAACACAGAGACCCAAAACACCGCCGAAAAGCGCTTCGAGCGGCTGCGGCGAAGGGCGACCAGGCCGCGAAACAAAAGGCCGCCGAGATGGGGCTCATCACAACAGACAGCAGCCCGAGCGATGGCGAGCGCTTCGCGCTGTTTCTTGGCGCCCTCGACGATGACGTCGAGCTCGCCGCGCAGGCTGCGAGGCTCGACCCGGCGAAGACCGCGCGCGAGCTGCACGCGCTCGCGAAGCACGTTCGACGGCGTCATAAAGGCCACTACGAAGGACGCGCCGAGGTCGCGGCGCAGCACCTACAACAAGCGCAAGTCCTGCTCGCGCTGCGCATCCGCGACAGCGTGCCCGACATCCCGGTGAACTTGCTAGGCTCGACGCTGCGCCAGGTCACCGACGCGATACAAACGACGACCGGCGGCGGGTCGATGATCTATGGCGACTTTGTGGTCAGACTGAACCCGCCAAGCGCCGAGGACCTGCAAGCCTGGCTCGAGGCGACGGGCGCGGACCCCGAGATGTTGGCAGCGTCATGGTAGACCACGAAGAGCAGCTCGACTGGTCGCCGATGCCCCATCAGTACGCGGTGATACGACGGAAACCGCCCGAAGACGCGCCCGCTGGTCCAATTATCGAAGCGGTTCTCGGCGGCTGGGGAAGCGCGAAGACGAGCGCGTGCGCCATGGCCTTCGCGGCGAACGCGATGCAGTACGGGTGGAACGAAAACTACAAAGATGGAAATCCGCGCGCCATCGTGTGCAGTCCAACGCTGACCCTGGCCGAGACGAACCAGCTTCGGTTGATTCGTCGGCTGCTACCGCGCGAGGCGGTCAAGAAGCGCTGGGGGATGCCGAAGCCGCGAATTCTTCTTCGGAACGGGCTCGAGGTGCTGTGCATCAGCGCGCAGGAAGAATACGAAGGCGACAACGTCGTCATGTGTTGGTGCGACGAAATCAGCAAACCCGCCTTTGCTGATAACCCGTCGATATTTACCAACCTGGTCGCTCGCCTTCGCGACCCCAAGCGCACGCAGAAGCACACTCGGATGTGGGTCTCAGGGCTCCCAACCGCGGGCTGGGTGCGTGAGATGTTCGAGGTGAAGGAGCGCGACCCGACGCGGCATACTTCGCTGTGGTCGATGCGGCTGAACACAAAACTCGACGCAGGCCTGCGTGCGCAGATTCTAAAGACGACGCCCTACGGGCAAGAAGCCACCTTCCTCGAAGGCAAGTGGCAGCCGCTCGAGGGGGCGCTGTTTCCGCAGTGGGACGATGCTCGACACCTCGTCGATGACGCAGGCGAAGCGGGCCTGGTCGAGGTCGGGCTGGACGTCGGGAACCGAAGCGCGGCGATGATTGGCCAGCGTCGGCAGATACCGGGGAGCGCGGACACGCGCCTTCATATCGTCGACGAAGTGCTCGGCGATGGGCTGTCTGTCGCGCACCTTCTCGACGAGCTCGACCAGCGGCTTGCCTGGAAGCACTGGCACCTCGTTCCTGGACGGTCGCAGATTGCGGTCGACCCGACGCTGCGGCGCGACGAGCTCGCCGCTATTTACGCGAGGTATCCAGGCGTACACGTCGAACAGCGGAAGCGCTCCGACGAGTACTACGACGTAGAACGCGGGCTGCGGCTGATGGGTTCGGCGCTGCGTAATGCTGCCGAGGATCGCCCCAGATTGACGATTGCGCGACACCTAGCCCGAAACCGCAGGGGCATCGTCGAATCGTTTGTGCGGCTTCGTAGGAGCCCGAAGACGGGCCGCATTATGGTCGACGATCTGCGAGATCATCCTAACGATGCGTGTAGGTATCTAGCCTGCGCTGTGCTCGGGAAGCAGTACAGCCGACCCGAGGTCATCGGGTCACGGTAGACAGGGGCGACCCCGACGAGGCAAGGTCGGGGTATGGTTTGGCGGGGCATGTCCCGAGGTCCGGGCGGCGTATTACTCGACAACGATTCGCCGCTATTGGTCGACCTGAACTTCCCCGCGACGATTCGCCTAAGGATTGACAGCGCCGAGCTCGAGAAGCGGGTGGGAAAGAAGCTCGCAACGTCGGTGCGGAAGCGCATCAGAAAAGGACTCGACGCCGAAGGTAAGCCGCTACCGAAGCCCGAGTTCGCCAAGGGCAAGGGGCGTCCGTTTTTTGACACGGGGCGGATGGTTCGCTCGATTAAGTTTCAGCGGTCGCGGGCGCAAAAAGACAAAGGTTCACGTCAGAANTTTTCNTTNGTCGGTCCNTCGACNCGNCCNAACCGAAGCGANCTCAGCGACCGCGCGTACTCGAGCTTCGGTCTNATGTCGATTCAGATGCGCGGNATATTNAAACAAGGNAANNNGCGCAGCCGACCGCAGGTCGACGCGATGGGCGCCGAGTCNCCTTCGACCTTGGCCATTATTCAGCGCGAAACGCAGGNCGAAGTCGATCGGCAGCTNAAGTCGGGGCGCTANGGNCTAGAGCTAGAACTTCAGCGCATNAAGCGCGCAAGCGAACGCGCNGCCAAGCGGCGAAGTTTTCGCAGNCGGTACTNANATGAAATACGACCTNGAAGGCNTNAANCAGGCAGACCAACANACCAAACCACCGAACGCTGACGTGGAGTGGTCGCAGCTTCTCGCGCTGTACGAAGACCAGTCGAGGAGCTCGACGCGCGCACACCTCGCCGAGATGGGGATGGGCCTTCGCGATGGGCTGCCGCTCGATATGGGCCGGATGCTGCGCCAAGTGGTCGACCGAGCGGCGACGGTCTACAGGAACCCGCCATCGCGTTACCTCGTCAGCTCGACCGGGCGGCGACTGGCAGAGACCAACGCGGAACACCAGGCGATGCTCGAGGCGCTGAACCGCGCACAGTATGACGTGACGTGGCGACGGGCCGACCGACTGCGAACGCTCCTTCAACAGGTGGGGCTTCGGTTCTACCCGTCCGACCATCGCGGGTCGGTAGTCGTGCGCATCTTCGCGCCGCATCAGATTAAGCGCGAGGTCGACCCGGCCTGCTCGGATATGATGGACCATGACTCGCGGTTCTCGCTCGAGCTCTCGGGCGACCTGCGGGAGTATTGGTGCAGGCATCCCGAGGACCCGACCGTCTGGACCATGGCGTGGGTGACGAAGGACGGGGCGCTTCTTCCTCGCGAGCGTCAGCCCTTGGCGGAGTCGCTCGACGTGGTCGATGGGCATCCGTACTACGTCAGCCCTTACCCGATGCTCCCGGTGCAAATGCTGTACGCAGACCATGCGGGCGGCGCGCCCTGGCTGCCGCCGGGTGAGTCTCGCCAGGCATGGGTGCGGAACCTGACGGCGCTGGTCAACGATGTGATGGCGCTGGTGAAGCTCCAAGCGCACAACACGCGGGTGTTCAAGCGCAACAACCCGAACAGCGTGTTGCCCGCGGACACTGGCCCCAATGTCACAGTGGCCATCGACCGCGAAGAAGACTTGGTCGACTTGAAGCCTTCGCCCGCCATCGAGCAGTGCCTGTCGGTCATCAAGCTCTTCTCTCGGCTGTTTGCCACGTCGGAATATTTGCCGGGCTCGGAGTTTGACCCCGAAAAGCAGATTCTTACGGGCGCCGCGTTGCGCGTGCAGCTCCAACCGCTGTACGACCGGCGCGAGGACCAAGTGCCCTTGGTCGCCGCTGACGAGCTGTCAGCATTTCGACGCCTGCGGGCGGTTCACAATGTCCACGCTGCCGGGTGGGGCGTCGCGCCGCTGTCGACCGATTACGAGCTCGAAGTCGAGGTCGCCGAGCTTGAGGCGCCGACGACCCCGACTGAGGCGGGGAACATCGCGGCGCGTAACATTGCCTATGGGGTTCAGAGTGTTATCGACCTGATTCAACAGGAGACGAGCTGCACCAGGCCCGAGGCGGTCAAGCGGTACGAGCGGGTCAAAGGCGACCTTGAGGCATATCCCCCGCTGATGTCGGTGGGCGAGGTCGACCCGACCGACACCGGCCCGAAGCCCACCGACCCGCCGGGCCCGGTCGCAGCCGACGAGCAACCCGACGCGGTGCTCGACGGCCTGGCGAGCGTCGCCGACGCGGTGCGCGGTTGACATAACCCCGAGGGTTTTTGCACACTGCGCCCGTGGCGGAGAACGGCAGCGATAACGAGACCACGGCGCCCTCGAGCGCCGAGACGGGCAACTCTGCGAATGAGCAGCCCGCGTGGTTTCGCGCGTACGCGGCGGCGACTGACAAGCGTTTCGAAGGCTTGTCAGCTCGTCTCCCGAAGCCGGCTTCGTCAAAGCGGACCGAGCCTGCGAACGGCTCGGCGACCGCAGAGACNTCGACGAAGCCTTCAGNCGTGACGCAGAGCGAGCTNGATGCGTCGATGCGNTTGGGNGANCTTCGGCAATCTCTACCCGANGACGTNCGGGGCGACNTGGACGAACTNCGGGGCGAGGGTCTCACGCTNGACCANCTNNTNAAGGTNGGCGAGCGGATGGCGCGGCGAGCTGCGAATGCTCAGCCTGATTCCGAGCCTGCGAACGGCTCACCACGAGGCCTAGCTGCGAACGCGGCCCCCAGCACCGCGCCGCACTATCCGACGAGCATTCCCGAGTTGATGCAGGTAAAAGAATCGAACCCGGAAGCGTACAAGCTTCTGATGCGCGATCCTGCATTCGACCCGACTTTGCTCCCACGTAGCTAGGCGCGGTCGAGGCCTGCGGGCCGGAGATCGCACAGTGGCAGACAACGCAAAAAAAGCCGTCTTGAACGGCATCCTTGATACCTGGTCTCGTGGTCCTTCGATCATGGGCATCCTCGACAGCGTGTCGGGCGGGCAGTCCAACCTCGGGCCAGTGGTCCGCGGCGGCGACTCGGTCGACATCCCGACCGCGGGCGCCTCGACGGTCAACACCTCCGAGAGCGCAGCGGTTGCGGCGTCTTCAATCGGTACGCCCGACCAGCTCACGGTGAACCGTCCAAAGTTTATCAATGAGGCTATCAGCCAGGCGCAGAACGCGCAGCTGTTGAACGGCAACGAGAACTTCGCGCGTCAGATTACCGCCAAAGCGGGCAGCGACATGCGGAACGCGATCGACAAAGACATCGTCGATTATTTGCTCAAAGAGATCGCGTTCGACGCGAGCGGCTCGTACCACGTCAACGTCGCCGCCGACGCTATCAGCGAGGCCGACGTCAACGACGCCGAGGCGCTCATTCGCGAATACGACGGCATCGCAAACAGCGGGTCGGGCCTGTTCTGGCTCGTTAGCCCTCGCGCTGCGGGTGGCATTAAGAGCGTCGCCGAGTTCGACAGCCGTGGAACGCACAACATCGAATCTCTCGGAATTCCGATGATTGGCTCGGTCAACGGCATCCCGGCGTTCTATCACAACGCAATGCCGGGCCGGACCGACAGCCTGCGCCAGCAAGTCGCAACCTCGGCGGTGACCGTGTCGTCGAACGTGGCGACCGCGACCGTGGCCAGCGGTCACGGGTTCGTCGCAGGGCAGCAGATCTTCACCACGGGTTTGACGACCAACGTGGCCGAAGCCTCGCCTGCGACCATTACCAGCGTCACCGCGACCGAGATCGTGTACCCGCTCACCGCGTCCGACGGCGCCCTCGCCGACGGCGTCGGCACGGTGTTCTCGGCGTCGGCCATGGCCATGCTGGTCTACGCGCCGTGGGTCTTCTACGCGCTCGACGGCGAGGTGCCCTTTAGCGACATGGTCAAGCGCGAAGGCAACGCAGGCTTCACCATGCAGATGTTCCATCACCTCGGGCGTGCGGCGCANAGCGGCGCCTGNGTCGTNCTTCACGGGCCGGACTGAGGCTGANTGATGGCGGCGGCGGTCAACTATGTCGGGCGCCTTTCGGGGCGCTGGTTCTTTGTCTTTGGTCCNTANCGTCGGCGATTNGTCGACGGCGGTGGGCGGCTGAANNGACAAGCGACCCCCGAACAGACCGTCGCCGCGCTCGAGCTCGGCGCAGGCCGAACTAANATCACGCTGTCGCGTATTGACGAGGCGGTCGCTGCGCGTGCCCAGGCCGCGGCGCCGCTTGAGCAACCGTTGATACCGAAGACCGACGACGTCGAGAAGCCGTCACACTCGACTCGGCGTCGTCGGTCACCCTCTCGAAAGAAGCGTGCGACGTGACGTATATCTCCGAGTTCGATGAGCTCCCTTGGGAAGCGCGGAAGGACCAGGCCGCGACGTTTCGNTATTGGCCGAAGGTCGACGGGCGCAACGTGACCGCGTCTTCGGTTTCGGGTGAAGTGTCCTTCACGGTTCACCGGCCTGACGGCTCGCAGATTCAAGGCCCTACGAACGTGTCACCGACGGCGGTCGGTAAGTACAGCCGACTCGACCTCGCAGTGTCGGCGATTGCTACCCTCGACGAGGGATACACGGTGCGGCTGACCTGGCGACAGGCCAGCGGAACCGAAGACTACTTCGAGGTAATTCCGTTCGACGTCGTCTTGTACCCGTTCGGCTCGCCGTGGGTTTCGTTGAACGACCTTCTCGAGCTGCGCGCAAGCGCAGGCGATGCGCTCGACAGACTGGGGCAAGGCTACGAATACGCAAGCGGCGACCAGGCGCGCGCGTATGCGGCGGGCGTGTGCGCGTATAACGGGCGGCTGGCCTTGGATGCACGCATCCGCGCGGCGGTGCTTGGCGGGAACGTCGGCGGCGCGAGCGAGACAAGCCCAGGCAGCGCNCGCGANGACAACCGCGGGCGCCCGCACCTTATCCTCGACNGNAANCGCCTGATTCGGGTCGAGCGATTCGAAGCGGCGGCGCACCTATACCGCGCCATCGCGCCCGANCCTGAAGAAGGCGANGACCCGATGTCGGCGNTNTANCGTCACTTNGTCGCCGAAGCGGACAAAGCGTGGCAACAAGTCGGACCGCTTCGCTACGACGCNAGCGAAGACCTCACCGCCGACCAGGTCGTCGAGGACCTGTCGAACGTTGTGTATATGAGGCGGCGCCAGGCGTGACGACCGCAATCAACGAAGCCCTCGCGCACGTTTCGCGGCTGTGGCGGGGCGTCGTACCGCAGACCCGCCCTGCGTCGTCGTACCACCGGCTCGACGGTGACGGTGACGAGCTCGAGGCGGCGAGGCGTGCCGACGATGGCGCCGACCGGGGCTTTTTTTTCGAGCAGGGCATCTCGACCTCGATTCAAGAGACAGGCAGCGGCTACGAGATGCTCGAGACGTCGTGCGTCGTGCGCGTGCTTTTCTCACTAGAGCGCATCGGGCACGGCGACATCCGCGCTGTCATGAGCGACGAAATGCAGCGCCTGCGGCGCGTGATAGACCTTGAGACGTCGTGGCCGGTCGGGGTGCTCGAGGTGGTGACCGACGAGCCCGGACCCGAAGACCTCGACGAGACCAGCAATCTAGCAGCGGGGGCGATCACGCTCTTGTTGACGACCCAGGAGACCTAGACCAATGACCGCAGCCAGTCCCCGAACCCGAAAAATGGGCCTTTGCATTGCAAGCGAGGGCGCAAACTTTGCCACCGACCCAAGCGCGAACGGCAGCGGCTACACGCGGGTCCCTGCCGAGCAGGTGTCGAGCTCGGAAGAGACCGAGATTCTCGAGACCGAGTATCTCACCGATCGGAACTATCCGAGCGAATCGGAGGTCGGCGCGGGCGGGTCTTCGCTGACGTTTCGCACGCCTCTCTACGGGCTAGCGACGGCGGCGGGCGATGGCACGAACGCCTCAACGGTCGCCGACGACTGGCTCGACATCATGCTGACCCACGCCTTCGGAACGCAGACCACGACCGCAGGCGCGGGTATTTCGGCAGTCGGCAGCGCGACGACGGCGACCGCGGGCACCGACGTGCTGAACGTGCAGGACGCGGCGCCCATCTTCGAGACAGGCGTGCCTTCGGTGGCTCGGTCGCAGTGGTCGGTCGTCACCGCAGACACGGCGGGCGCGTACACACTCGAGCCCGGATTCGCAGACTACGGCAGCAACCCGCCGACGACTTCGGCGGTGCTTTATGGCACGAAGCGCTACACCGACAGCGACGTCGGCGGAAACACGCTGGCCATCTGCGAGGTCAAGGATACGGAGACCTATACGCACCTCGGCGCCCGCGCGAACAGCCTGCGCATTACGGCAGCGCACAAACAGCGCGCCATTTGTGAGTGGGGCTTTTCATGCGACAGCGTCAGCGCTGACGACACCGCGAAGACTGCGTTGCCCGCGGCGGCGCGACTGTCGACGACTCCGGTTAAGTTTTTGCTGTCGCCGGTGTACTTCAACGGGTCGCGTATCGCCGTGAAGTCTCTCGAGGTCGACTTCGGCCTATCGGCGGCGAAGCTTGAAGACTCGCAGGGGACGAACGGGAACAGCGGGAACGAGCTCGTGAGCATTGCGCCGGTCATCACCCTCGACCCGCTGCACGCTGACGCCTTCAGGGAGTACAAGCGCGCAGGGACGAAGGGGCGCGTGCTGGTACAGCTTGGCGGCGGCGTGCTGTCGGGCGGCGTGCTGAACACCTGCTGCATTGTGTTCGACCTAGCTGAAGCGCGCGAGGTCGAGGACCAAGACGACGCGGGGCGGATGCGTCAGCGGCTGCGGTTNCACGCGGTCGACCGCATCGAGTTCAGCGCAGGCGTCGGGGCTCGGTTCATGAGCCTGATTCGAGCCTAATCGATGCAGCGTCTGAAGAAGCGGGGCGAGGTCGAGGCGTTCGACCTAGGCGAGCTCACCGGGTTTAAGGTGCTCGACGGGTCGACGATCGAGCTNANGCACTGCGGGCATGGGCTTGTTTCGCAGTGGCAGAAACAGCTTCAGCGNATGAAGCTCGCCGAGGTGCGGCGCGTGTCNNCGATGCTCGCCGANTANGGNGANGACGCNCTNCGCGAGCTCTACCAGGACGCACACGACGCCCTCGAGGATGCGCGCAAAGCGAAGGCCAAGGCACTCGAGGAACAGGGCGCCGACGTGCCCGAGCACCTTGCCGACCCTACGCCGTTCCGAGCGGCGATTAGTACGCCTGAAGGCTTTGACGACCTCGTCGAGGCGCAGAAGTCGGCGGTGCGCGATTGCGCGGCGCGGATGGTGCTCGACGGCGAGGCCATCGAAGACCCGGCAGAGATTGCCGACGAGGTCGAGCGACTGGGCGCGCTCGCGTCAGTCTACCGACGAGCGATGGAGGTGCAGCGGATTACTGCTGCTGAGTTTCCTTCTGTTGCGAGTGCTGGCGACGATGGACGGGGGGNGNATNGCGCCGNTGTCGCGTGAGCTNCTNTGGNTNGATACGGTCGACGAAGACGATTGGTTNGCTGAGCCATGCCGCAAGGTGAGAGAGGAAGGGATAGACCCGCGCGAGTTCAAAGGTGACCCGATCGACTGCGGATGGATAGGCGAAACGGATTCGGGGATATGGCTAAAGCGCCATCCCGAAGCGGCGCTCGCCGAGATGCCGAGCCTATGGTGGGCGTCGCAGCGATGGAGCCTCGGGCAGCATGAAATCACGCGCGAAGACTTCGACACGTTAAGCGGTCACGAGATGGAACAACTGGCGACCTTGAACCAAGCGCACGCGCGCGAAATGAACCGGAGGGCGAAACGTGGCAGCGAGGAAGAATCCCAAGACCGCGATTGAAATCGGGGTCAACGAACGCCCGGCGGTCGCGGGCCTGAAGCGACTTGCGGGCGACTTCGGACGTTCAGCGGTTCAGATCAATCAATCCCTTGAGCTTGTCGGCAAAGCGTGGGGCGTGCTGTCGGGCGCCATCGGCGGCGCGGTCGCCATCGCGTCAGAGTTTATTGAGCTTGCAGCCGAGCAAGAGCGCGTAGAACGCCGCGCAATCGCCGCAATCCGCTCCCGCGGTGAGTTCACCCGTGCAGAGTTTGAGGCGCTTCAGGCGTCCAACGCGGAGCGCCAGCGCGCCCTCGGCATCGGCGACGAGGAACAGCTTCAGCTCCAGGGCACGCTTGCCGCGATGGGGCTGCGAAAGGACCAGCTAAACGAAGCGACCGAGGCGACAATCGGACTCGCCGAAGCGACAGGGCAGGACCTCGCCGCAGCGTCGAGGCTGGTCGTGCGTGCTTTCGCGGGGGAAACGTCGGCGCTGAGTCGATACGGGATCCGGGTCGATACCGTCGCCGAGGCTCAGGCCGAGCTCGCTCGGCTGTTCGAGGTGGCGCAGGCGCAGAGCTCGACCCTGACGACGCGCACAAAGGTGCTGTCGGCGGCTTACGGCGATTTGAAGGAGCAGCTCGGCGCGGTGCTGAACGAGTCCGACGGCGCCGCTGACAGCCTCGACACGCTTACGGGTTTCATTGAAGAGATAGGCACGTTTCTCAAGTCGTCGGACGGCATTGATCTAGTCGATGACTTCGCGCGGTCGCTTGCAGGCATCGCCGCCGATGCTATCAACGCAGCCCTCGGGTTTCGTGAGCTCTATCGAAACTACAAACTCTGGAAAGATGGCTTTATTGCTGAATCCCTTGAAGAAGGGGAGCGGGCCGACCAACTCACACAGATATACACGAGGCTCGCAGATCGTCTGCAAGCGGTCGCGACAGGTCGCCGCGAAGCAGACGGCGACGACGGCGGCGGAGCACCGACGGGCGGTGGTGGTGGAGGCCCTCGACGACCTCGGCGCCCTCGACCGCCAGGAGCTCGCGCAGGCGCCGAAGGCCCGACGGTTACGGTGCGCACGCGAATTATCCCGCCGCCTCAAGAGCAGCAAGAGGCGG
>FUFK010047314.1_pt1 | contig 10810 bp, 5 predicted proteins | sample 1021851 | NCBI WGS metagenome assembly FUFK01 (sample SAMEA51879418, study PRJEB19060) | metagenome
CCCCGGCTTGTGCGTTCTGCCAGTTTGCCAAAATTCCTTAAGGTCCGGNGCAGGNTTGTCCTTNGCGTGTTCAACNCCAAAAGCGGTGTAGCCTCTCTGATGGCCGATATCGGGTTGGAGGTAGACTCGTTTTGTCGCCTCATCGAGGTCAAAGAAGGCATCACACTGGGTATATGTTTCATCGATGAGGGAGCGGGGAATGCCGTGATTGGTCAGGGCAAAGAACCCGATGTCCTTCAGCGCATCGCCCACTTCCTCGACGAATCGCTCCCGTTCTTCAGCCACCTCTGAGGTGGCCAATCGAAAGTCGATGGATGGAATGGACCTGGACATGGAACTTCATTCCCTGAAGGCTTGGAGTTTTGAGAGAAGACGGATCGTTTCGATGTAAATCCAAATGAGGGATATCAAGATGCCAAAGGCGGCGTACCATTCCATGTTCTTTGGTGCACCGTAGCGGGAGCCAGATTCGATAAATCCAAAGTCGCTGATCAAGGTCAGTGCGGCCACGACCAAGATGAAGGTCGTAAGACCAATGCCGATGGGTCCAGCACTATGAAGGAAGGGCACGTCGTATCCTGTGAAGGTGCCGAGGAAAAACGACGTCAAGTAAAGGAACATGATGCTGATGACCAAGCCGCCAACGACTTTGTTGAAGGCGGGGGTTGGACGGATGATGCGAGAGGCATACATCACGTACATGGTGGCCGTGATGGCCATGGTTCCAAACACGGCCTGCAGAGCAATGCCCTTGTAGGCGGTTAACTCAAAGAACAGCGACATGGCTCCAACGGCCATCCCTTCGAAGATGGCATAGAGACTCATGAGGGCTGCAGGATTTTTGGGGCGAGAGAAGAACACGATCAAGGCGATGATGAAGCCACCAACGAAGCCGAGTGTTGTGAAGGCGCCAATGTAAAGGCCGCCGTTGCCGTTGTTCATGGCGTTCAAGCAAAGCACTGCAGAGACCAGAGCGCTGACCACCGTCAGGGCGAGGAGGTAGCCGATTTTCCTCAGACTACCGTCGATGGTCATCCGGTCGGTGCCGGTCAAATTGCTCCAAAACTTCTGATTGAGGACAGGGTTACTGCTTCGAATCTCCATGGGTATCAGGCGTTTCTCGTCAAGGTCCCGTTTCAATGTTGCTCTTATTGACCGTGCTGGACCACCTGTTCTTGGTAGTAGGTGGCCAACTGGTCCATCGTCCATCCTTGGAGCAGGTATTGCTCAACCATCTCGGCGGTCCAACCTGGTACACGAGCCAACATCTCTGGGGTTACGCTACTGGCACCCGTGCCGTCCAACACCGGTTGCTGCCAGTTTTCGTTGTTCACAGGCGTCGTGGAAATGTCGGCAAAGGCAGCCTCACTGATGGCGTCTTTCACGTCTTCAGATTCCGTGCGCAAACCACGTAGAACAACATAGGCTCCAACTGAAAGCAGCAAGGCCAGCACCATCAGAATCATGAAGAAGGATTGTGCGGAATCCCCACCCGTGCTCTCGGAACTGTCCTCGACGAGATCCGCTCGCTGTTGGGATGAACATCCGCTGCTGTCGGTAGCGACGCCAGCGGGTGTTTCGGGGCACTCGTCGTCCTCGTTCAGGATGCCGTCGTCATCGTCGTCGGTGCTCGTGACGGTGTTGTTTTCTACGGGCACGATGTCCACGCCTGCCAAATCACAACCCATCACCTCGCTGTCGTTTTGACCGTCTCCGTCAGCGTCCCACATGGTAATGGCGGCGCTGGGTGTGATGGTTTGCATGTTGGTGTTGAGTGCGCTGGCTTGCGCCCATGCGACCTCCAATCCGTCGTTGATGCAATCCCCATCGCTGTCAGCGTTGTTCGGGTCACCACCGTGAAGTTGCTCTGCAAAGTTGGTCAATCCATCGTCGTCGTTGTCCATGTTGGACTCATCGGATGAGGCGTCTCCGGCAACGCTGCGTTGGGTTCTGTTGAGGCCGTGGAAAGCTTCCCACGAGTCGAGAAGACGGTCTTGGTCGGTATCGGTGGTGTTGTCCAGCCGGTTCCAGTCTTCGTACCATGAATCAAGGTAGACCTGAGCCACGGCCGGGCTGGAGAGTAACAAGCCCATCTCACGGTTGCGAACGAGGGCAGAGTCGCCCCAGTTGATGGAGGAAACGAGCACGTGTTCGCCGTCGATGATGATGCCTTTGTTGTGCAGCTTTGTGACTTCGTCATCACTGCTCATCACGATGGCCGAAGTGTCGTAGCCCATGGTGAAGTTCCACTCTTCGTTGAATCGGTCCACCGCGCTTTGGATGTCCTCATCGAGGTAGGCGCCGTTGAGAATCAAGCGGAGACGTACATCCCGCTGGGCTGCGTTCTCAAGCGCCTCCACGATGGGGTTGTCGCCCCAACCCCACGACCAGTCCATGTCGAGGTATTGCAGGGAGAGCAAAATTTCCGTCTCGGCACTGTCGAGCACCTTGACGAGTTCATCGATGCAATTGTCAGGACAGACCAGAAGGGTTGCTTCGAAATCTCCATCGATTCCGGTGGCGGTTGGACCGATGATGGCGCTGGAATCCGGCATGCTCCATCCGGGGGGAGCGTCCGAGGCTTCGACCGGTGTCACGTGCTCTTTTGCCTCGCTTTCATCAAAGGCCAGGTGGTTGAGGACCATGGTCGCCAATCCGGTGTCTTCAACGAGTACACCCCAATCACGGTTGCCAGCGTCGCCGGGGGCTGGATGAGAGGACTGCTTCCAGTTGCCTGAACCGATCCATACGCTTTCGTTGTCCCGAATGGCGACCTTGCTGTGAATGTAGGCGTAGGGATTCTCGCCCGTATCGCCAAACCACTTGACGTCAACGCCAGCAGCGAGCAAGGTGGTCGCCATGCCGCGCTGCGTGTCGAGGTCGTATTGGGTCCACCAATTATCGCCGTAATCAAGGACGACATTCACGTCAACGCCTCGGTTCTGAGCGTTGATCATCGCCTCCACCAAGTGCACTTCTTGGAGCTGATACATGTGGACGTGCAACGAAGTGGTGGCACCGTCAATCCACGCCAAAAGGTCGGTCAGGCCGTACTCGGGAGCAATCAGCGGCGTGATGACACCGCTGGTGGATGTGGTGGTGTCAAAGCAGAAGGTACTGCCGCCAAGGCGACTCCATTGTTCATGCCAGTCGGCCACGGTGTTGGTGTCCGGCGTGTCGCCGCAACCGCTGCCTCGCAGGTAAATCAAATTGTCAAGGTTGGACAAGGGTTTTGCCAGAGCGATGCCGCTCCAACCTGCGACGGACACGGGGCCGTTACCGTAGACCAACGTGTCAACTTCTGCACCGCTGGCGTCAAACAACTGCAGAGCAGCGCCGGAGTTGGGGAAGTAGAATGTCCGGTCAAGTGCGCCGTCAATGTCAACGACCGTACCGTCTTCGTATACGCCCAAGGCATCTGCATCGTTGGCCAGAAGGGTGGAGGAGCCGGGTTGAATCATGAGGTCGGTGATGGTGGCGTTGTACATACTCGTCACACCGGTGGTGGTGCGCAGTGTCCAACCGTTGAGCACGGCCAACTTATCGCCTTGGTTGGCCACCTCAATGAACTCCATGTCACTGGAAATATCGGTGGAACCTGAGGGCATGAAGCGGGTAAAGCGAATGTCCTCCTTTGTGGCAAAGTCGTCGGGGTTCGGTTCGGCTTCACCCGGTGTTGGCCAGAGTGTGTGTTGCCAATCATCACTTGAATGGTCACCGGGCATCAAGGTTTGACAGTCGGTGATGACCACCCACGCCGCGCTGGTGACAGCGTCGCCGTCGGGGTGGAGCAGTTCGAAAGCATCACCAAGGCCGGTCAGGATGTATTCTTCCATGGTGAACACGGCGCGTTCATCTGGTTGCAAGACGAGCTTGGCCGTTTGGTTCTCGTCCGCCCATAGGCTGTCCATTCGCATGAATCGCCGGTCGCCATCAGCGGTGAGCACGGACCAGCGGCTGATGTTCAGCGGTGTCGTGCCTTGGTTGTGAACCTCCACCCAGTCCTCAGTAGGCTCAATGGAATCGTCGTTGCAATACGGCAAGACTTCGGTGATGGCAAGGTCTGTGGAACCGGTATAGGCCGGCCAAACAGGGTTGACCTCGCCAGGTGTTGCCCAAGCCGAAAGAATCCAGTTGCCGGTGGCGTTGCTGGCGTTGGGTCCTACACCTGCATGTGTGCTATTTGGTGCGACCAGGGATTCACCTTCGACGTTGTCAGCCCAAGCAATGGTGTCGACGGTAGCGCCGGAGGCGTCGACCAATCCGATGGAATCTGAGGAGGTGTGCTTGAGGTAGAAACTGCTGGTACCGTTGAGTGCGATGAGCACCGCATCACCGGCCCTGACCATGGTGGTGTCCTGCAGCGGCATGTTGTATTCGTGCAGGGTCAGTGAGCGTGAAGCCGCTTGCAATTTCCAACCGGCCAAATCCACATCAGATGTGCCGTAGTTGTAGAGTTCAATCCACTCGCCGTTGGGCCACATTTGGCTGTCAGAACCAACGGCATTTGGGAGAATTTCGGAGAAGCGAACGGTGGTTGAGGATGGGGTGGAGCCGGGCTCAGGCTGACCGGGGGTCTTCCAAGCGGCTGGCGTCCATGAATCGGTCGGGTTGCTGCCGCGAATCAACGCTTGGTCTTCGCCGTAATCGGTGTTGTAATCTGCGGTGTCAACGACTTGTTCGGTCATGTCTCGCAGGAAGACGTGGTTGTAATTGTCCCACAGTTCGGTATGACTTGTGAATTGAACCAAGCGACGCTCATCGGGGTCGATGACGGTTGAACCTTGACTGGCGTTGAACACCAGGGTGCCGGGGTCGAGGATGGTCAAGTTGCCCATCCCGTCCATGATGCTCCACCCCATGAGGTCAATGGAGCCGCTTCCGGTGTTGTGAAGTTCAATCCACTCACCATCGGGGAAGGCTTCTCCGTCGTTGGTGGCGTTGGGCAAGAGTTCGGTCATCTGCACGTCGCCGACCTGACGGGGCATGAGTTCCATGGGAAGAGGATTCATTCCTTCGGGTGTGGGGTAGGGTGCATAGGTCCACGGTGCGTTGGATTGGGTGGCGACCATCAACGAGAAGCCTTGAACAGTTGATGACCAAGAAATTTCCTGTGAACGGCTGCCATTGGGCCATTTGAGGGTCAGACTTTCCACACCGTTGTTCAGCACACCATAACCACTGGTGGCGTTGACGGCGACGATGCGGTGTTGGCCCGGGGTGATGAGCATGGATTGCGAAGCGTTGACGAGGTGTGAGGCGTTGAAGGGGAGGATGTTGCCGGCGGCATCTTCGATGGTATAGCCGGTCAAATCAATATCACTGGAGCCGGTGTTCAGAACCTCAACCCATTCGCCGCCCGGCCACGATTCATTGTCGTAGGACGGCCATGAATTCGCCATGACCTCGGTCATGATGAGGTCACCTGGAATGAGGTTGTTGCTGACCGTGGCGGAATTGACTTGGCCAGGGGTGGGATTGTTGGTTTGAATCCAATTGGCGGTTGGATTGCTTTGGTCTTGCTCGTAACTCTTTCCAGAGATGACCGAGCCCCAAGTTGCTTGGTGCAGGTTGTTGTTGTTATTGTCGACCAAGGTCAAGGTCATGCCCGTGTTGGTCATGTAGAAGTTAGCGTTTCCATTCCTTGCGATGACCATGTAATCTCCAGAGCTGATGGTCCAGGTGGAACTGTTGCCTGCCTGATACCCAACGATGGTGTTGGCATCAAAGTCAAGCGTTTTGGATGCACTGGTGGTCACCTTCCAGCCCGTCAAATCCACATCGACGGTGCCGCTGTTGTAGAGTTCAAACCACTCGCCTCCCGGATAGGTTGCATCGTCGTACCCGTTGGGGTTTGGGATGACTTCGTTGATGCAGACATCTCCCGTACAGGCGGTTGAGCGGCCGGAAGTTTGGCTTGCATCTTCGCTTTCTGGAAGAACGGTGGCCAATGGCGAGGCCAACGAAAGGAGGAAGAGAAGAATCAGGCTGGTGGCGGTTAGGGTTGTTTTCATGCGTTTCACGTCCGAGTTTCAAATGAATCCAAAGCTGTCGAATTTTTGGGCAAAGGTGTAGATCATGATGGGTACGAGGATGATGCCCATGCCGTGGGAGCGCCGTATACCAATACGGGGAGGCAGCAAGCCAATGATGGTGCCGACGATGAGCACACCGATGCCGACAAAGCCCGTTGAGAGCCAAACCAAGGCGACGACGAAGAGAATGACGCCCATCACCATCTGCTGGAGAGGAATCGCTGCGTGCAGACGGAGCATGCCTCTTCCGACATACCGCATCATGGGCATGGCCAGCAAGCCTGCTGCTAGAGTGACTGCGAGGAGCCGAATGAAATCGGAGGTCGGTTCAAGCGAGGACCATGTTTCAATAGGGTACATCATCTTCAACGCCAACGTGGCACCGGAACGAGAGCGGCTGATGATGTAGAGGAAGCCAAGAACCATGACCGTAACTGCTGTATTGGTCGCTGAGAGCAAAGCAATCACTTCCAAGTCTTGCTTTGTTTGTGGACCTTCGACGCCTTCCTCTGCCTCGGCTTTTGCGATTTCCAACAATTCGTCATCGCTCAACTCAGTCAGGCGCCGAGTTTCCCAATCCATGCCATACCCTTCCTTTCCTTGCGCTTTGGCGGCGAGGTTCCGACCGCCCATCACCAACACCGTGGCTTGTGAGGCAGTCATGCCGGGAAGCACGCCCATGGACGCTCCTGCAACACTTGACCAGAAACACGGCACCACGAGTGGTCGAACGGGTGGGAGTGCCCAATTCTCTCGCTGTGGGGGGAGGTGGGAAGTGGTGGCGTAAATGTCCAAGAGGTTGGCGATACCGAACAATCCGGCAAGGCTCGGCAGGAGCAGGCTGGCATCGGGCATGCCGATGGGCGAGCGTGCAGGCAGGGTGAACACGCCCCATCCGTACAACCCTGCTAGGAGGAAAAAGGCCGTTGCAGCGAGGAACCCCGCAAACCGTGAATCCCGACCAAGGCGTCCGCCGGTGAACTTCTGCATCCACACCGGCCAATCCAGCCGTGTGGTTTCGGTGGCGAGTAAAAGGAATGAAATGGTCAACAGCACAAAGGGAAGAACCGAGCGCAGGTTGTCGTACCAACCCAGTTCTGGTCCAAAGGCGATGCGTGCAAGTGATCTGACNGCCAGGGGCAGGGAAAGGAACAGGCCAAGTTGAGAGCCGCGTGCAGACCAGGCCACACCGCGCGCAGCATTACCCGAAAGGAGCATACGGTGTCCGGGCAGAAGGGAGAGCGCCGTGTCACCGTCGGGTGCACCTATCAGCGCTGAGGGGATGTAATTGAGAAAGGTGTGAACGGTGCCTGTTGCGACGATAATGGCGGCCACGGAGCCAAGTGGAATGCCCAAATCGAGCAATGCAGGGGAGAGAGCGAGAAGGATCAAGGCGACGTTGTTGACGTGGAAACCGGGAATCAGACCGGTCAGGGAACCCAGCATGACACCAAAGAACAAGGCGCCGAGCAACCACGCCAAGTCGAGGAAATACCCTTCAAGCACGTTATCGCCTCATGTTTGTCCGTTCACGTGTTCTTCTCGGTCGGAGATGCCGTCGTCATCGCTGTCTTCAGAATAGGGCGAAGTTCCGATGCTTTCCTCGAGCGTATCGCCCAATCTGTCTCCGTCGCTGTCAAGCACATCGGCTTGGTCAAGCGTGTAGACCAAACTCATGCCGTCATCGCTTTGCACTTGTCGCAAGCGACCCGCCCATGTCATGGACTGGTTGATGTGGTATTCATCTACACCGATGGCTTGGCCGTGGAGATTCAGCACGACGGATTCGTTTGAGCCGTCTCGGAACAGTCGCCATTGGTCGTCGGAAAATTCTGCCTTGCCGTTGAGCAGGACGTTCTGGTCTCTTGCATAACTCCACTGTGTAGCACCGTCGTCCCACAGCAAGGTTCGTGCTGAGGGGACAATGCCCAGAGTGTAATCGTGAACCGTGAGCCGAATTCGCATGTCCTCATCGTCCCATCCCACCGAGACGTTGGCGATGATGTTCTGGCCGGATTCCAGCCATGCAGTTCGTGGTCCGGGGACGGTGACCGCCACGGTGGTCCACCCAGGTGTGTAGGAGGCTGCGTCAACAAAATACGCTTCTTCGTTTTCAACACCCGGTTCAACGGCGTACTTGACGTAGGCGGAAAGCGTGTAGGTGGTGTCGGGGTCTGCAACCATGCCGACGGGGTCTGCCGAAAGCATGGCCAGCAAACCGATGGGCGTTTCGGGATTGACCAGCGCTGGCGAGCCGCCCTCGTTGGCGTCGATGCACCAACCGGATTTTGCCTCGGACCACATCAGTCGTCCTTCCACGGTCTGCAGCGTGTTGTGCATGGACTGGTTGGCATCGGCCTGTCGGTCGTCTTCGGAGGGGAGTACGCAAATCGAGGTGCCGCTCGGCCCGTACAAAGCCCAATCCTCGGTTGAAGTGGTCATTACACCCGTCATCGTCACCGTTTGCCCGGATTGATAACTCCAAGTCGCTTGAGCGTTCCAATCAAGTTGTGGGATGTTGACGACGTGATTGCGGTCGACGAGAATCTCCGGTCCTTGAACTTGCAAACTCCAACGAAGGTCCCTCTGCTGGTAGGTCAGGATGCCTTGGACTTCCACTTTGGAGGTCGCCTCAATCCACTCGCCGATGGCGGACCGGATGATGAGGTGCATCTGATGCTCAGAGTTTCCATAACTGGGATGGTCGCCAAGATAGGCCGAGGTAAAGGTGGCATCGGGTGAAATGGATTCGCCGATAAAGCCGGTCAATTGGATGACTTCCCCGGCATAGGCCGCTGGGTTCTGGGCCACATCTGCGATGGCGATGGATTCAACCTCGGGTAAATCCGAGGTGGTCCATTCCATGGCGCCAGCCCCAAGGGACTGGAGCCAGATTCTCCCGTCGTATTCGATGATGTCACCCATGACGGTCACGGTGGTGCCGATGGGTGGCATCGTGCCCGGACGGTACCATCTCGCTTCCACCACGCCGGTACCGTCGTCGATGATGGCGTCAACTCGGTCATCGCCAGATGAATACGGGTCTTCTACCCAAGAAATCAGCGTGCCCTCAACCTTGACGACTTCGTTCTTGTATTCGAGCAACTGACGGACCTCAATGACCTCGGGTTCGCGCACATAAGCATACCAGTTGAGCGTTGCAACNAAGAACATGGCGAGCGCAAACATGACCCAAAGTTGCTGACCGCGAGTTTCCGGGTCATCGTTGGTGATTTTGTCCATCAGGCCCTTAACGGCATCCGCCATGGTGCTGGCTGGTTAATGACACGCTTATGCGTTGTCTTNGCGGACTGTCCCTTGATTTCCGAGAAGGGCTATAAAGGCCTGAGAAGCCGGCAAGGTATCATGAACGGTCGGGACCGCGTCATTCGCGACGAGATTCACAGGGATATTTTGGTCCCTGCTTCCCACGCAACCATCATTGACACCCCCGAATTCCAGCGCCTTCGAACCATCCAACAATTGTCCACCTGCGAGTATGTTTTCCCGGCTGCGACGCATAACCGGTTCGCCCATTCCCTTGGCGCATACCACTTGGCAGGCAGGCTCGCAGCCCACCTCCAAGAAGTTCATCCCGGGCTGTTGTCAAAAGACGACGAAGAACTCGTTCAACTTGCAGCTTTGCTCCATGACATTGGCCACCCTCCTTATTCACACCTGCTCGAGACGCCACGGGTGTACGCCACCTTCCGTTCGCACGAGGCTTGGGGGCGCGACATCCTTGAATCACCCAACACCGCCATCGGTCAGGCCGTCCGTGACACGTTGGGTGAGCAACGGCTCGGGCGTCTCTTCGCACTGATGGACGGTCACGATGCTCACGAGGGCGTGCCGATTCCTCGGTTCATGAAGGAAATTGTCAGCAGCCAGTTGGACGTGGACAGGATGGATTACATGATTCGGGACCAGGCCAACACGGGCGCGCAAATCGGTGGTTTTGACAGCGCTCGTGTCATTCGTGCCCTTCGGGTTAGCGATGACGGCCGCATGTTCGTGAAGAGCTGGGGCCTTCCCGCCATCGAGGCCTACCTCGTGACACGCTACCACATGTATCAGCAAGTCTACTTCCATAAGGTCAATATGCTCACGCAGGCCTATTTGGTGAACATGCTTGAGCGTGCTCGAGAACTGGCGCAANCGGGCGAACTCGAACTCTCAACTGAACTCTCCCACATGTTACTCAACGACAATCTTTCACCCGAAGAGTACGTTCTTCTCAACGACGCCCACATCAAGGTCACGCTGCCTACTTGGGCAAGCCACGCCGACGCTCGCTTGGCCGGTTATGCAAGCCGCTTGCTGTCGAGAAAAGATTTCCACAAATCGCTTCGCATTGAGCATCTGACCGTTGAAATGTGCGATATCGTCCTGCCTCGTCTTGAGGAGGCGATCAAGGAGCGAGGCTACGAACCCGAGTTGGATTTGATTCAAGCGACCATCCGAAAGCGCGGGTATTTGCCCTATGATGCTGGCATCGTTTTGGAGGATGGGCGAGATGCTTCAGAGCATTCGGCGCTCATACGCTCCCTGGCGCAGCCACACGAGCGCTGTTTGATTTTCGTTCCCGAAGAGATTCGGGATGAAATGGAACGCAATGTTCGTGAGTGGATCAAGCCCTCGCAATCTTCCTTGGCTCAATTTGATTGAGACAAGAAGGTTCATGATGCTCATGATTGAGCCTCCTTTAGGGCCCGTAGCTTAGTTGGTTAGAGCGCCCGGCTCATAACCGGGAGGTCAGGGGTTCAACTCCCTTC
>FUFK010077818.1_pt1 | contig 10810 bp, 10 predicted proteins | sample 1021851 | NCBI WGS metagenome assembly FUFK01 (sample SAMEA51879418, study PRJEB19060) | metagenome
CAGCCAATTGCCATTCGCCGGCCGAGCTCTTGGACATTGCGCAGCAGACACTGTCGAGTGGCGCACCGCGCCATCATCACCTGCAGGCCGCAGAGGCGCATCAGAAGACACCGTGGCCCAGCAAGGCCGAGGCGTTGTGCTGGTTTCTCAGGTCACACGAACGCAACAAGACTAGCGGATCTCAATAATCTGGAAATCCTGCGCCGCGGTGCGCCAGTCCAGCAAGATGTCGTAGACCTGACCATCCATCACCGCATCACTCAATGAAATCTGGCTGTCAGAGACCGAGCACTGAGCACCAGACAGATCGACCGCATCATCTGCACCCAAATAAGGTTTGTGAAAGCGGGTCACGAGAAAAGTTTTGCTACTCTCAGCGTATTGGCCGTTAGTGTTATAGGCTCTCGCTGTGATTGTGTGCTCGCCCAAGTCCATTAGGTTGTAATTCCAAGCGGTAGAAAAGCCAGAGTTCACAGAATCGTTAATATCTGGGAACACTCCTCCCACATCTCCGCGCTCACCGCCATACGGCGCATCGAAAGCGTAAGCTCCATCAATCCAAATTTCGACGCGGTCGACGCCCACTGTCGCAACAGCCCAACCCCTCAAGTTGCCAATCCCGGAGTAGGTGTCTCTACTTACTGGCTCTTCCAGGGACACCCGCAGCGTATCGCCTGGTGTCACGGACGCATCAAAAACCGGTTCTATCAAACAGTCGCTGGTCACCTGATTCACCGTAAAGGCGTTGCCCTGTAAGCTGCCACCGCAGGAGCTCTCAACACTGGAAAGTGCAAAGCCACTGGCCGGTAAGAAATTCACGGTCAGGGACTCTCCCGTTTTCACCATGCGAGTGGTATGACCTTCGGCGGCGCCTTCAGCCGACGAGGCTGTTCTCACCTCAGCATAAGCGCCGCTGTAATCGTCATCCCAGAGCAGGTGGAGCGATTCGATCAGCTTGTTAGAAGTTGGGTCAACATAAGTAAACCACGATTCTACATAGTCGCTACCGAAGGGACTGGCCTCGTCCAACGGGCGACATATTGCGGGCAAGTATTGCCCAGCTGCTAAAGACAGCTCTCCCGGTTCATATGTCCAGCTGAGCGTCTCCCCCGCTANATTCAATACCGACTCAGCGCGAACGTCGATGGTATGTGGCGACTGATTATCGATAGCAGGCCCTTTTTGGAAGCCTTCGGTTCCGTCACTTCGTGTGCAGGTCTGAGTGANCATTGGGAAAACANTCACCAGNTCAGANGCCAAAGATTCGCTTTCGTATCCCGCCANCATGAATCGGACTTGCGTNAACCCGCGCGCATTGTCCGCGGAATCGGGGTCACCTGCTGCCACCCCGCAGGCCTGCCCACTGCAGCTGTCGAGGTTTGGGTTGGAAAACACTGCAATCTCGGGCTCGAAGCCATAGCTCATGATCGTGTGGAAAATCCCTTCGCGATAATGACCGAAACTAAAGGGGTANGCCTGGGAATCGCCTTCCTCTGCGATGCGGCGCTCATGGGAAGAACCCAATAAATGGCCAATCTCGTGAGCGGTAGTGGTATCCGGGCAGTAAAATTCAGATGCGGCTTCAACTGGTAACCACTGCACGGCAGTAATGTAGTCATATCGGTATGGCAAACCATCGACNACGCCAACGGGGGCGATCCCGCAAGCATCGTCATCGTCAGGAATGTTCTCACGAAGCGCCACCACCAGATCCGCGCCATAAAAAGACCGGTCACTCTCGATATCGGTGAACGGTGCCTCCTGATAATACATCTGAGAGAGGACATCCTCCTGCAGTNTTGCGGGATCAATCTCAAGAGCTTTCACGGCAACGACATTCGCGCGCAGAGCGATCTGGCTGTCGACCATCGCCTGATTGGTAACTTCTGTAACAAGGTCCACGATCGCTTCCGGAGTTTCCATGCCGGCCTCGTGGTAGAAGAGCAGGTCCAGTGTCGCCGTGCCTGAACCAAATACTGGGTAGTGGATCGTCTGCTCAGAGAGATCCTCTAACGCTGTGCGTTCCATTCGCTTCAGATCTCGATTCAATTCACCGACGGGTCCGGTTTTATCGAATCGCTCTAACCTAACACCGCCCCGGTCAGCGGGGCGAGCCAGATACGGATCGGCGAAGTACCAGACGATGTCTCCGCCTTCCCGCCCCAGCCGATAAGTTCTGCCGTCCTCGCGAAGATACCCCTGAAGCTGNCCGTCTGACGTCACGACCATTGTCAGACGGCCACCCGCCTCATTTACACCCCGAATCACCTTGTTACCGGAATTGGTCCGCCGGGACGTTTCCACGCGGAACGCGAAGTCCTCACCAACCTCAGAGCTCAGCGAGAGAATGTCGCCCGCCCGAGTATCGAGTTGTTTAAGCGACTTCACCGCTTGTGGGAGTTCATCTCTATGCGTGAGCGTTAAAGTCAACGCCTCCCCTGCAGATATGGCTGGGGAGGGAAATGCAAGACATAACGACAAAAAAAGACTGAGACTGCACCTACGTAAGGCACTGCGATCACAAAGGGAAAAGTCCATTTTTACCGCCTCTGATCTGCTTCGACTGAAAACGGTATAACATCTCCGCAGTCCGGATTGAAGGGAATCACCGTGGCACCAGAACCGACTTTCTATGCAATTTATGACGCGGACGGCTCATTCATGGGTGAGGTCCGCTACCTTCGCGACAAGTGCTTGGGTAAAGCGGAGTGCGCGCTGTGTGACCTGTCCCACGGCTGGAGCCCACTGGGTCGATCAGACTGGCGCAGGCGCAAAGGCGTCTCGGCCTCGCTCAACTGGTTACATCGCGATGAGCTGCCCGGGCACGTTGCCGCTCAGGTCGCGGGCCAGCTGCCCTGTGTCGCGGTGGACCGCGACGGCGAGATAGAGATCGTGATTGGCCGCGAAGCGCTGCGAGGATGCGAGGGGGACTTCAGCGTCTTTGAGCACTTGTTGGAGCAAACAGTGCGGGCGCTAAACGCTGAGCCAGCGCCCGACACTGAGAGCGGGTCGACCGCTTAGCTTTCTGCAGCGTAGACCACGCTGCAGTTCATGGTGAAGCCATGCTCGTACTGCCTGACTTTGGCCATATCACCGAGAATAGCCGATGCCCAGTCACTCTCCAGCGCATCAAGCATGGCGCCAAGGCGGTTGCCGTTTGGCGCCTCCACCACTGCCATCAACTTGCCAGCATTCTCGCCGCTCAGATAGCTATATACCGTGAAGCGGATATCTGAAAAGCCGTTTTCGTCCGCCGCCGCAGACATGCGCGCTACCTCTTTCAGATACTGGGCCTGATCATCGCTCGATATCACAATNTTCCAGTTGGAGAAGGTGTCGCCGACTGCATAGTCACCGGGTTCCGCATAGACCACGCTGTATGCATCGCCGCGGGAAACGACGCGATCCGCCTTGAGTTTGTTCAGCTCCTTCATCACCGTCGGGTTGTACTGCTCTGAACCCAACGCGGTCGCATGGTCACCAAAGAGGTGCCAGTAGTACAGCTCGCCGGGGCCGTAGAAACCCGCCGACGGCACGCAGATACCACCGACAGCCGCATCAATCGATTCTGCGATGGCCTCTCCGCTACCCTGCACCCACTGCAGGTACGCTGCCGGGTCCTTGGTGTTAACCGTCAGCACGGACATCGCTGGACGCGACCAGGCCTGACCGGCCATCAGTGTCAGCATCAAACTAACCGCGGTGCTGATCCCCAAAAAGGTTTTTACGTTATTCATCCTATTCTCCTTGTGTCAGTCGAGCTTAAGGCGTGTGGAGCCACCTTTCAGGCAGCCCCGGAACAGCCGTCACTCAAACATTTTCATAAAGGTTTCCATATCGAATTGATTGCCGTAGAGCATGGAGCTGTTCAGCGCCACGTCTGCCGCAATTGCCACGGCGGTTTTGATCTCCTCCTCCGTGGCGCCCGCTGCGCGCGCAAACGCGGTGTGCGCGGGAATGCAGTAAACACACTTCATCGCCACTGAAGCGGATATGGCTGCAAGCTGCGCATGCTTGAGCGGAATCGCGCCATTGAACACATTTTTCTCCACCGCGGCGTAATACGCCTCAGCCGCGGCCTGCTGCGACTCGGGGTGCAGCAGAATAAAGGGGTTAGCGGTTTTGACATCGCGCATGGCTTCCTCTTCGGCAAACGCCGATGCGCCCATCAACAACAGGCATAGCACCATCAAAAATCTCATCGGATAGCTCCTTCTGGCTAAAACTGCGAATGATCACGCCCCCAAAAAAAGAGGGGCGTGAACTGAGGTCAGGCCTTTGTTGACACCTGTTTTGGGGGCTGACACCACAATGTACCACCCTGAACGTGAAGGTCACGTGACACGGCGGTCTGTCAATGGCCGCCGGCCATGGGGCATCAGATTAGCTGCTTCACGGGTACACCGCCGCCCAACAGATAAGGCTTTAGTGCCTCGTATACCCGTCGGTAGCGGAAAAAAGGTACCTTGGGGTAAAGATGATGGATCGCGTGATAATTCTGATAGCCCCACAATAACGTCATCACCGTATCGAGCCCTATTCGCGCCTGATAGACCGTCGTGGTCTGCATCCGCTCCTGCTCGGTGTGTGGGTGATGTACCGACCAGGCGAAAAGGGTAACCAGCACCGCATTGCCAATTAGCTGTCCGACTAAGAGCGTGAGCAACGTCACACTGAGATCAGCGCAGAAAGCCAGCAACACCAGGCGCGTCAGGATAATGGCGATGAACTCGCGCCTCACCATGACCTTCTCCGCGTCGGTGAAATGCCCGAAAGCAGCCGCGAATAACCACTCCTTCGGAACACCTTTTAACCAAGCGAGCACGAGTTGGNAGGCATTATCTGCTGAGAGCACCATATCAGGGTCTTCGCTGGGGTGGTTGGTCGAGCGATGGTGTTTCAGGTGGGAGCGACGGTGAGCAGTGAACGAAATACCTAAAAAGTGGGCGGCGACGTAACCGGTCCACTCATTGAGCCAACGGCGCTCGAGGCTCATCCCGATGACCGCGCCGTGAACCGCTTCGTGCAGCGGGGTATAGATCGCGTAGGTGCAAAAGGCGATGCCCGCCAGCGCCCACCAGGAAANGGTAGGCTCGGTCAGCAAATGTGCCACGGCAGCCACATATATCCCCGCGCTACTCACCAGTAAGAGCAACGTTGGCCAAGCGAACCCGCCAATATGGCGAATAACAACCTGTTGGGCTTCCTGTTCGTTACTGACCATAGCGGCCTCGATACGCTTTGCTCTTTATTTTGAAATCGACTTTACCCAAACAGGTTACGCGAACCAATACGTTAACGCTTTGCGTGACTCGAATCTCCTCAATTTAGTGCAAAACGTGACAACGAGTATCGCGTGTCACCTTTTGCTAAACCAGATCCATTTGGATTAAGGGGTGTGTGGAATGCTTGGCGTGTACNCCGCCGAACAGCGGTTTTTGCAAATCGGCGGATAGCCGGTAGATTGATGTCATTGGATCATGAAGGACATCGCCATGAAAGCCACCGATACCGTTCGCCTTGCGGAGAGCAATGATCTTGATCAGCTCGCTGACCTTTTTGATCAGTACCGGCAATTCTATGAATGCCCGCCAGATCTCGGCGCTGCGAAAAGCTGGATTGCGGAAAATTTTGAGCGGGGGCGCTCAACGATCTTCGTCGCAGGTGATGGCCATCAGTTGATTGGGTTCACGCAGCTTTATCCCGCGCTTTGCTCGGTAGACCTTGTTGAGTACTTCGTGCTGTATGACCTGTTCGTAGCCCCATCCGCGCGAAGACAGGGTATTGCGCGCGCCTTAATGAACGCAGCCAGCGAGTGGGCCACAGCGCAAGGTGCGGCACGGCTGGACCTCGAGACTGCTCGAGATAACTATCCGGGGCAGGCGCTCTATAGGGATCTGGGCTACGAGCTTGATGAGGTCTTTCTGAAATTCAGCCTGGATTTGGGCAGGTGAGCATCAGGTCCTAGTCAGACCGTCACCACCTTTTGGCAGCCCGGGCAACTGGGTGGTCGTCTCCTGACTCATAGGCAGAGTGTGCGCGCCCCTTGCGAGCTTACTCAACCGGAAGTAGCTACCCGGTCGGCACCTCGTTGAACGGAATGCCCTTATCAAGCCGGGGCTCCTGGGGTAAACCCAGTACCCGCTCGGCAATAATATTCGCCATAATTTCGTCTGTGCCCCCGGCAATGCGCAGACCCGGTGCCCCCATATAAGCCCGCTGTATGATGCCAGCTTTGGCCGCTAACGCCTCATCTGCAATGGCGCCACTGGCACCCAAAAGATCCATCAGGTATGACGACATCGCCTGCATTTTGGGCGCACCGACGAGCTTACCAATGGAATTCTCCGGTCCCGGCAAGGCGCCACGAGACAGTGCGGTCAGCGATCGGTAGCCGGTGTACTTCAACCCGGCTTCCTGTACATACCAGTCNGCAATCCGGGCGCGAACCGCCGCGTCCTCCAGCGCCGGCCGGCCGTCAATCTCAACCTCTGCTGCCACGGACATGGCCAGCGACACATCCATCTGGCCAAAACTACCGCCAATCGCGGCGCGCTCATTCATAAGCGTGGTGAGCGACACCTGCCAGCCCTGACCCACCTCACCCAAGCGCTGACTGTCCGAAACCCTGACGTCGGTGAAGTACACCTCGTTAAAGTCCGAATCTCCCGTCAGCTGCTTGATTGGCTTGATCTCGACACCCGGCGCCTTCATGTCGATATAAAAATAGCTGAGCCCTTTGTGCTTCGGCACGGTGGGGTCAGTGCGCACCACGATCACGCCGTAATCAGAGTAATGGGCACCTGAAGTCCAAATCTTTTGCCCATTGATCACCCAGTCGTCCCCATCGNGCTCCGCGCGGGTCCGCAACGCGGCGAGGTCAGAGCCTCCGGCAGGTTCCGAGAACAGCTGGCACCAGACTTCCTCACCGCTGGCCAGCTGCGGCAGGAAGCGGGCTTTATCCTCATCACTCGCCCAGGCCATGAGCGTTGGCCCAATCATGCCCTGTCCGATCAGGAAAAAGTTGGCCGGCAGGTCGTACTGGCTTTCCTCCTGACGCCAAATCACCTCTTCAATTGCGGAAGCGCCGCGGCCGCCGAAGTCTGGCGCCCAGCCGATACAGGCCCAACCGGCATCGTATTTTCTTTTTTGCCAGACCTTAGCCTGCTCCAGCGGNGACAGCGCCCGAAAGGCGTCATCGGTTGGCGCATTCTCGGCAAGCCAGGAGGAGGCTTCTTCGCGGAAGCGCGCTTCTTCAGGGGTATCGTTAAAGTCCATCTGCTCTCTCCCTCAGGCTGCTGCGCTTTGTGCGGCCAATGCCGACACCAATCGGTCTTGCCACACTGCCTCACTACCAATCGCCAGGCTCAATAACTTCGCCCGGCGCAGATAAAAGTGGCAATCAAATTCCCAGGTGAAACCCATTCCGCCATGGGTCTGGATATTCTCTTCCGCCGCGTAGGTGGAGGCCTGTATCGCCGCGACACGCGCGGTAGCGGCTGCCAGCGGCAACTCGTCACTCCCCTCGGACAAAGCCCAAACGCCGTAGTAGGCGTTGCTGCGGGCAAGCGTGTTCTTGACATACATATTGGCCAGCTTGTGCTTGATCGCCTGATAAGAGCCGATGGCGCGGCCAAAGGCGAACCGCTGCAGGGCGTAGTCCCGGGCCTGAGTCAGCGCAGTCTCCGCCAGACCCAGCTGCTCCCAGGCGAGCAGGACTGCGGCACCATCGAGCAAACTCTCCCAGTCCTCGGGATTGAGAGTGGTTTCCCCCAATACCTCCGCCTCGGCGCCGTCGAAAGTCACGGAGCTGTGGCCGCGGCTGGTATCAAATGTCAGTACCGGCTCCACCGAGACGCCAGCCTGCTGGAGCGGCACCAGGCAAGCCTCAAGCCCGGCATCGGAACGAGCCAACACCACCGCCACCTCCGCTACCGAGGCGTCAGCAACTGGGACTTTCGTACCTGACAGCTGCGACCCGCCGCGTCGGGTTTCAAGCTGCTCAAGCGCCAGACGACCCGCACGCTCTGCCATGGCAACGGTCGCGACACACTCACCACTGGCGAGTCTGGGCAGCCACGCTGATTTTTGTGCCTCGTTGCCGAAGCGCTGAATCGCCTCGCTGGCCAGATAGACAGAGCTGCTAAAAGGCAGAGGTGCCGCGCTGCGGCCCATTTCCTCAGCAATAATCGCCAGCTCGTAATAACTCAGACCCAGACCACCGTAGGCTTCGGGAATCACCGTGGCTGTCCATCCCATTTCGGCAACCTTCTGCCACAGCGCGGCGTCCCAGTCTTGGTCACCATCCAGTACCGCCCTCACCGCGGAGGTGGGGCAATGCTCGGTCAAAAACCCACGCGCCTGCTCTCTCAGCAATTGCTGCTCGTCAGAAAACTCAAAATTCATGGCTAACGCCCGCTTACAAAACTCGGCGTAGGGTAGCAGAACTGCTTATGGCTTCACGCCGCAAAAAGGAGTTGGGGCGCTTGCTCCCGCAGGCGCTGATATCGATGAGGTGGCTGGAACCCTAGCTCCGAGCGGACCGCGTCAATTGGCTCTGCAAGTCGCTCCTCCCATTCGATCTCGGCCATCCAGGTCGCCTGCCGGGCGATCTGGGCACCTTCCCGAATCAGCGGTCGTACATCAAACTGCGGCACCTCGCGGAGATACTTCCACTTGGCGATCCACACGATAAAGCTGATGCCGCGGTTAGGGGTTTGGGTCTTCATAAAGGAAAGCAGGCTCAGCTCGCCGACTGGATCCCGCCCGTAGCCCGTCATGACATGCTGCAGGTCGTGAATGTCTCGCAGCCGGTCGGCCAACCAGATTTCATCGCCAGATAGCACGCGATAAATATCTTCGCGCGCGGACGTGTCACTGGAGGCAATCAATCCGTCGGCTGAGAGATCCTCAGCGTGCACAAAATCATAATAGGCGCGTCCGATGCTGTTGGCGGGGAGGCTTAACAACCACTCGCGGTCATTGAGCTTGCTGACAATATCGGGCTTTTTTTGCAGGAGCGCGCGGCCGCGATCAGAGGACCTCAAGCGCCCCACGGCGGCACCCAGACTATTGCCCTTGAGCGCTTCAATGATATGGAACACCTGCGTGGTGTCGTCAGGGTTTTTGAGCAACTCGCGCATGGCGCGCCACGCCGCAAGGGGTTTAATCTGGTTGCGAAGCCACAGTGATTTCAGGCGTTTCATTTTCGTTTGTTCTCTCACCCTTCTTTGACTTCACGGGCTTTGACGTCACAGGACAGGCAAAGACCGCGCCTTGGCACAACACGCACACTACTCACCAAAGGTACTGACCGCCCACACCGAGAGCCGGACCAGAGCATTCAAGCCATCACCACAAAGAGGATAGCGGCGATGGCCGCGCCCAACAACGCATAGGGTAGCTGGGTGATCGCGTGCTCATGAGTTCGACAACCCGCCCCCTGCGCCGAGAGCACCGTCGAATCCGAGTAAAAACAGGCATGGGAGCCAAAGCCACTGGCAGAGAACAATGCGCCCATCACCAGCGGAATGCTGACCTCGAAGGCCTGCGCCAACGGGAAAGCAATGGGCATGGTGATGGCAATCACACCCCAATTGGATCCCGTGGTGAACGACAGCAGCGACACGGTGATGAACACCACCACCGGNAACAACTGCGCGGTCATAAAGGGAGACACTGCGTCGATAACGTAGGGCGTGAGACCGAGACGGTCGTTGGCCTCAACAAACACAAATAGCGTCAGTAGCATTGCCAGCACCGGCACCATGGATTTCACGCCGTCGATACAGGTATCGAATAGTTCACCCAGCGGCATGACGCGCATCACAGCATAGTGGACAAAGGTCACCAGAATCCCGGCGATGACACCCCGCAGTAAATCGATGCTCGGAAACACCGTGAAGAAGACCATCGCAATGATGGGAAGGAAAAATACGCTCATACCGCCCCGTGCGGTTTCCTCCACCGCCAGCGCATCGTCCTCGACAATACCGAGATCACCTGTGCTCTCGGCGTGGGCCTCAGCGCGCCGCATGGCTCCGAGCAAGGGAATGAACCCCAGCGCCACCAGCGGAACAATCAGCAGCGCGACCATGGGATAAAAGAGATAAGGGATGGTATCGATGAATACCGACAGGCCCTGACCCTCGGGCGCGACACCGTTTTGCTCCAGCAGGCTGGCGAAATAGGCGCCCCAGCTCGATAGCGGGACCAGCAAGCACAGCGGCGCCGCAGTTGAATCCACGACATAGGCGAGCATCGCGCGCGAGGTGCGGAAGCGATCGGTCACCGCTTTCATGGTGGCACCCACTGTTAGCGAGTTCAGGTAATCGTCGAGAAAGATCACCAAGCCGAGACCCCAGGTGGCGAGCAGGCCACCGCGCTTGGTCTCGATGCGTCTCATCACCGCCCGGCCAAATGCATAGGAACCGCCGCCTTTGACCAATAAGCCGATAAAGCCACCGTACAGACCGCAGACCAGCATGACCCACGCCACGTCCTCGGTCATCAGTGTGGTCAGCGTGGCCTCCGCCATGGCATCGAGAAAGCCGAACCCCTCCATGATGAAAAAGGCGAATAAAGCCCCCGCCAGCACCGATTCAAGCGTGCGACGGCTCCAGATCGCCAGACCCAACACGAGCAGGGTAGGTAGTAACGTGACTAAGCCGTAATCCATCGTTTTTTGAGACCTATGCCTGTGCCCCTATGCCGGTGCAAACGATACCCTTTTGACCTTCGCGAGGAGGACGCGTCGGTCTGACTGAACGACATGTCCCTCTGCTGAGACCAGCCGCGGCGCCGCCGTAAG
>FUFK010065773.1_pt1 | contig 10809 bp, 14 predicted proteins | sample 1021851 | NCBI WGS metagenome assembly FUFK01 (sample SAMEA51879418, study PRJEB19060) | metagenome
GAAACCTTTGCGGCTGGTATTGGTAATTCTAATACAGTTTATTATTGTATTGCACACCAAGACCAAGCAGAGTTTGAAGTTGGTTTAGGAACGCTTGACGGAGACAGTTCTGATTTAACAAGAACAACAGTTATATCTAGTTCCAACAGTGATAGCGCTGTTGATTTTAGTGCTGGTACAAAAGACGTATTCTGCACAATACCGGCTAGTAAGATGGTGTTTGAAGATGCCAGTGATAACGTTTCTATATCCGGCAACTTTCAAGCGGCAAATATAACTGCGACCACGGCTTTCGTTCCAGACGCGGCAGACGGAGCTAGTCTTGGAACAACATCTTTAGAGTTCTCAGATTTATTTTTAGCAGATGGTGGAACTATAAAATTTGGTAATGACCAAGACATAAATATTACACATGTTGCAGATACAGGTTTAACTACTAACGGAGACTTTACAGTTGGTGATGATCTTACAATTTCTGGTGGTGTTGTAGAGGTAAAAAATACAGGTGCACAATCTGTTGTAAGGTTTTATTGTGAATCATCAAACGCTCACTATGCACAAATACAAGCACCGGCACACTCTGATTTTTCTGGTAATACAACACTAACCTTACCAGCTACAACAGATACGATTGCGGGTATTGCATCAACACAAACCTTTACAAATAAAACAATTACAAATTCAAACAATACTGTTGGTTTAGCAACACTAGATATTGATGGTGGAACTGATATCGGCGCAAACTTAGCTGATGCAGATTTATTCATAGTTGATGATGGTGCTGGTGGCACTAACAGGAAAATGGCGGCTTCTAGAATAGCAACATACGTTGGTGCTAGTGCAGGAGCTTTTGCTATTGCTAATTTAGATATCGATGGTGGCACTGATATAGGAGCCGCATTAGCTGATGCTGACTTAATAGTAGTAGACGATGGTGCAGGCGGCACAAATAGAAAAGCCGCGCTATCTAGATTAAAAACATACATTGGAGATCCGACGGCTCTTGCGATTGCTCTCGGTTAATATTATAAGGAGGATAAATGGCTAATACTTTTAAACTTGTAACTAANGCAAATGTGACAAGTGCTGATGTTATTTATACTGTTGCTGGTTCTACAACTACAGTAGTTCTTGGTATTATGGTAGGTAACACAACCACTGGTCAGATTACTGCTACAGTTAGTTTAGCTTCAGATACCTCTAGCAGAGCAGGTGCGAATAACGAAGACAACCAAACGGTTGAGTTAGTTACTAACGCGCCGATACCTGTTGGTGGAACGTTGGAGTTACTTGCAGGTAACAAAGTGGTAATGGAAGCTACAGATACGTTGTCTTTGACAGCATCTGGATCAGCGGACATTGCTATATCAATGATGGAGATTACATAAGATGGGTTATATAGGAACACCTATAGATACAAGAAATACCTTTCAATCTCTTCAAGGTAAGAGGTTTAATGGTGATGGTAGTACAACTGCATTTACTTTAGATGTAGCACCTTCATCAACATTAGACTTAGAAGTATTTGTTGGTAACGTAAGACAAGATCCTAACTCAGCATACACTTTATCTGGCACAACATTGACGTTTACTGGTGCACCTCCTAGCGGCACAAACAATATTTATGTTGTTCACCAAGCAAAGAGTGTAGGAACTATTGACCCTCCTGCAATAGAGACTGTAGCTAAACAATTTAATGGTGGAGTTGTATTTAANGAAGATTCTGCTGATTTAGATTTTAGAGTTGAAACTAATGGTAACGCAAACATGATGTTTATCAGTGGAGGTAATGACGTTGTTGGTATAGGGAATGAAGGTGACTTAGGTGTAGGGTTACATATTAAATCTGCGGATAGTGGGCAATCTTCCGTATCTGGTTCTGCTGATGAAATGGTAGTTGAGGGCAGTGGAGATTCTGGAATAACTATTTTAAGTGGAGCGTCAAACACTGGTAATATATTTTTTGGCGATAGTGGTGATGATAACGAAAGTAGAATATCTTATTCTCATTCCGGTCAAGACTTAACATTTTTTACAGCAGGTGCTGAAGATTTAAGAATGGATAATCAAAAAATATCAACAGGTGCTGAAGATGCGGCAGATGTTGACGCAGGTGGTATTACATTAAATCATGGTTCTAATGATNNCTTAGTTATGACATTTAAAAATTCTGATGTAGCACATGGCATAACAAGNCAAGCTGAAACAGACACATANGGACTTTTTAGAAAAAATTCAGACGCTAATGGGGGATTTAAGATTATATCTTTATCCGAAGGAGATAACTCATTTCANGTTCAAGGATTTGTTACAAATGATAATACAACAAAAAACGCAAGTGCAGGAGCACCAATTAAACTAGANGCAAGAAAAAAAAGTGGAACTAGCGTTGGAAGTATGGGTGCTGACGGAAATTTATTGGTAGTGCAAAATGATGGNACAGGNAGATTTATTGTAGATGAGGATGGAGATATACTGTATGATGGTTCTGCTAGTGGNTATGACTCTTATGATGATGCTCAATTAGTTAGAGCAGTATCAAATTATAAAAATCCAGATGCTGTTATAAAAGATAAATTTGATAAATTTGTTAAATATAACTATAAAGATTTACAAGAGGCAAAAATATTAGCTACTAATTCTCCAGAAGATGACGCAAAAGGATTAAAACCTTTTATTAAAATTGGTGCGTTACAAAGATTACATAATGGTGCTATTTGGCAACAGTATACGAAACATCAACAGTTACTAGAAGCTGTTTATGATTTAGCAAAAGAAGCAGTTGGTGAAGAAAAAGCTAACGATATTCTAGAAAAACATGAAGTTAAACGATTGCAATAGGAGGNNANNATGGCAATAACAGCAAACGTAGATTTAGGCAATGGTGTTACAGCATCAAGTTGTTANNTAATNGTNCCTACTGCTTACGTTAAAAAATTTGATGATGNAGATGGTGNAGGNAATGCAGGATTTAAACTTATTTATGATGTAGAAATATATCAAAATAAATCTGNTAGNGATAGNGATNCNAGACANNCTAAAAAAATTGCTTGTANAGAAGTNGANCATCATAAAATAACATANGANCCAACAACAAGTGATAATCCATTTAAGTTGGCATATGCAGATTTAAAAACAAATAGTTNACTTAGTTCNGTANCGGATGCATAGAGGANTAACACATGAGTAAAACAACAATACCAACAGGAGGGTTAGCAGACTCAGCAGTAACAAGTGCAAAAATTACAGATGCCACAATAGCAACTGCTGATATAGCAGATAGTGCTGTAACTTTAGCAAAAACATCTGGAGTAGGTGGCGATTTAAGTTTTGGTGGCGATACTTTTGGAGCAGATAAAACTATTGGTTCTAATGATAACTATGCACTAAAGTTTGAAACTAACGGAACCGAAAGATTAGAACTTACAAATGATGGCAGAGGTTTATCACAATTTACTGCTAAAGCATGGGCAACTTGTAATGCAACTGGAACAGTGTCAATTACTGATTCTCACAATATTAGTAGTTTAGCAGATCCAGAATCTGGTCAATTAGTAAATAATTTTGCAAACAATATGGCTAACGCTAACTACACAATTATTGTTAATGCGTGGCACGGTTATGCTTATACTTTTGGTGGTATGGATATGAGTACAAGTAGTTTTAAGGCAGTTCAATCTAATGGCTCGTCTTATGTTGATACAAACAGAGTTCACAGTTTAGTTTTTGGGGATTAAAAATGAGAATAATTTATAAACAATCAAGTGGCATATGTGGAGTTTTAATACCTGCCCCTAATTTTTTAGCAACTTTATCAGGTACAGAAGAAGAAAAATTAATTCATATTGCTAATAAAGATTTACCAACTGGAACTAAATACGAAATAGTAGCGGATGATTATGTGCCAAGCGATAGAACATTTAGAAATGCTTGGGAATATGAAACAGGAAGTAATGAAAAAACATCAGCAGATTTAACAGCAGATGAACTGACAAAATACAATAGAACTAAACAATATGGAGAAGAATAAATAATGCCCTTAACAACTAACATTGATAAAGCAAAAAATATTTGGAAAGATAAAATTCGTGTTGCTAGAAAACCAAAGCTAGAAGAATTAGATGTTGAGTTTGTTAGAGCACAAGAAACAGGTGCAGATACTTCTGCTATAGTTGCAAAGAAAAAAGAACTAAGAGATTTTCCTGCACAGGTTGATTCTGCTACAACAACAGATGAAATAAAAGCTGTATGGGATACAGATAAACTAGGAGACAAATAATGGCACTAAGTAAAATAGATGTAGCAAATATGTTAACAGGTGTAACTCCTGTAGCTAATGGAGGAACAGCTGCAACAACTTTTGCGGGAGCAGGATTATCTAAAAGACCTAATGCAAAACCTCTTTGGTATAATGGAAATATGCAAGTTTCTCAGCGTGGAGATTCAACGGGAGTAACTAATGGTAATAGTGATTATTATGCTTGTGACAGATATAAATTTAATGAAGATGGTACAATGTCAGCAGTGTTAACAATAACACAAGAAACATTAACAAGCGGAAGTGCTTTTACAACTGATGGTCACACTAGAGCATTAAAATATGATGTTACTACTGCCGACACTTCTGTTGCAAGTGATATATATGCAAGAATTGAACAAAGATTTGAAAAACAAGATTTGCAAGTTCTTAAAAAAGGAACATCTAATGCAGAAAAAGTTACTTTGGCTTTTTGGGTCAAAGCAACAGTTACTGGAACAAATGTTGTAGAATTTCAAGATCAAGCAAATACCAGACATTGCTGTGCAACATACACTATATCATCATCAGATACATGGGAGCATAAGGTAATTACATTTGCCGCAGATACATCAACTGGAGACCCTTTTGGCACTGGGAATGGTTTAGCCGCAAATATAAATTTTGTTCTTCAAGCAGGTAGTAATTATACGAGTGGTACTTTAGCGACAGCTTGGGCAGATTCTGTTGATGCTAACAGAGCTGCAGGACATAACTCAAATCATTTTAGTAGCACTAGTAATAATTTTCATCTTACAGGAATACAACTAGAAGTAGGCGAATATACTTCTTCTACTTTGCCACCTTTTCAACATGAAAGTTTTGAAGAAAATGTAGCTAGGTGTCAAAGATATTTTTTTACAGATGCATTATATTCTTCTGGTGGAAATACTGGTATAATGGAAGCATTTGCTCCAACAAATGATGCAAATTACAAACATATTTTTAAACAATTTCCTGTTGCTATGAGAGCCGCACCTTCATTTAATAATATAAACTTTAGAGCAGATGTAGGTTCTAGTACAAGTGCATTATCAAGTATAGCGGGAGCTTTTGCTACAACACTTACAGCAGATTTATATGGTAGGGATGATGATGCAGCAGAAGCATCATATTATCATGGTGCAGATTTTAGTGCGGAGTTATAATTATGGATATAAAATCAGTTAAAAAAGTAAACTATATAGGTAAAGATATTTTAGGATGTTATGCTTTAACAGACATAAAAGATAACATACATTTTGTGCCTTTAGACGAAGATAACACAGACTATCAAGCAATCCTTGCATGGGTAGCAGAAGGTAACACGATACAGGAGGCTGATTAGTGGCATACATAGGAAAATCAATAGAGAGTGGCACCTTTAGTGTCCTCGATACCAGTGGAAATACTTACAATGGATCTAACACTACATTTAGTTTAGGCACACAAGTTGGTTCTACGGCACAGCTCCTGGTCTCTCATGACGGGGTTATTCAAAAACCCGGCACCGATTATACTTTAGCGAGTGGGGGTACACAGATCACTTTCTCTACGGCTCCTGCATCTGGTGCAAGTATCTTTATTGTAGAGATATCTGGTGCGGTTGGTGGACCATTAGATTCAGATTTAAATGGTAGTGAATTAATTTTAGATACGGATGGTGATACAAGTATTACAGCAGATACAGACGATCAGATAGATATTAAGATAGCGGGCGCAGATGATTTTCAATTTACTGCTAATACGTTTACAGCCGCATCTGGAAGTGGTGTTGTTATACCAGATGGTGGACTTACTTTAGGAAGCACTGCTGTATCATCCACAGCCGCAGAGCTAAATATCTTAGATGGAGTCACAGCAACAGCTTCTGAACTAAATCTTTTAGACGGAGGCACTTCTGTTGGTTCATCAATTACTTTAGCAGATAGTGATGGTTTTGTTGTTAACGATGGTGGAACAATGAAGACTATTCCTGCAAGTGATATAAGCACTTATGCAGGTGGAGGTAATCTAATTAAAATAGCACAAACTAATTTAGGTTCTTCTGGAAATTTAATTGTAGATGATTGTTTTAATACAACCTATGATAATTATCTTGTTGTTATGGAAAATGTAAGGTGCACAGTTGATAGTCAATCATTAAGATTTAGATTTAGAACAGGTGGTAGCTCTGGTTCAACTGATTCAACCAGTCAATATAGATATGCTTCAAGATATTTTGATGATGATGGTGCATTAGCAAGTAACACAGGTGTTGACCAAGGATACTTTCAAATAAGTGATGATTCAGAAGAAGCTGGGGACTGGAAAGGATATTGTGGAACATTTACTTTTTATCAACCATATAAAGCTACTTCATCAAGATATTCTGGTCATGGTAGTTTTATAAGAAATGATAAAGCTGATATTGTATCAAGTCATAATGCAGGTCATTTTGATAATAACACACAACATACAGGTTTAGATTTTTTTTATTCAAGTGGAGATGTAGCGGCAGGTTCAGTTGTTATAGTCTACGCATTTAAGGAGTAATTATGACAGAGAGTTATAAAGTTTTTGATAACATTGTTGGTCTAAGAGATATGACCGCAGAAGAAAAAGCACAAAGAGAAAAAGATGTAAAAGAATGGAATGATTCTAGTGCTCAAAGAAAATTAAATAAAATAAAAGCAATGAGATTGAAAAGATTACAAGATACAGATTGGATGGCTAATTCTGATGTTACAATGCCAGACTATATAAAAACATGGAGGCAAACTTTAAGAGACCTACCTCAAAATAATACAACAGAAAGTCAGTATGATACACTTCTAGAAACAACAGGTAGCTTTCCAAATAAATCATATGTTCATTCTGTGTGGACACAACCAACTAGCTAATGTTATTAGGACACGGATCAGTAGCGGAACATCCTTTTGCCTCTATTAGAGGAACAGGTGTATTAAACGTAGGATCAGCTTTTATTAGCGGTCTTAGTCTTACATCAACTGTAAATAGCTTAGAAAGTGTTACAGGAACTGCTTCTGTTTCATTATCTGGCACAGATTTAGGCGCAACATTTTCTATTGGAACAGAAACTGTTACAGGAACTGCTTCTGTAGATGTGACAACAGCTGGACAAATGACGTTCAGTATTGGTGATGAAACAGCTTTTGGTGAAGAGTTTCAAAACTTGGTGTCACTATCTGTTGGTGAACCAGACTTCTTTATTTGGAATGAAATAGATGATAGTATGACAGCAACATATACAGACGTAGAACCAGGATCAACAGATTAAGGAGACAAGATGGCATCAACATATTCAAGTTCATTAAATTTAGAACTACAGGCAACTGGTGAAAACTCGGGATCTTGGGGTACTAAAACAAATAACAATTTACAAAAATTAGAATCAGCAATTAAAGGTTATGTATCTATTGCTGTAGCAAGCACAACAGATTCACTTGCTACATCAGATGGATCTACTACTGACGAACAAAGTAACGCCATAATTAAACTAACAGGCACACTATCTGGTNACACAACCATGCAGTGTGAAGCTGTAGAAACATGGTATATTGTTGATGACGCAACTACACACGGTGGCAACACATTAGGATTTAAACCAGCAGGCGGAACTGCCGTTAATCTTGTACAAGGTGCAAAACACATTTTGTATTCTGATGGTTCTACTATGTTTGACGTACTAGCTGATGCTGGTAACATAAAAGCAAACGGAACACTAGATGTAACAGGTAACACATCACTTGATGGTGGTACATTTGTGTTTAACGAATCATCTGCTGACCTTGATTTTAGAATTGAAGGTAATGGTGATGCAAACTTATTCTTTACTGATGCAGGTAATGATCGTGTTGGTATAAAAACAAACTCACCTTCTACTGAATTGGATGTTGTTGGTGGTGTTAAAGCAACTGGTAACATTGACTTTGATGGTGGCAGTTTTACATTTAACGATTCTAGTGCTTCTCTTGATTTTAGAATAGAAACAAATACTTTAACACATGCTTTCTTTTCTGATGGTTCTGCTGATAAAATAGCTTTTGGTACGTCTTCTCCAACAAGTGCACTTGTAACTATAAATCAAGCTAACACTTCTGGTGCTATAGCTTGTTTAACTTTAGATCAAGATGATACAGATCAAGAATTTATTAGATTTGATGGCACTAGTGGGTCAGATCAAACAAAAAGTATTACCACAGATACAAGTGTAGGATCGCTAACAGGTCATATTCGTGTCAACATAAACGGCACAGANTACTGGATACCATTCTATGCCACTAACTAAACTACAGATTGCCCCAGGCATAGATAAGCAAAACACCGAATACGGTGCAGAAGGTCGATGGGTAGATGGGGATAATATTCGTTTTCGTTATGGTCAACCAGAAAAAATAGGTGGTTGGGAAAAAGTAACAAGCGATGCTTTACTTGGTGCAACACGTGCCATTCTTACTTACTCAGATCTTAAAGGTGTAAACTATGCAGTCTATGGTACAAACAAAAAACTGTATGGTTATTCAGAAGGCACTTATGCTGATATCACACCAACACGTGCAACAGGCACAGGTAACATAACACAGTTTGAAACAACAAACGGATCTACTTCTGTAATCGTAACTGATTCTAGCCATGGCGCATTGATAGGCGACTTTGTTACAATTGCTAGTGTAAGTGGTGCCGTAGGTGGCATATCAGCAGCAAACTTACAAGGTGAGTTTGAGATACAAACAGTTACTGGTGACAATACCTACACGATAATTGCAGGTGCTGCAGCCAGTTCTGATGCAACTGGTGCAACAGCAAACGCTACTTATCAAATAAACACTGGTCTGCCTACGTCTATATATGGATATGGATGGGGTGCTGGTACTTGGAACGCATCAACATGGGATACCACCAGATCTGGTCTTACAGGTGCTGACGGTGTTTTACTACAATCTGGTAAATGGTCATTGGACAATTGGGGAGAGGATGTATTGGCACAACAGTTTAATGGTAGTCTTTATTATTGGGATACATCAAGTGGATTATCAAGTAATTTAGCNGCAAGAACAAACGTTNNTAANGCACCNACNAAATCTAGATTTATGNTAGTATCTGGTGATGACAGACACGTAATTTGTTTTGGNACAGAAACAACGATAGGCACATCATCNACACAAGACAATATGTTTATACGTTTTTCAGATCAAGAAGATCCAGCAACATGGACACCNACAGCAACNAACACAGCTGGNTCACAAAGACTTACAGANGGNAATCAAATAAATGCAGCNGTTAGATCTAGNGGTGTTATATTAATTTATACNGANACNGCTNTGTANCAAATGCAATTTATTGGCCCACCTTTTACTTTTGGATTTAGACAATTAGGTACAAACTGTGGAGCTGTAGGTATTAATGCTGCAGTGGATGTAAACGGTATTGCCTATTGGATGGGTAACGATTCTTTTTTCTTATTTGACGGTGCAGTTAAAAAAATACCATGCAGTGTGCAAGATTATGTGTTTGACGATATAAACAATAACGCACTAGGTGATGTGTTTTGTGCAGTCAATTCTGATTTTAACGAAGTAATATGGTTTTATCCTTCGAAAAATTCTAATCAAATAGATAGAAATGTAACATACAATTATGCTGAAAAAATATGGTATATAGGAACACTAGCACGTAGCTCTTGGGCAGATCGTGGTGTATACTCAAATCCGTATGCAGCAGAGTTTGAAGCAAGTGATACAACTGCTACGATATCTACAATAAATGGTGTAAAAGAAGGTAGAACTTTTGTTTATTTGCACGAAGAAGGTGTTAACGATGACGGTGCAGCAATGAACTGTCACGTAGAATCAGGTGATATTGATGTAGGTGACGGCGATCAGTTTTTGTCTGTATCTAGATTTATACCTGATTTTAAAAATCAAGTTGGCGAGGTAGATATAACAGTGAAGTCAAGACCATATCCATCAGCTTCACAAAAAACACATGGACCTTTTACTGTAACAACAAGCACAACAAAAAAAGATACACGCATAAGAGGCAGACAACTTGCACTTCGTGTATCTAGTGATGCTGTTGATGACAAATGGCGTTACGGCACACTTAGATTTGATGGTAAACCAGATGGCATGAGAGGTGGGTAATGACTAAAATAACAATACCTATAATACCACAGGCAAGAGAAGAGTATGATCAATCACAGATGGCACAGATGGTGCAAACGTTAGAACAATTAGTTTTTGCACTAAATAATACTTATACTTCAGAACCGCTTAGAGATGAGTCTGAAGCTATAACTTGGTTTTTATCGTAATGGCAAACGTATATACAAATTATAAAGCAGTTTTATCAAATACAAATTTAACAACGTTGTACACAGTTCCTGCACAAACGACAGCTATAATAAAGTCTGTGCGTGTGGCTAATGTTGATACTTCTAATAATTGTGAAGTATCTTTGTATTTGGTAGATACAGGTAGCACAAGCTATACTCTGCAATTAAGTAGAGATATAGAAAGTAAAACAACACA
>FUFK010040264.1_pt1 | contig 10808 bp, 17 predicted proteins | sample 1021851 | NCBI WGS metagenome assembly FUFK01 (sample SAMEA51879418, study PRJEB19060) | metagenome
CCGTTAAAAATGTACGAACCTGTGTCAATAAATGTTTCAGTTGATTCTGCCTCGGAGGCAAGTTGGGTGTACTCATCTCCAATCTCTTTTACTATTTCTTTTAAAAAATCCATAATGATTTAGTCTTGTTTACATTCTACCACATTCCACAACAAATTACCAGCGATTGATATTCTTGGTTCATCTGTGTCATAGAATGGATATACTTGATGGTGTAATGTTGATGGAAACAACATCAATGTGCCTTCCATATCTGGACTCATGAGTATGGGGTGTTCCACAACATGTCCTAGTATATTTGTATATGTGAATTGAAAATCAGATGCAGCTTCGGAATGGAATGGCAACTTATGTTGATCCTCATGGTGTGTAGGAATTTTCATCCATATAACAAATGAAGATATGCCGTCATGCATATGACTTGGATTAAACTCTGTTTGATATTGATAATTAACCCACCAATTTAGTTTGAAAGACGGTTGCAATTTATTTTTAATTTCTTCATCTACATCTACAGGAGGTTCATATACACTTGGACATTCCTTCATGAGTCTATTTGTAAGTGGCCCTACAATTTTATCTCTAAAGAAATTATCTACATCTGTTAGTCCCAAACTTCCAGATATATTTCCAGCAAGTCTGTGACTATAATCGTTACTATTGTCCACATTATCTTTTTCAGCCTGTCTGATACAAGACCAAAGATAATCCATAATATCTTCTGGTAATTTTGCTTTATACAGATCGATATTAGGGAATTGCCATGGTTCCCATAATACTTCTTTCTCTTCAGGCATCTCTGTTTGGATAGTAGACTTGTACGAAAGATTCACATTTAGGGCATGAAAGATTAGTAACTATAGAGTACTCTTCTTCGCACCCATAATCCTCACCAGAAAAATCTGATCCCCATATCAGTTCAGTGTTACAGTGCCAACAGTTCACTTCTTAAACACTCCCAATTTTGCTAGGACATACACTCCTAGTATAGTCCAGAATACAACTTCTAATCCAACATTGTTCATTGATACTGCTCCAAATCACATTCTACCATTGACTCCCCCTCATGTTGAACACGTTTAGGTTGTCCTATCTTTTCTAAAATTTCAGCAGGGATTTTTTTAAGAGTAATATCATATGGTATAGGTGCGTTTGCCACACAAACTCTAATACATTCCCACTGTTCCTCAGTAAAAAAATTATTATGATACATCAGATACCTACCAGTTTTCTCTGTCTCTCAAAGTAGTTATGCAGCAACCATGAACTACTGTTCTTCTTATCGGTTCCACCGATACCGAACTCCATTTCGACTCTCGGATCGTTACCAAATTTATCTGTTTCTGGTGTATTGTCTGATCCACGATCTCCACCATTAGCGAAGACCACAGTTTGTGCAATCTCCAAACAAGCAGAGATGGCGTTACAGGCAGAACCATGTTCATCATCTTCTACTGTAATGACAGCATCAACCATGTCTAGATGTCTTATAATTTCGGCGCGTTCCTTCCATGATTGAAAGTATTGTCCTTTCTTTCTAGTCAACCATTCTTCGGTGTTTAATCCTACTACAAGATAATTAGTAAGTTCTCTTGCTTGCTCGAAGTAAGCAATATGGCCACTATGAAGAGGATCAAAACCGCCTGTGACTAGAGTAAGTATTCTCTTCTTAGTCATCAAACTCTCCTTTCCGTGCTAAGTATACTTTAACATCATTATACTCCTTTTGTATGCTTTGGGCAAACCANTTTGCTGGATCTCTGGTTTCAAAGACTTTCATCTGTGTGTCAGAGAATATGCCGTTNTCTGTCCAGCATACAATGTAACGTGTCATGAGAAGAATGATTCAAGTGTATTCTTGCGTTCGGTTTCCCAACCGATGCAATCGAGGATAACCTTTACAGGTTCTAAAAAAGCTTTGTTGAATTGTAAATCATAATCAACATACTTATGTAGGTCTAATTCTTTAGGGAAATCTTGAATGAAAGATATGACATTTTCATGCATCCAGTTAGGCGTTTTTAGATAACAGAATTTAATTTTCTCCCCATTCTGTATCGCAGAATATTTGTGTTCTAATTTATTTTTATGTGTGTAGTGATTATAGAGTATAGCACCCCTAACATGTATGGGGCATCCTTTCTGATACATGTCAGATGGTGATTTCCATTTCTCTACATTAGATACTGTTCGAGGAAAAGCAACTTCTTCTGGTGGTAATGATGTAAATTCTTTTCTACATTTCTCAATATAATCTATGACCTCATCTTCTGTACCGTTCATCAATATCTTAAATGCATCTTTCAGCATTGTTCTGCATGGTGCAGGGGTAGAAGTCTTGATGGCTTCAATACCCATGATCTTGAGTTTTGCATCTTCATATCTTACACCTTCACTATCCCATACGTTGAGAATATATCTTTTCTTTGCTGTCCATATACCAGTTGAAGCGATATTCTCTCGCTTCATAATCATTTTTTGATCGTAGGCGTTAACGTAGTCTGCCAATTCTTGGTAAGAACTTTCAATATAAGGCTCAAGTTCCACTTCACAGACCTTGTTAAGGAACCCGACAATGCCTTCAGTAGTTTTCTCTCTTCCTTTGTATACAGCCTCGACCAAATCACCCATATGCAAATAGATAGAATCAGTATCACTAGCAATAACATAATCTTTACCCTCCGTTTTTAGAATAGTGTTCATCTTTTGATTCATTTTGTTCTCTATCCAACGGATAGAAACCTGACCAGATAATGTAATAGCTTCTGCGTTGGCAAGTTTAAAATAGCGAAAATATTGATTACCAATAGCACCATAAGCACTATTAAGGGCGATCTTTTTGGACATCTGAACATTGTTACATCTTGCAATTTCTTTTTCAAGATCCTTAGTTGGTGTCTTCTCATATTGTTTCTTTGCTCTGATCATTCTCTTTTTGAAGATGACACGTTCGTTATACATCTTTTCCATGAGTTCTGGTAGAAATCCTTTTTTATCTTTACGATACATTGCACCGTTGGCACAGACAGCAAAGTCTTTATACAATTCAAATGTATCTTCCTGACTTAACATTCTATCTACATTAGTGCTTGGGTGTTTCTTTTCTTGTAATGTCTCTGGAGAAATATTGTATTGCATAATTAAATGCGGATACAGTGAGTTTAAGTCAAAAGATACAACCCATTCATATCTACCAGGCTTGGGTTCTTTCACATATGCACCAGCGTATTTTGCATCTTTAGAATTGCGATCCTTCTGTGGGATCACAATATTTTTTTTCTTGAGATAATTATAGATAATTGCATCCCATGTACGAACTTGGAAAGCAACATCAGTAAAGTTTATCTTTGCATCATAGGCACGAGTACAACATAGATCAATCAGTTTTAATTTATCCTCAAGACGGTCTACCAGTTCAACGTCAACGATGTTATAATCAACAAACTTTTGCCAATTCTTTGTATAGAAATCACGGAAAGTATCATACTCACTGTGGTCTAATTTCTTTTGTCCTAGTTCCATCATGGCGATGTGATCCAATTTAAAACTCTCTTGGTTAGGAGTTGCTGGAGATTTCTTGTATAGATCGAGATAATCAATTACAGAGATGCCTGCAATGTCATATACAATATTTGGTCTACCATGTATTGTGATTTCATTGCGTCTACAGATACCCCAAGGCGACATCCTCTTGGCATACTTCTCACCCATTATTCTTTCTATCCTACCCATAAGATAAGGAATATCATACATCTCACAGTTCCATCCTGTGATGACCTCAGGCGTGTTCTTTGTCCACCAATCTACAAATCTAGTGATCAATCCTTCTTCACTGTGGCAGTCGATATAGATGTGATTCTTTCGTTGTGGATTTTTTACATATGGTCTTGATCCAAATGTAATAATTCTTTTTGTTGCATAGTCTTGTATTGTGATTAGAAGTAATTCTTCTGCAACATTAAAAACATCGGGGAATCCACTTTCTGCAGCAACCTCGATGTCAATAGTAATTAATTTAATTTTGTTCAGATCAAAGTTGATCTCGTTCTCAGGATACTCCTCTGAGATATATTGATGAACATACCTCTCATTACCGTATATGTTGAAGTTTTGAACCTGTGAATACTTATCTATGAACTCTCTGCAATCTTTAATTGTGCCTGGTTTGACAGGATCTACTAATTGGCCATCAAGTGTTTTCCATTTACTTCTTTTTCTTTTAGAAGGCACAAAAAAAGTAGGGTGAAACTCAACCCTATCTTCAAAATGTCTTCCATTATCATACCCTCTGACCAGCATACTGTTACCGATCTGAAAGACATTTGTATAAAACTTCATTCTGTAGCCAGTTTCAAATAAGAATCCACTAATGTTTTATGTGGTTCAACCAATGTTAATATTTTATCAGAACACATCATAATGTCAACATCATCTGTTATATCACCTAACCAAGGCGTAATATTACCATCAACCACTTTGTATGGCGATGTTAATTTACAATCAGGTTGGCCAATATCTAAAGCAGCTACCTCTTCTATCTGTGAAATAATTATCTCACCACTAACCAATACTAATATCTTAATTTCCTGTTCCATTCATTCTAGCCTCATAAGATTCCTTGACCATTTTTTTAGGTTCTACTATCGCTACAACCCAACTAGGATCTATTGATATTTTTTTCTCATCCGACAAAGGCATATAAGGATAATACTGAACACTATACTTTGTCTCTGGGTTCTCTTGACCCTCAGTTAAGAGTACAGGGTCTTCAATCAACTTACAACAATAAGGATTCTCAAGAACTATAAAGATGGGTTTATCATTCTCATCCACTAGCTCTTTTACATCTGCTATAATTTCTTCGTTTGATTTTAGTAGAACTAATTTTATTGACATTACATCAGTATATAGTTTGCAAGCGGATGGATGGTATTGCACCACCGTCTACAAGTTGGAAACCTGTCGTAATACTTTTATACGACATCCGCATGTGGGAGGTTGGGCTCCTGTATACCAACAAGAGGCGGGCATTTCTACAGTTTAGAAATACACCTCAGCCTACGACCCGATTGGTAAATCGATTCTACTGTTCCCAGCAGCGGGCACCACCCCTGTCGCATCACCTTAACCAGCTATATGCCAGTAAGTTTATTCAGTCACTCCCGATGTGTTGATCAGACACATTTATATATTGACATAAAAAAGGAGGTTTGTCAACCCCCTGTGTATTATTGAAAAAGTATTTTGATGTTACACCACTTGGCGTAATGAATTCCTCGGTAGCAGAGAAGTGCAAACACCTCATCTGGATCGTGGATTTCTGGATCAAATTCAGGCACTATGGGATGTGCCAATGTAAACTTGATGTTTAGCATTTGTCTTTACCTCCTGTAACATATTTATGTTTGGAGACCCTGACATTAAGTATAAAGTACTACAATCTTAATAATTTCTAAACGATGTCCCATGTTATATGGCCATTTCCGTGATCCCTTGATACAAATGATGCATCATTATCATAGTAATCCTTCAAGGCTATGTTGCCTGATACCACCAATCTGTTGATAGATGGATCTTTTACTTTATCTACACCATGCATTAACCATGATGGCCATGCTAGTATATCTCCGACTCTCTGATCTGGATATATTTTTCTATCATCTTTCCCTAAGAAATAGAAACATTTCTGTTCGGAACAATTAATGATGTGTGTAAAAGATATTATTTCTGTGCCACCAAAATGAGAGTGTGCCGTATGAGTATCTGTTTCAGAGTTATACATCTGAACCCATAAGTTACGGTAGTATGTGCTTCTCTTGAACATACCCAGATCTTTCATGATCTCATCTATGATCTCTTCATAGTAGGCATCTATTATATCAGAAAAGGTTGAAGAATTATAAGAAGTATAAAATTTTTCCTTATCATTATGTTCTTTCTCTATTCTTCTAAAAATAATAGATCTCAGAGATTCTGGAATAATTCTATTTTGTTTCCATATTATCATAAGAATCAACACCAAGATACACAACATTGCCAGCAATCATACATCTACCACTTACTTCCGAGTCTGGAACTTCATGTGATTGATGTCCACCAAAAATTATTAATCTACCCTCTATAACTTGAATTGAATGATCTTCAACTATGAGTGGTGAACTTCCCTCTGGTGCTTGAAGATAGTAACCGAATGATATGGGATAAGGGAAATGATTATGTAACACTGTGCCTCCCCCTTGATCATAATACATACCCCAATAGTCAGCTACTCTGAATTTTTTGGAAGACTCTGGACTAGAATGGTAAGCAGAATTAGTCCACTTAGAAAGACCCTCTACTGCCTCTACTAAAATACTTTCTATCCAATCAAACAATATATGATGTTCTGGTAATTCTCTTTCACTACCTGTGTAAAACTTTGTTTTTAATGCTCCATCTCGTACTCTTACATCTGCCTTGTCGCATATCCATTTTATCAAAGGATCTCCTAATTGTTCTGAAAAAGGACAATCATATATCATAGGTTCAAACGCAGAGGTCAAACCAGGCAATTTATTATACTTGAGTTTGCTTATATCCATAATAAAAAACCCTCCGTTAAGAGGGTTGATCCATCTCGAACTACTACTATTTATAGGTAGTCTTTACGAGCGTGATGTTCTGGCACTACTTTACCTAGTTTAACTGTAAGAAGTCCGTCTTTGAATTGAACCTCTCTAACCTCAGTATCTTCTGATAAAGTCCAAGCTCTGTTAAAGTTTCTTTGAGCAAGGCCTCTATGAACATACTCAGCGTTCTCTGTATCCTCTTTATTTCCCTCTACAATGAGTCTTCCGTATTCGGTATAGACTTTGATCTCCTTCTTACTAAATCCTGCTAGGGCGATCTCTAGGCGAGACTCAACGTTGTTTAACTGGATTAGATTATATGGAGGATAATTAGGTGTTGTATCAAAATTGAAGAATGAATTTAAGTAATCATCCATGCCAATTGAATTCTTCGAGATCTTATCCATTAAGTCTGGAAGATTGGCAGTGCGGTATCTTTGAATTTCCATTTGGTTCTCCTTTAAAAGCGAGTGTAAATTGTGTCCCTTACGGCGACACTATTATTTAACCACAAAACACAAAAAAAGGGGGTCGTATAAACCCCCACAATTTCATGTAATAACCGTCAATCTGCCTTTACAAATGCACTTGGCGATGTCTGAACTACTTTCTTTTTCTTGCCTATATTATACTTAGTTTCTAATGTCCAATCACCTTTATCCTTGAATGATAAGACTTTAATTTGATTCAAAGGGGCGACATCCTGTATCTGATTCATATTTATGATAGTAATCAATCCCCAATCAGATAGTAGAGTAATGATTCTATTTCTACGTTGAACATCATTAATAGAAAGGTTAGCAGACTTTCCATCTAATGCAAACAATTCTTTGAAATGAACGATATAATATCTACCTTGCTTGTGAAGAATGTGGCATGATTGATAAATCTTCTTTTCTTTCCTAGAAGCTACACCAATCCTAGTGAGAGTTTCTCTGACTTTCAAAAAATCATCTGGTTCATTCAATGTAACTTCGATCATTTGATCCTGTGACCAATCAATCTCAGGTTCTGTAAACCCACTCATGTTGTACCTCCAACGTCAATTCGCTTTTTAATGTAATCCAACTGCTCTTTAGTTAAGATTTTCAATGCTTGGATTGCTTTTTCATTACTATAACCATAGTATGATTTGACAACATCAAGATTCTTGATCTTATCTTTACGGAGCCACGGAGAGAATCTCTTCCTTTTCCTGATACTATTTAGATAAAATTGATATTGAAGGTCTTTGGCCAAGTGGGATTGTAGGTTCATCTCATTTGCAAACATGATGCAATCAAGATGTGCAGACATGCATTTGTTAATTATGAATGGAGCATATTTCTTTATCAACTGGGGATCTTCCCTAGTGATATCCTCCTTAGTCAAGTTTATCGAGTTCAGCCAGTCTTTTAGATCTGCCATTTCTTTGGTACTGTAGTTGTGATAGTTGTCTTTCTAGTTCAAATTTAATTGTCAGGAGGTTAGAACTTAAGTATGTCTCCCATTCGTTGCCTGATATAAGGTCTTCCAAGTGTGCTACATGTTCTAGAGCGAACATAAGTTTGGTTTGATCGTTCATTTTCATCGAATAATGTCTATTTCATCAGGATTGGTATTCCAAGTTTCCAACTTATTCCTTAGTCTTCCTTCGTTCTTGAGTTTATCGAATCTCTTTGTAGCCATCTTCTTCCAGTGTTTGATTATTTCTTCAACCTCAAACCTGTCATAGTTATCTGCTTTGATGGGAGTATCTTGTTCTCCCAAGATAACTTCTCTAGAGTTTTTAAAACCATAGGTTGACATATAGAATCTCTTCTGTTGGGTAAGATCCTTTGCGGAAAGAATAGCGTCATTAAATTGTTTAATCTTTTCGGGATCATTCAAACATTTTTTGATAATAGATATCATCTTTGTTTGAATCTTCAGTTTTCTACTAGAGGCATCTTCCTTTACTAAACACTTATCGTTGTTTCTTGCAGTGAACCATTTGTTTAAGTCTTGAAAAATAGAATCGTGTATAAGGGGAGTAAAATTACTCTCTGTCAATCCTTTATATCTCATATATGGTTTCAATCCATCATATTGAGATGATGATTTAGTAGTTCCATATAGTGATGTAGTTTCAAATAAACAAATATCTGCATTATATTTTTTGTTTAGTGTCTCTCTAGCGAGATGAGAACAACATAACATTGCTAAAAGTTTCCCACCCAGATAATTGTATCCAAATGGTTGAGTTGGAACAATAATAAATCCCATGATGGCATGTTTATTGAACCTAGTTAGTTCTGGAACATTCCCTAACCAATCATTTCTAGGTTTAGAGTTNATAGTAGGAGATCCAAACCTACAGAATCCAATAGTTTTATCTGTATTAGTTTCTTTTACAATCCATTTGAGAGATTTTCCAGGCACAGATTTTTCTATAGCATGTGATGTAGTAATCTCCAATCTCTCATTGAAATATTCATTACTAAATCCATTCTTCTCTCCAGCTAGATAGATTTTGATATTCATATCATTAGGATGCATATCAAAATTAGTGAATAGATCATCCTCAGGCCCCATACCAAATAAAGGCATAGGCAATTGAGCCATACGATCTAGTTTTACATTACGAAGGTATTCATCGATTCTTCCAGTATTAGAGAAATAATCAATGAACTTATCTGCTGCATATGCGGCATCAATTTCACTAAGGATCATTGGATTATTGGCATCCCCCACATATCTTCCATAGGTTCCATCTTCCTTGGATCTAATCCAGGCCGTCCACCATAACCTCCCCCTGTGTGAGGTATGGTTATAATATCAATGGTTTCTTCAAACCATCTATTCATAGATTCTGCCATTGCACGGTATCCAGTACCGACATAGACTTGTCCAGCAACAACAGCAAGAGTTGCTGCACCCCAGAAAAGATAATATCTAGAGGATTTGATTTGTGCTTTAGTTTTAGTAAAAGTTGATTTAGTCATTTGAATTCACACTCCACCATAATTTCGGTCATACATGCCAAGAGATTGATTTCTTGATCTGCCACAAAGGCAATTTGGTATTGATACTTGGCGATTATCAATACCGCAGCTGCTATACTAGCACCCTCAAGAGTGTCAAACAAAGCGTCGTATACACGACGAAGAAGTACAGAGGGATCATTGTCAAGATTATTGACACACCACTTTCTTACTTCTGGAAATTTCTTCTCTTTAAGATTTTTGATCAGATCATGAATATTAACCTCAGAGAAACTGGCAAGAATTGAAGAATCAATCTTACCACCAACTGAATGTCTTTGACATTCATTCAACACTCTCCTCCAATCAGGAAAATGTTTGTTGATTAGTTCTGCTAGAACTTTCTTGTCAGCTTCAATTCCCTCAAGTTCTAGTATNGAAACTAGACGTTTAAAAAACTGTGCTGCAATTGATGCTCTATGATGTCCTGAGATTGCAAAGTCAATGACAGCACATCTAGAATGAAGTGGTTCAATGATTCTGTTCTTAAAGTTGCATGTAAAAATAAATCTACAATTCTTATAGAACGATTCTATATTTGCTCTAAGTAGAAGTTGAACATCATGAGTTGTATTATCTGCCTCATCAATTATAATTACCTTATGTTTCCTATCTGCATCCATCAACGATACAGTAGAAGCAAAGTTCTTTGCCTGATTCCTAACTGTATCTAAAAATCTACCTTCATCCGATCCATTGATTACATAACAATCTACACCCAACTCAGCACACAATGCTTTTGCAACTGTAGTCTTACCAATACCAGGCGGGCCTGATAGTAAGAGATTAGGAATCTCTCCCTTTGCCAAAAACTCTCGAAATGTTTTCTTAGTACTCTCTGGAAGAATACAATCATCTATAGTTTTAGGTCTATACTTTTCTACCCATATGAATTCATCCCTCATTTGTAGGTATCCTCAACATCATGAATGGTTTAATCAACTCCAATAAATCTTCAGTTTTAGTCTTTGATTTCATCTGTGCAACAGCATCTTCCCAATCTTCATAAGTGCTTTCTGGATTGATGTTTGCCATCAAAGTAATCTGTGCAATTTGTTTAAGAGTTTCTTCATCCATTGTGTTGACAGTATAGTCAGTATACTCCTTGATGAAATCTTCTCTACTAATACGTTTCATAATTAAAATCCTTTTGACTTTTTCTTAGTCTTTGGTTTGTCAATAACATGTACAACGGCAT
>FUFK010052100.1_pt1 | contig 10808 bp, 10 predicted proteins | sample 1021851 | NCBI WGS metagenome assembly FUFK01 (sample SAMEA51879418, study PRJEB19060) | metagenome
TCTTATTATTGTCAAGAATTTAAACAAGAAATTAAAGTTCAAAAAGATATAGAGGATTTGTCATTAGAACACCTGCAAATCAAAGTGAATTATTTGATTAAGTCTGGTTACATAGTAAAAATATATGGCCCGTTTGCTAAGAGATCTGATATATTTAACGGTGATACAGGAAACGCTTCAAAGGCGCAGTACTTTATGGAAAAGCTTAATGCTGTGCATATAGCAAATTATGCAGCATGGCAGTTACAGGATAAAGGACAGTGTTCACCCGCAACCCCGCTATATTTAGCGCCGGCAATAATAAAGTGACAAATAAACAATTAAATGCTTTTTAGTTTGGCTTGATGTTTGAAATAAAAAAAATTAATGCTCAAAATATTGAAGCTGTTTTTCAACTCCATCAGAAAATTAATTTATATAATAAAAGTTCTTTTACATTTTTGGAAACATTAAAAAAACCCTATCATATTGGATTTTGTGGACATATGAACAATACCTTAAGTTCTTTTATATCTGCCATTCATGTACTTGATGAAATTGATATTATTGAAATTGGTGTTATAAAAGAACAAAGGAGACAAGGTGTTGCCTATAAACTTGTTTCCCACCTTCAAAAACATTGTATAAAGAACGGTATTCGAAAAATCTTTCTAGGTGTTGCTGAAAATAATATTGCCGCTATTTCTCTATACGAGAAGACTGGATTTAATAAAATTGGAATTCGGAAAAATTATTATTTTAGAGATGGTTGTTCATCTGATTCTTATGAATATTCTTGGAAGGTGAAAAATTAAAACATGCCTAATCCTATATCGAACTTGAAATGTCATAAAACTTAACGTATTGACCCATTGAACCATGACTAACTAATTTGTTATTGATTGTGAATTTATGAAGAATTTATTCCTTAAAACATATGGTTGCCAGATGAATACTTATGATTCTGACAGAATGAAAGATTCTCTTTTACCTTTAGGTTATCAGGAAAGCAAAGACTTACAGGACGCCGATATAATTGTTATAAACACCTGTCATATTAGAGAAAAAGCATCTGAAAAGGTATTTTCAGAGCTTGGTCGTCTTCGAAAAGTAAAAGAGCGTGCTGTAGAACAACAAAATCGGCAGGTAAAAATAGTTGTTGCAGGTTGCGTAGCACAAGCAGAAGGTGAGGAAATTACAAAACGTGCTCCGTGGGTTGATATTGTTGTTGGTCCGCAAACCTATCATAGGCTTCCAGATTTAGTTGCAAAGTTAGATCCAGTTGACAGAAGGCATTTAATTGACACCGATTTTCCTCCAGAAACAAAGTTCGATTTTTTGCCAGAAAAAATAGGAAAACGAGGACCTGCTGCATTTTTATCAGTTCAGGAGGGTTGCGATAAATTTTGCAGCTTTTGCGTTGTTCCATATACAAGAGGTTCTGAGCTTTCACGTCCTGCTAAAGCAATTATCAACGAGGCAAAAAAGTTAATTTCTTCTGGCACAAAAGAACTAACTCTCCTTGGCCAAAATGTGAATGCATGGCACGGAGAGGGGCTCGATGGGAAAGAATGGGGGCTTGGTAGGCTAATTCGAGAATTAGCAGACTTATCAGGACTTTATCGAATTCGCTATACAACCTCTCACCCATTGGATATGGATGATGAGTTAATTAATGCCCATGCTGAGGTAGATAAGTTAATGCCATATCTTCATTTACCAATACAATCAGGNTCTGATAAAATTTTACATGCTATGAATAGGCGCCATACAGCATTAGATTATTTAAGAATCATAGAGCGGTTACGTTCTGTTAGAAAGGATGTGGCTATGTCTGGGGACTTTATAGTNGGTTTCCCAGGAGAGACGGATAGAGATTTTGCAGATACAATAAANTTAATAAACAANGTTGGATATGCGTCAGCATATTCTTTTAAGTACAGTGCACGCCCTGGNACTCCTGCAGCAGATAAATCANAACAAGTTTTAGAACATGTTAAATCGGAGCGTCTGTTGGCGTTGCAGCAATTACTAGATGCTCAGCAATATGCATTTAATAAAAATTGTGAATCTATGGAATTTGAGGTTCTCGTTGAGCAAAAAGGTGTTAAAGGAGGCAAATTAAATGCTAGAACGCCCTACATGCAATCAGTATATTTTGAAGGTTCTGAAAGTCTAATAGGTAAAATAGTACGAGTAAAAGTTTTAGATGGAAGACAAAATTCTTTATTTGCAGAAATCGTAAGTTAAATAAGGTAATCCCAGTGAATAGCAGAGAAGAAAAAGCTTTTAGATTAACTTTTGATGACAATGATTTATTATCATTACTTTGCGGACAATATAACGTCAATTTAGCAAAAATTGAGAAAACGTTAAACGTTTCAATTGATAGTTTCGGAAACGAATTAAGAATCAAAGGATTTTCTGAACAGACAAAGCTTGCAGGGGATGTTATCCAAAGATTTTTTAAGCAATTATCTGCAGACCCCGATCCTCAAGCAGCTGCGGACGGTCCACTCATTGAGGATATATTAAGATTGGTTGAAAATGGATATGACCTTTCAAAACCCTCGTTAAAACCTAACGTGTATGCTGCAACTTGGCGGAAAAAGATTTTTCCTCGAACACACGGTCAGGAAGATTATTTTAAAATGATGGGTCAAAATGAAGTTGTATTTGGCCTTGGTCCTGCTGGTACGGGCAAGACATATATGGCAGTGGCAATGGCAGTCGATTATCTTAAAAGTAAGAAAGTCGAAAAATTAGTTCTATCACGTCCTGCAGTTGAAGCAGGTGAGAGGCTAGGTTTTTTGCCTGGAGATATGAAGGAAAAAGTTGATCCTTACCTTAGACCACTTTACGATGCCCTTTACGACATGATGCCTGTTGATAAGGTAGAAAGGATGCTAGTAAGCGGTGAGATAGAGATAGCACCACTTGCGTTTATGAGGGGCCGCACATTAAGTAATTCTTTTGTGATAATTGATGAGGCTCAAAANACAACATCAGTTCAGATGAAAATGGTATTAACGCGACTTGGTCANAATTCTAGAATGGTGATAACNGGTGATTTATCCCAAATAGACCTGCCACCANATCAGCTCTCTGGTTTGGTTGATGCAACTGCCAGACTNAAACAAATAAAAGGNGTNGGAATTTTTTGCTTGTCTGGTGAAGATGTGGTTAGACATGCGGTNGTAGGCAGAATATTNANNGCNTATAATGANGAAAAAAAATAATGTTNTAAAATCGATTATNTTTTCACTCNCGAAATTTACTGGACAAATACAGTAAAATNNTAGCATCATTTTAATGTAATTGAAAACTATTTGAAAAAAAATGCATACTGAAATCTTAGAAGCCTCTTCAGAAGAATCTGACAGTCCAGAGTCTGACATTCAATATAACACATATTTTGAAAACAATGACAGTTTTGTTCTCTTGAAATTTAAAGATGGTGAAGCTAGCATATCTATCTTAGAAAAATGTTGGTTAGGTATTTTTCACCTGATAGATATGAAAGAGCTCGGTGTAATTATTGAAACGGTCATTAACTTNTCATCTCANCCTATAATTTTGCCAAATAAACGAACCACTCTTTCAATCGTAGCTACAGATAATGCGCATATGTGNAAANTAAATGCCGATTTTAGAAATAANCCAATACCAACAAATATATTGTCTTTTTCTGACGGGAGCATTGATCAAACAAGAGATGAATTTCATCTTGGTGATATATTTTTAGGATATGAAATTATTAATAAAGAAGCAAAAACANAGAACATACCTCTAAAAAACCATCTAAATCATTTGATAGTGCACGGCGTTTTGCATCTTCTTGGATATGAACACGAAGATGAACTTCAAGCTCAGATTATGGAAAACAAAGAAAAAAAAATATTGGGTATTTTTAATATTCCAAACCCTTATTCGCTATGAGGAAAAAAAATTATGACATTCCTTAAGAATTTCAAAATGGGACCATTTAGTTTTAGAAAGCAATCGGTAAGAGATGAATTATCAGAACTGATAGAAAATTCAAATAACACGAATGATAGTTTTGATGACCATGAAAGCGCTTTGTTACGAAATATTTTAGATTTGAAAGATTTAACAGCTGAGAGTCTTATGGTTCCAAGAGCTGACATTGTTTCTATAGATCTGACTGAAAACATCGATAGTGTTATGTCGCATATCTGCTCTGCTAATCATAGCAGNCTGCCTGTTCATAACGGNTCCATGGANTTGATATTGGGAATGATNCANATTAAAGANCTNATGCCACANTTACTTNAGGGCTCAANGCCGGATTTAGAAAAACTGATGCGTCCNGTTTTATTTGTTTCGCCTTCAATTTGGGTGATGGATTTACTTCATGAGATGAGATTAAAAAGACGCCATCTTGCTCTAGTAGTTGATGAATTTGGTGGTGTCGACGGTCTTGTTACAATTGAAGACCTTGTAGAAGAGATCGTTGGAGAAATTGAAGATGAACATGATGAAATGGAAATGCCTCGTTTCGAGCTAATAGAGGAAGACTCAGCAATAGCAGATGCGAGNCTAGAGCTTGAGGATCTTGAAAAATTAGTTGGTCCTTTAGTGGATGTTGAAGAACGTGAAGAGATTGATACAGTAGCTGGGCTCGTATTCCAACTGGCTGGTAGAGTTCCAGTGAAAGGTGAGGTTATACGTCATCCCTGTGGGTTGGAGTTTGAAGTCCTNGAAGGAGATCCGCGACGCATTACATTGTTGAAGATAGATGGNATTCATTCGGTTAATAANCTAAAATAAACTAAATGTTAATTTAAGAAGCAAGCCAAGGTGAAAATAGCCGAATTTAAATTCATTCAATTATCCAATAAGTTACATCAGAAAGGGCTTTTATTGCAGGTATTTGCGATGGCCTTATTTGGCATGTTGGCTTCATTTTCACTTCCGCCTCTACTTATTTTTCCAGCAATTTTTGGATTTGTTCCATTTTTTATTCACTCATTGAGTTCAAAGTCTGTAAGGCAAATTATGTGGTTATTTTGGGGGTTTGCCTTTGGTTGGTTTGCTACCTCACTTTATTGGATCTCGGCATCTCTATTTGTAGATATTTCATGGCAAATTTTATTATTACCCTTTAGCCTGTTTGGTTTGCCAGCATTTTTAGCTATTTTCTGGGCATTTGCGGGTTTATTCGTATTTATTTGCGGAAAAACTATTATATCTAGACTATTATTTTCGGTTCTTTTTATTGGTTTAGCAGAACTAGGAAGGTCTGTTTTATTTACAGGATTTCCTTGGAACTCACCATCACATCTCATATTAACTCATGTTTACTTGTCTCAGATTGCATCTGTGATAGGACAAAATGGTTCTGCCTTTCTCATGCTTTTATTTATCGTTTCTCTTTGTTTTCTATATCTTCGTTCTTGGAAGCTATGTTTTTTATGTATTATGCCTTTTATAATAAGTGTTTTTTATGGTTATTGGAGAATTGATTATGGTTCTGTACCAATTAATTTAGAATTGGAACAAAATTCAGATTATTTGATAAGGATTGTGCAACCAAACATTCCACAAAATCAGAGGTGGAAGCCAGAATATAAGGACCAACATATAGATAGTTTATATGCTTTATCTAAATTGAATAAAACGTCAGCATCATTAATAATTTGGCCTGAGGCTGCATACCCTTCTATTTGGCCAAACACCAAAAAAGAATTTAATGATATTGTTAAAAAAATATTAGATAATAAATCAGAGCTTTTATCTGGGATGCTGCGTTTTGATCTCGATAAGAAATTATATAATTCTGCAATATTATTTGACACTAATGGCGATTCAGCTGGAATAATTGATAAGCAAAAACGTGTTCCATTTGGAGAATATATTCCATTCAGAGATAACTTTCCTTTTAAAAATTTATCTTTATTTGGGAATAAAATGGACATTAACATAGGACCAAATAAAGGATTATTGTACACTAAAGATGATATTAAATTAGGAATTTTTATTTGTTATGAAATTATTTTTCCAGTTTTATTTTCATCAAAAGATAGACCAGACATTATAGTAAACTTAACTAATGATGCTTGGTTTGGCAAAACGCTTGGCCCTTATCAGCATTTAAGTCAGGCACGCCTGAGATCAATAGAGGAGGGGTTGCCTTTAGTCCGTGTTGCAAATACTGGAATTTCAGCTGCATTTGATTATAAGGGTATTCTTGTTGGTAAAATAAACCTCTCTGAAAAAGGGATTTTAGATATTCTGTTACCACTTAAACAAGAAGCAACAATATATTCTAGGTATAGGTGGAAAATTACAACTTTATTAATTTTTATTTTGGTCCTATGGTCAGTTTTTCTTGACCAAAATCATTTGCGAGGGCAAAAAGCAAGTAAATTTTAACGGAATTGATTGATGTCTTACTTGTTTACCTCTGAATCTGTTTCTGAGGGTCACCCAGATAAGGTCTGTGATAGGATCTCTGATGTTGTTTTGGACTTGTTTTTAGAACATGAGCCTGAAGCTCGCGTTGCGTGTGAAACTTTAGCTACAACAAATCGCGTTATATTAGCTGGGGAGGTTAGAGCTAACCAAAAGCTCCTTCCTAATATAATGGAAAAAATAGAGCCAGCAGTGCGCTCGGCTGTCAGGAATATAGGTTATTTTCAGGAAAAATTTCATTATGCTCATTTTGAATTTTTTAATTATTTACATGAGCAGTCTGTGGATATATCTCAAGGTGTTGATAGCAAAAGTAACAAGGATGAAGGAGCGGGTGACCAAGGATTGATGTTTGGCCATGCCTGTATGGAAACAAAAACTCTGATGCCGGCTGCTATTCATTATTCCCATTTAATTTTAAAAACTCTCGCTAATTATAGAAAAAAGGAAAAAGATTCAATTTTTGGTCCAGACTCAAAGTCACAGATTACGTTGAAATATAGTGACTCAGGTACAATCCTTGGTGTAGATACTATAGTTTTGTCGACACAGCACAAAAAGGGGGTAAATACCCAAGAAATTAGAAATATAGTTACGCCTTTGATTGATAATTTACTGCCGGAAGGTTGGATGGTGTCAAAAGATAAACTTCTTATAAACCCCACAGGAAAATTTGAAATAGGCGGACCAGATGGAGACACAGGACTTACTGGTCGAAAAATTATCGTGGACACATATGGGGGTGCTGCCCCGCACGGAGGTGGAGCGTTTTCTGGAAAAGATCCTACTAAAGTTGATAGGTCAGCTGCATATGCAGCAAGATACCTTGCAAAGAATATTGTTGCCGCTGAACTTGCTGAAAAATGTACAATACAAATTGCGTATGCGATTGGTGTTTCTCAACCTGTATCTATACATGTAGATACTCATGGCAGAAGTAAATTTGAAAGTAAGAAAATTGAAAATGCCATTCGGGAATTAATTGACCTATCACCAAAGGGCATACGGACCCATTTGAAGCTGAATAATCCGATATATGCTTGCACTTCTGCATACGGCCATTTTGGACGTGAATTTCAAGAGATGGGTAAAAACACATTTTCTTGGGAAAACACGGATTTGGTTAACTCATTGAAATCTTTTTTTTGATTGCCAAGGCATATTAATTTAACCAATGAATTTATCCATGGAAGAATTTCAGCCTTATTATGGGAGACGAAAAGGAAGAAGGCTAAGCAAAGCTTCAAAGCGGTTACTAGAAAAAAATTTGCCAGCGTATTTGTTGCCCCATAAATTCAGTCATCCAACATNCTTATTTACCCATTATCCAGAAAAAATATTTTTGGAAATAGGTTTTGGTGGTGGAGAGCATTTAGCAATGGAAGCTAAAAATCATCCTGAAAATGGTTATATTGGTGCTGAACCATTTCTGAACGGTGTGATTTCGCTTTTAAGACATTGCAAAAATGATGAGATTAAAAATATTCGCATATGGCCAGATGATATTCGGTTGCAGGTTTCATCATGGCCCAACAATTGTTTGGATGGTGTGTTTATCATGTTTCCAGATCCTTGGCCAAAAAACAGACATGCAAGTAGACGAATAATTAATAAAGATAATCTTGAAGAATTCAGTAGATTAATGAAAATTGGAGGGGAACTCAGAATTGCGACCGACCATTCTTGTGCAAAAAACTGGATTTTAGCAGAAATGTTAGAAAACCCGGATTTTGAATGGTCCGTCAACCATCCTAAAGATTGGAATGTAAAACCTCAGAACTGGCCTGAGAGTAGATATATGAGGAAGGCTATTATAGAAGGGCGAAAACCAGCGTGGTTTAACTTTAAGAGAGTGACTAATTGATTGTTTTGGCCTAGAGTTTTAGCTTAGATGAATTTTTTTATATACTTGAAAGATTATCTAAGTTATGATATCCTTTTTATATAATATTGTAAAAAAATTTTTTTGGTGGGCTCTGTCCCGCCTTTTTTTTGGTTAATAAACAAGGTTTGATTTTATATATATGTCCCTCTTAAAATTGACACAAATTGTTGAACCAGCACTTGAAGACATAGGTTACTTGCTAGTACGGTTAAATTTTTCTATGCAAGATGAAAACTCTAATAGACAAAAGAGGTCAAAACTTCAAATTTTGGCTGAACCGGTTGATTTATCAGAAATGACTGTAAAGGATTGTGAAAAAATAAGCCGTCATATAGCTACCGTACTCGATGTGGAAGACCCTATAAAAGTCCCTTATTATCTTGAGGTAAGCTCCCCTGGGATAGACAGGCCATTAACAAGAATTGCTGATTTTGATAGATTCAAGGGTGAATCAGTAAAGGTGCGAATGCGGTTCATAAGGGACGGACGGAAACGATTTAGAGCAAAAATAGCTAAAGTTGACGAAAACGAAAACATTATATTCGAAACTGGATTTGGAAGGATTACACTTGGACTCGGTGAAATTGANTCCGTTTGTATAGACCCAAGCGAATATTTTTCGACCAAGTCTAGGGTATAATAAAAAAGAAAAGAGATTACAATGGATACATCTTCAGTTCCTGGATTAGAACTTATTCAAATTGCAGATGCAGTTGCGAGGGAAAAGTCAATTGACCGTGACGAGGTTATTACGGCGATGGAGGAAGCAATTCAAAAAGCAGGTCGCTCTAAATACGGATATGAGCACGACATTAGGGCAATGATTGATAGAAAAACAGGTGCCATCAGTCTTGAGAGATGGACAGAAGTCGTTGAAGATATCGAAGATGATGCAACTCAGATGTCAGTTGATGAGGGGAAAAAACACCAAATTGAATTAGGGGNATTTTTACGTGAACCTTTACCACCAATTGAATTTGGCAGAATCGCNGCACAGACAGCTAANCAAGTAATATCACAAAAAGTTAGAGATGCAGAGCGTGCAAGGCAATATGAAGAGTACAAAGATAGAGTTGGGGAAATTGTTGTAGGCACCATAAAGCGCTCTGAAAGTTATTCAATTACAGTCGATCTTGGTAGGGCAGAGGGAGTTATTAGACGTGAGGAGATGATTCCACGTGAAAATTTGCGACAGGGAGATAGAATACGAGCATACATTTTAGATGTAAGAGAGGAAGTGAGAGGCCCCCAAATATTTTTGTCTCGAGCATCAAATGACTTTATGGCAAAATTATTTACTCAAGAAGTTCCAGAGATTTATGATGGAATTATTGAGATTAAGGCTGTAGCAAGAGAACCAGGAAGTCGAGCTAAAATATCGGTNCTNTCAAGAGATACTAGCATTGANCCTGTAGGGGCCTGTGTTGGNTTGCGTGGTAGCCGTGTTCAAGCNGTTGTTGGTGAATTGCAAGGTGAAAAAATAGAAATNATACCATTTGTAGAGGATCCTGTTGGTTTTGTAGTAAACGCACTGGCGCCTGCCGAAGTCGCAAAAGTTTTAATGGATGAAGTTGCTAATAGGATGGAAGTTGTTGTTCCAGACGACCAACTTAGTCTTGCAATAGGTAGACGCGGACAAAACGTTCGTCTTGCCTCACAGCTTACTGGTTGGTATATCGATATTTTGACTGAAGCAGAAGAGTCTGAGAAGCGACAGGAAGAAATAAAAACCCGTTCCAGCCGATTTATCGAGGCATTAAATATTGACGATGTTATTGCTCATCTTTTGGTTGCGGAGGGATTTGTAATGCTAGAAGATATTGTAGTTGCNGAAATTGAAGAACTTGCAGATATTCAGGGTTTTGATATTGATATTGCAACGGAAATTCATAATCGAGCTGTTGAATTTGTTGATGCAGAAAATAAACGTATTGAGAGTGAACTTGTAAGATTGAATGTCTCGAATGATCTTCGTCAGTTTGAATATCTGTCCCTTCCTATGATGCTGAAGTTAGCTGAAAATGAAATTCTAAAACTTGATGATTTGGCAGAATTAGATAGTGAGGAGTTAATGAACTTGATTGGAGAGCTTGGTCTCGATGATGAAGTGGAGGCAGGAAACATTATTATGGCTGCTCGAGCACATTGGTTTGAAGAAGATAAAACAACAGAAGACGCAGTTAAGAATAAATCAGATGATGAACAATCTAGTCTAGCAGATTAATTTGTATGAGCTCAAAATTAAATGGTAAAACGGACCTGCATAATAACTGGTGAAACAGATGAGTCCACAAACCTGTTAAGGTTTGTTGTTAGTCCTAACAAGTCTTTAACTCCCGACGTTTTGAATAAATTACCAGGTAGAGGCGCTTATACGTTGCCAAAACCTGAATACGTAAAGGAAGCGCTGTACAAAAACAGATTTGCTAAACATCTTGGTTTTTATAAATATTTATCACCAATAGAAATAGATTTATTTCTCTCTTCACTCGAAAAATTATTACGGAAA
>FUFK010073474.1_pt1 | contig 10808 bp, 22 predicted proteins | sample 1021851 | NCBI WGS metagenome assembly FUFK01 (sample SAMEA51879418, study PRJEB19060) | metagenome
GCTTCAGATGACGACAGATTAGTCACAGCTGCCCGACCTAACACTTCTGCAACTATGGCTAACACTACCTTTGCGGGAGGTGGAGCAAGGAATGTAACCGTTACGACCACAGGCACCGGTGACAATGCAAAAACTTGCACAATAACTGGAACAGATGTTTTTGGAAACGCTATGACAGAAGTTATTACTTCAACAAGTTCGGCAGAAACAGTTGCGGGTACAAAGTTATTTTTAACGGTTACAGCAGTAGAGTGTTCTGCTCAATACGCAGCTAACATTAAAGTAGGGTCCGGTGATTTGTGCGCTCAAGCTATAAACAGTAGTATGAGAGTTAGATTGAAGGGCTTTTCTATTGTATCTGGTGGCACGGCCGGTGTTATTGAATATATTAACGGAACACCGGAAAGCGGTACGACTTTGTTCAAATCTAGGACTATTGGAACAGATAATACAACTGTCGATAGAACAATACCAGAAGAAGGAGTTTTGTTTGATAGTGGTATGTCTGTGAAATACACGATTGCAACTATCGACATGATGACATTTTTTCATGGCTAGAAAAAAAGACAAGCAGCCGCCTAAAACAAAAAAATATTTCCGCCCCACAAAAAAAGGGGCGGGAATGACAGCAGCGGGTGTCGCAAAATACAGACGCGATAATCCGGGCAGTAAATTGAAAACTGCTGTAACTGGTAAAGTTAAAAAAGGCAGTAAGGACGCTAAAAGAAGAAAGTCTTTTTGTGCTAGGAGCGCGGGTCAAATGAAAAAGTTTCCAAAGGCAGCAGCTAATCCTAATAGTAGACTAAGACAAGCTAGAAGAAGGTGGAAGTGTTGATGGCTACTAAAAAAGAAAAAGATCTTTTGCATGAACTAGATAAGAGATTAGCTGTTTTAGAAGATACTATGGATCGTCTTGAAACTAATCATTTAACTCATTTACAAAAACAGATAGACAAGATTGATGCTCGTATATGGGCTATAATATTAGGAGCTGTATTACAGCTTGTTGGTATAATTTCAATATTTATAGGGATTAGTAACTAATGTCAGCACTTGGACTTAAAGCAAAACGCAAAATTAAGACGGTTGCAAATAAATTGAAAAAAGCGTCTAAGGCACACGCAGGTCAGTCTAAAATATTATCAGGATTGTTAAAAAATGGGAAACGAAAAAGACCCAAAAAAAGGAAAGCGAGGCAAGCATGAGATCAGCAGTTAGAACTGGACCCAAACCATCTAAGCAGAAGGTCACATACTTTAAAAAAGGTGGAGCGGCTAAAAGTAAGGGCAGTAAGATTTGTCCAGCAGGTAAAGCTTGGGCTAAAAGGACTTTTGATACATATCCATCAGCTTATGCAAACATGGCAGCATCAAAATATTGTAAAGATCCAAACTACGCTAAAGGTGCAAAAGGTAAAAAATAATGGGCGCTCTTAAAGACTGGGTAAAACAAGATTGGGTTCGCATAGGAACTGATGGTAAAATTAAAGGAAAATGTGGGACATCGAAGGATAAAAAAAACCCTGACAGATGTTTACCTAGAGCAAAAGCAAATAGTTTAACACAATCACAGCGAGCCTCTACTGCTAGGAAAAAGAAAAAAGCAGGTGCAAAAGGCAAGACTGTGGTCGGAAACACACCGGCCGCAAAGGTTACCAAGATGAGCAGTGGTGGTCGTGTTCCAGAGACAAAGGCTAAACGTCCTTTTAAGGGTAAAACAGGCTCAGGGACAGTTGTAGCAAGAGGTTGTGGCGTTGTCATGGCAAATAGAAGAAAGAAAACAAAAGGCGCAGTTAGTGCATAAAAGGAGAATTAAATGGTAATGAAGAAGAAAAAATCTATGAAGAAAAAAGGCTACGCGAAGGGCGGAGCTGTTAAAAAAATGATGGGCGGCGGAGCCGCGGGCATGAAGAAAAAAGGTTACGCAAAGGGCGGGGCTATCAGGAAAATGAGAAAAGGTGGCAGAGCCTAAGTGCCTTATCTACAAAGCAACATCCCGCACTTTAAATGCTGGGTGAGGAAAGAGTATACTCACAATCACGAGCAATATCATGGTGATTATTTGCATGCTATGGCTATTGCAGTTACCACTGTTCCTGATAGATGTTTAAGTTTTCAAATGATATTCACTGGTTGTGAGTCTGATTTTGATGATAGTACAAATATTCACGGCGGCGCTATGTGGGCAAGGATGCCTATTACAGCCCTTGTTGCAGACACACCTTTAGAAGAGTGGCCAGAGCCCATGCCTGTTCACTTAGTGCAACCTTGGGACTGTAGTTCACATTATCATTCAGTTATTAAGTACGATAGAACCAGTTCAAGTCCTTGGAAATGCAAGATAGATGGGGAGTTTTATACTGGAAAATACTTATTTACAGTTGATTATACTGAATCTGATATAGCCGATGATCCGGCTCAACATAAACAAAGTCATGTTATAGAATTAACTGATGCTGGTAAATGGACTGGAAATATAGTAGCATTACCTAATAACAGGGTTCGTGCGACAAGCCCTGCGTTATGGGAAACAGGAGAAGGAGCCCCTGATTTTAAACCAAGTCAGTGGATTCATAACGCAGAATGTGATAATAGTTATATGGACCCAAAGGTGACGTTTAATAATTTATACAAGGATTAGATATGGCAACTTCCTCATCAACCGATTTTGAATTAGATGTAGCAGAATATATTGAGGAAGCTTTTGAAAGATGCGGCCTTGAAGTAAGAACAGGCTATGATCTAACAAGTGCTAGAAGATCTTTAAATATCATGTTAGCTGAGTGGGCTAATCGTGGTTTAAATCAATGGACTATCGAGCAAAGAACTCAGACAGTTACTGCGGCCGATACAGAATATTCTTTAGGCACAGATGTTATAGATATATTGTCGGCAGTTGTTCGCAGAGACGGTACAGACTTTGCTATCAGTAGAATAAGTCGTGATAGTTATCTCGCAATACCAAACAAAACAAGCACAGGGAGAACTACACAGTTTTTCCTAGACAGACAAATCACACCAAATTTAAAAATATGGCCTGCACCTGAAAACAGCACAGATGTTATACGATATGATGCGCTTACAAGAATACAGGATGCAGATGCGCCTGTTAATACTTTGGAAATACCTTTTAGATTTTATCCATGTTTGACGGCTGGTTTAGCTTACTATTTATCTATGAAAAAAAATCCACAACTTACACAAATGTTAAAAGTTGTATACGAAGAAGAGTTTGAAAGAGCAATGGGTGAAGACAGAGATAGATCTAGCTTCACTGTTACACCACAATATGCTTATTTTAGGAGTAATTGATGGGTAGGTTTGCGACAGGTAAATTTGCAAAAGGTATATCGGATAGGTCTGGTATGGAATATAATCTTCGGGAGATGAAGCTTGAGTGGAACGGCTCACTGGTGGGTCCGGATGAGTTTGAAAGAAAACATCCCCAGTTGGGCCCCTTTAATGTGCCTGTTGACGGACAAGCTGTTAAAAATGCAAGACCTGCAAGAACGGAAAACCCGATTGAAAGACTTTTAAAACCAAATGCTTTTTTATCAGGATCTTCTGGATCAGCTGTAATTACAGTCACAGAGGCTAGTCATGGCAGAAGCACAAGCGATACGGTAAGGTTTAAGAAAGCAAAAGGTTTTGATGGTTTTACTTCAGATGTTTTGAATAAAAATGACGGTTACTCAATAACAGTTGTTACCACAGATACATATACTTTTTCTGCATCAAGTGGTACAGCTACAACAGGAGGCGTGTTTGGAGGTGGCAATGATGCTACAGCTGGACCCGTTACGGTGACACCATGAGCTTTACACTTGCTACATTAAAAACGGCTATACAAGATTATACGGACAATAGTGAAACTACTTTTGTGAATAATCTAAGTAATTTTATTAAGGCCGCAGAAGAAAAAATATTTAAAAGCGTGGATCTTGATCTTTTTAGAAAGAATGTGACGAGTGCGTTTACATCATCAGATCAATTTTTAACAGTGCCAACTGATTATCTTGCATCATTTTCTCTACAAATAACCACATCAGGTTCAGAAAGTTTTTTACTACAAAAAGATGTGAATTATTTAAGAGAGTATACACCAGCTTCTTCAACAACTGGACTACCTAAGTATTATGCTAGGTTTGATACGAACAATTTTATTGTGGCCCCAACACCAGACAGCAACTATACTATTGAGCTTCATTATTACTACCGTCCGACTAGTTTGACGGCTGGATCTGATAGTGGTACTACTTGGATAAGTAATAACGCGCCTTTTGCATTACTTTACGGATCTCTTGTAGAGGCTTATACTTTTATGAAAGGTGAACAAGATGTAGTGCAAAACTACAATAATTTGTATCTACAGTACATGGAGCGGTTAAAAGATCTAGGAGAAGCAAGAGAAAATACAGATGGGTATAGAGTTGGTCTACCGTCAAGGCCGCGAACATAGGAGTAAAAAATGGCAACAGCAAACGCAGCAACCAATTATCTTGAGAGAAGATTATTACATTATATATTTAAGAATAACTCTTTAAGTTTTTCAAGTCCGGGAGATAGTATATATGTAGGACTTGCAACGGCAGTAAGTGCAGCAGAAACTGGATCTGTAACAGAAGCTGACTTTACAAACTATGCAAGAGTACAAGTGGCTGCTTCTGGCTGGACAACAATAGGTTCAGATTCAACCGATACACAAACTGCAACCAACGCAGCTAATATTGAGTTTCCAGCCTCTGGTGGAGGTGGAGATGATACAATCACTCATGTATTTATTGCAGACGCATCAAGCAGTGGTAACATACTTTTTGTTGGTGCATTAGATGCAAGTAAAACAATAGCTAGTGGTGATATATTTAGAATTAATGCAGGTAACTTAACAATAGAGTTGAAGTAATGGCACTTGTAATATCAGATAGAATAAAAGAAACGACAACCACAACTGGCACTGGCACTTATACATTAGGTGGTGCGGTTACTGGTTTTGAAACTTTTACTGCTAATTTAAGCAACTCCGATACTACATACTATGCTTGTACTGATGGNACNNACTTTGAGGTTGGNTTAGGAACATTTACATCTTCTGGAACCACACTTGCTAGAACAACTATTTTATCAAGTTCTAATTCTAATAATGAAGTTAACTGGTCTTCTGGAACTAGAACTGTATTCTGTACATTACCAGCCGCTAAAACTGTTTTTTTAGATGCTAGTGGTAATATAGTCGCTGCAAATGGTAGTAATTTAACGGCATTAAACGCTTCAAATTTATCAAGTGGTACTGTTCCAAATGCTAGACTAGACGCAGAACTACAAGCATTAGCTGGATTAACATCAGCCGCAGATAAAGGAATACAGTTTACTGGATCTGGCACTGCTGGGACTTATGATTTGACCTCTGCTGGTAAAGCATTGCTAGACGATGCAGATGCTTCTGCACAAAGATCAACATTAGGATTAGGCACAGCCGCTACACTTGCAGTGGGTATATCAAACACAAATGTAGCACAATTTACATCTGGTGTTGCAGATAATGATTTTTTAAGAATAGATGGAACTTCTGTAGAAGGTAGAAGTGCTAGTGAGGTTTTATCTGATATAGGTGGTGTAACGGCAGCAGACGCATCCAATGATGCAACAGCTTTAGCAATAGCGTTAGGATAATAATATGGCAAATACATTTAAATTAGTTTCAAAGGCAGGTGTAACAAGTGCCGATGTTATATATACAGTAGCGAGTTCTACAACGACAGTTCTACTTGGAATCATGTTAGGCAATACAACAACAAGTCAAGTTACTGCTACAGTTACAATAGAATCAGATACATCAAATAGATCAGGAGCGAATAACGAAGACAACCAAAATGTTGAGCTTGTTACAAATGCACCCATCCCAGTAGGATCATCACTAGAACTATTGGCTGGTAACAAAGTTGTTATGGAAACAACAGACGTATTAAAACTTACAGCGAGTGGAGCTACAGATATTGCTGTATCAATAATGGAGATAACTTAATGCCCTTTCTTGGTAAAACTCCAGTTACAACTTTTGAGGCTACAACTGCTGTACAAAGATTCAATGGCGATGGATCAGATACCACATTTACATTAAGCAGAACAGTAAGTTCAGTACAAGATGTACTTGTATCTGTAGATGGTGTTGTACAAGATACATCAGCATATACCATACCAGATGGTACAACCTTGACATTTACTGCTGCACCTAGTTCTGGAACTGCAAATATCTTTGTAAATTTTTTAGCACCACAAACTGGCACAGTTACACCAGCAGATGAGAACAAGGGTAATTTTAAGGCAGGTGGTTTGTTTAGAACTAATGCACAAAACTTAACTGCTAATACAACGATATTAGCTACTGAAAATGCACAAGTTACTGGAACACTTACAGTAGATAGTGGTGTTACGTTGACAGTAAACAGTGGTGGAAGGTTGGTGGTATCGTGAGTACAATAAAAGTAGATACATATTTAACTCGTGGTGGTGCATCAGAGATAGCTATTGATAAACTAAAGGGTGCATCAAGTGCAGGTTCAATGACTGTCGTTGGAGAGGGTGGCTCAACTACTACTAACTTACAGCAAGGGTTGGCTAAAGTATGGTCTTGTGTAGAACAAGGAACAACTGCTTTTGATGACAGCTTCAATTGTAGTGGAATTACAGATGTAGCAACTGGTAGATTTACTCCTGCGTTTTCTAATAACATGAATAATGCTTTGTATTCATTGACAGGTTGTTGTGATGCTAATGGTGCAGTTGCACTATATGGTGGTGCAAATAAAGCAACAAGTTCTGTACAACTTCAAACTGGAGATGCTCTTGGTTCGTCTGGTTTAGCAGATTATGATGATGCAATGAGTACAATACACGGAGACCTAGCATGAGTACAGTAATAGTAGATTTATCATACGTTTATATGATGACATCAGGAGGATTATCGTGAGTGAAATAAGAGCAGATAAACTACACAATGTTTCAGGCGATAATGACAGTGGAATTGATTTATCTACTAATGACAAAATACTTTTAAAGACTGCTGATACAACTGCTATCACTGTTGATGATAGTCAAAAGGTAGGAATAGGGCAAACTACTCCAGTAAGAAGACTGCATATTAAAGATACTTCTGCTGATATGTATATTGGTTTAGAGGGTGGCACATCAAATAATGTTGGTATTCTTCTTGGAGATACAGATAATCATACACTAAGTAGAATAAGACATGATAATTCTGATAATGCCCTTGAATTTCATACAAATGAAACAGAACGTATGAGAATAGTAGAGGGTGGCAATGTTCTTGTAGGAACAACTAATCAAAGCCCTGCTGAAAGTTCTAGTGCTACAGGAATAAGGCTTGGTAGTAATGGTGGCACTCAAATAAGTGTAAGTGGTCAAGAAATAATGAGGGTCAACCGTAATTCAGATGATGGTACACTAATTAATTTTTGTCAGGCTTCAACAAGTGAGGGGCATATATCAATAAGTGGCACAACTGTTTCATATAATGGTGGTCACTTATCAAGATGGTCACAACTAATAGACAACAATCGTGATGATACCATAGTTAAAGGTACAGTAATGACCAACCTTGACCAAATGGCAAAATGGACAACAAATGGTGTTACAGAAGATAATGAACAGTTGAACTGTATGGCAATATCAAGTGTAGAGGGTGATGTTAATGTTGCTGGAGTTTTTGTTAACTGGGATAATGATGATGATGTTTATACAAACGACATGAACATAGCAATGACAGGTGATATGGTTATTTGTATTGCTAAAGGAACAACAGTAGCTAGAGGTGATTTACTTATGAGTGCAGGAGATGGTACTGCAAAACCTCAAGGTGATGATATTGTAAGAAGTAAAACAATAGCAAAAGTAACATCAACAAACGTATCACATACATATGATGATGGCACATATCTAGTGCCTTGTGTATTGATGGCTTGTTAAGGAGTAGGTAATGGCAAACGGAACAATAGCATTTGATACATTATCAACAAGTGGACAGATAGATGGCACTGCGAGAAGTATAGATACTGATTATCTTTTAATGGGTACAAACAAGGCTTGGGTTAACCACGACCAAGCGACAGTACACGACAGTTTTAATGTAGGTTCTGTTACTGATAATGGAACTGGAGATTACGGATTGAATTTTACAAATAATATGGTCAACATACACTATTCTGGTGGTGGATTTGGAGTACACGATAGTGGCAGTTATACAGGGATAGGTCCACAGTATGACCATGATGACCCTTTTACAACGTCACAGGCTACATATAATTATCAAAACACTAGTCAGAGTCAAATTGATGTAGAACCAGCAACAGCAACGATTGTAGGAGAACTTGCATGACAATAGAAACACCTGAATTTCAAGGCACACATCTTTGGGATAGATTGTGTTGGGCAAAAGAAAAACTAGAGCCACACAGAACAGAATATTGTGTTGTATGGGAAGACCCAGAGACACCTGATGAACCTGCAAAGGTTACACACCCTGACCCTAATTGGATGGCTTGTGCATTGCAAGGTGGTATATTACCACCAGTTGAAGTATACTGGGAGTTGAAGAAAGATGAAGATAAGCCAGACTTTGTAAAGCATACAAGAGGTTACTTATTGCACAATACAAAACCAGTTGAGGCAATGACAGAAGAAAGAGCTATAGAGTATTTAATTATGAAAGATATTCCACAACATGTGTGGAGAAATTATGACAAAGCAAATAAACCAAGAATGGTTATATGCAGAAAGAATCAACTTCCTAGCACTAGAGTATGGCGAAATGCTTGGAAGATTAATGAAGAACTAACCATACAGAAAGATGAGGTGGCTTAAATGGCAACAACAAACATAGTAGATAAAGATGGCAACACCATTGCAGCATCAGACGCAACAGTGCCATCAGATAGACATTTCAGAAATGCTTGGACATTATCTGGCAAAACAATAACAGAAGACGTAACTGCATCTAAAGTTATATTTAAAGATAAGATTAGAGAAGTTAGAAAACCTTTACTTGAAGCAGAAGATGTTGTGTATATGAAAGCATTAGAAGCTGGAGATAGCTCTGCACAAGCAGCTAGTGTTACTAAGAAGAAAGCTCTTAGAGATGCACCTGCTGCAAAGGCAATATCGGATGCAGATACTATTGCAAAGTTAAAAGCAGCTTGGGACACAAGTGTATTAGGCGATAGTCCATACGCATAGGAGTAACGCATGGCTTTAACTAAAGTAAAAGGATTAGGGTTAGGCACTCTTGATGACAACATTACCTTTAGCACAGCAGGTAAAGGTGTTCATATTGGTGTAACCTCTGCTACGGCTGCTAATCTTTTGGATGATTTTGAAGAAGGTACATTCAGTCCAGTATTTAATACTGGTGGTAGTGCTGCTGGACTTACTCACAACTACTCACTAGGTACTTATACAAAAATTGGCAATAGAGTATTTGTAAACGGATTTGCATCTTTAAGTGATAAAAGTGGAAGTACCACTAGTGGAAACGCAACCATAGCTGGACTACCTTTTACTATATCAAGCAGTAATAATGCTTACTCTGCGGCAGGATTAAGAATACAAAATATTAGTTTTGCTGACCAGTGTAGTTTGGCAACTGTGGTAGGTGGCACTACGTTAGATTTTAGAGAAATAACAAATAGTGGAAGTGTTACAACATTAACTGATGGAAATATAGCAAGTAACAGTTATGTTATCTTTGATATAGCTTATGTTGTTGATTAGGAGAAATAAATGCCAATAACAAAAGAAACAAAAATAGCAAAAATAGAAGTAGTTGGAACATGGAATATTCAAGTTGCCACTGATACTATAATTAAAGAAGATGGAGGTGAGATTAGTAAAACAAGACATAGACATGTTCTAATTCCTGATTCAGACATATCAAACGAAGCTACAGAAGTACAAGCAGTAGCAAATGCAGTATGGACAGATGAAGTTAAGGGTGAATATAAAAAGTGGAAAGAAACACAAGGAATATAAACAATGCCATACATAGGTCGTTCAGAAAATTTTGGTGTAAGAAGTAGGTTTCAGTATCAAGCCACGGCTGGACAAACCAGCTTTAGTGGATCAGATGCCAACTCACTATCACTTAGTTACACTGATAGTCTGTACATGGATGTATATCAGAATGGTATTTTGTTAGTGCCGGGTGATGACTACACTGCAACAACTGGTACAACTGTTGTTTTAGCACAAGCAGCAAGTTTGAATGACATCGTAGAAATGGTTGTTTATGATGTATTTACTGTAGCAGACAGTTATACAAAATCAGAAGCTGATACAAGATACCCATTTAAGGGTAACAATAGTATCATAAGATTAAATGGACAGACAATAAGTGCAGATATTACAATAGACAGTGATGAGAATGGTGTAAGTGCGGGTCCTATAACACAGTCAGCAACAGTTACTGTTAATGGCTACTGGAGTATTGTATGACAAGTCAATTAAATGTAGATACCATTGTAGATAAAGCAGGGTCAGGTGGCACGAATGTGAAGATAGGTAATACTTCTACTTATGTATCTGATGGTGGTGGTGTTACACAAAATACTGTGCAAGGGTTAGGTAAAGTTTGGTGTCATTGTAGTCAAAGCACACCATCTATAGATGACAGTCTTAACTCTGNAAGTCTTACAGATGATGGCACTGGTTTAAGCACCATAAACTTTACAAATAACATGGGTAATGCAAGTTATTCTGCTCATTGTACACATCACGATAGTGTTAAAAATGCTGCTGTAG
>FUFK010016513.1_pt1 | contig 10807 bp, 9 predicted proteins | sample 1021851 | NCBI WGS metagenome assembly FUFK01 (sample SAMEA51879418, study PRJEB19060) | metagenome
GATTTAAGGGCAACGCGACAGCTGCCAACATCCACGTAGTCCCGGGTGAAGATATTCGAATGCAGGACGGCGGCAATTTGATTAGCGCCATTGCCCGCGCCGCTCTGCATTCTTCTGTACCGGTCAGGTCAAAATACGATTTGCATTCGTGCCCTGATCTCTTTTCCGTTCTCGCCGCTGGCCTGCTTGCCATCCATGTAGCTCAGACCAAGGCGAACGGCGTTGTTCGGGTAATAGTTGATGCCGACGGTGGTTTGCTTACCCTCTGTCGTACCAAGACCGACATCGCTGAACTTGCCGTATCCGTCCTCGTAGCGAAGCACTGCTTCCCATGCACCTTTCGAACTGCTTGGCTTCACCCGCTTGAACACGCCGTTGCTGTAGGGACGGCTTTCACCGGTCAGAATCCATCCTGCCTGAATGTAGTATCCGTCCACATCAACCCCGCCCGTGTCAGCGTTGAAGTATTCGGCCTGCGTGTGAAAGGGCCCCGATGCGGCCGCCAATTCGATGTTGTACGCATCGGTTTCGTTGGCAGGCAGAGCGGCATCACGGCTGGTAAAGCCGGCGCCAAGATGCAAGACCAGATCATCGGTCTGGATCGGGGCATAGGTAACGCGGCCGGTGATGGCCGTATTGCCGAAATCATCGCTGCCGTTGCCGGCCGCCTCGAAAACGCCCAGGCCGTAGGTCCAGTTGTCACCTGCACCGTGCAGTTGCACACCGGCGTTGCGGCCGGGCGCGTAGAATTCGGTCAGGGCCGAGCGTTCAAGCGATGATATGTCCTTCGAACTGGTAAGTTGCTCAAAGCCAAACGGTTCTTTTTGCTTACCCACTGTGATCCGGGCCATCTTGCCAAAACCGGTGTAGCGCAGATAGAGGTCCTCGGCGCTGCCGCCGCCGGTACCGCTTTCGGCGAGATTGAACTGTGCCTTGAAGGCCCAGTCGAGATATTTACCCTGGAAAAAAATCCGTGCGCGACGCACATCGAAATCATCGCTCTTACCGCTGATGTCGGAATCGGTCGAATCGTAATCCCACTGCAGGCGCCCCCCCACCCGGAAAGACGCGGTACCATCAGCACTCTTGAAGGTTATCCCGCTCCCTGCCTTGAGGTTGAAACCAGAGGTTTCGTCGGCCTGCACGACGCCCGCCGCAGCGGCGAGCAATGCCGCCGGTATAAACTTCATTTTCATTTCGTGTTCTCCAATTCTGTCAGGGAAATGCCATCGAGGCATCCGCAAGAGTCTCTTTCAACCGGGTATCCGGCGGGGCTACAGGCTGGCGAATCCCGCCAAAGACCCTTGCCGCTGAATGGCAGGCGATTGTTACAGAATCATGACGGTTTCGGGCATCGCTTGGCTTCGCTTTTGGCCAGCGCGCAGACCGAAGCGGACGGCTTCTGAACGGGAATACACGCGCAGGGCCGACCCCAATTCGGCTCTTTTGTTTGCAGTGTCGTGGTGGCTGGCCGGACTGAGTTGAGCAAAGTGTAACGATCCGGGTCTGGTCGCGTCCTCTTGTTTGCTGTCTGCTGACCACTCGCCCCTACGAATTGACCGCATTGCAGAATCTTCTAGTATGAAACAGACTTGGGAAATCAAATGAGGTGCCACGGATGAGCGAACTTTCCCAATACGCGATCCTTTTCGGGCTGAGCGTCGGTGTATTCGGTTTCGTGCTCAGCCTCTATGGGTTCGCCCGGGCCATCGGGCGGGCGCGCGCGGAACCCGGCAAGGACGTGCCCGCCACCGCCGGCACCCTGTCGCGCGATCCGGTCTGGGTGCGCTACCATGCGCGTTATGCCGGTTATGCGCTGCTGTTTCTGGCCTTCGACATGGAGATGGCGTTCATGTATCCGTGGGCGGTCGTCTACCGCGAAGAAGGGCTGATCGCATTGCTCGACATGGGCGTTTTCCTGGCAATCCTGTTCTTGGGCCTGCTCTATGGCTGGAGCCAGGGCGCGTTGAGGCGGCAATGACCTTGGTCGGGGCGCGAGAGGGCGCGATGTCCGGGATCAGGCGGGCGGTCGCGGCGGCCATGGCGCGCGATCTGCCGGCCTTCGTGCTGCCCGGCCCCTCTGTCGCGCGGGCGATGGGGCTCGATCTGTCCGGGTCGCATCTGCGGCTTGTCGGCACCCCGCGCCATGCGAATCTGTTGATCGTCGTCGGCCCCTTGCCCCCCGGTCTGCGCGATGCCGCCGCCGTCACCTACGCGCAGATCCCGCGCCCCCGCGCGATCCTTGCGCTGGGTGCCGGCGACATCGCCCCGTTGCCCGATGCGGACGTGTCGGCCCCGCTGACCCAGGCCGGGCTGCACTCCGGGCTGGCCGATCTGCGCCGCGTGATCGCCGCGGGCGCGTTTCGCGCTGACAGCGGGGAGTTTAACGCCCCCGCTCTTGAGGTGCGCGTGGAATACACTTGCCCGATGCACCCCGAAATCGTCCGCGACGCCCCCGGAGACTGCCCCAAATGCGGCATGACGCTGGTGCCGCGCGAAACAGCGTCCGATGGACATGGTGGGCACGGTGGCCACGACATGCCCCCGGAGGACAGGTCAANCCCCGCCGATCACGCACATGCGGGCCACGCCGAGGACGCGGGCGGGGCGGGGGCATATACCTGCCCGATGCACCCCGAGGTCGTCAGCGACGCACCGGGCAAGTGCCCAAAATGCGGCATGTTTCTGGTGAAGGCGGAAGAGGGGGAAAGCCACGGTCACGGGCACGGGCATGGCGGTCACGGTCACGAGCATGGCAGTGAAGCGCACGGAGCGCATGGTCACGGCGATCACGGCGGTCATGGCAAACAACAGGACCATTCCGGCCACGATGGCCACGATGGGCATGCCGGACATGGCGGCCACTCCGAGGCCGCTATCGACGGGATCGAGCCGCATTTCATGTCGATGGTCGAGATGACCGAGGGCCAGCCGCGCAGCAGCGACGGGTTGCAGATGGACTGGATCGAGGTGCCGTTCGGGCCGTTCTTTCCGGGCCTGCCCGCGGGGCTGCGCCTGACCCTGACGCTGGACGGCGATACCGTGGCGGGCAGCGAGGTCAGGAGCCTTGTGGGCAGGGCGGAACTGGTGGATGGCCCGCAGATGAGGGTGGCCGATTTCGTCGAGCGTCTGGCCGCGATGATGCCGCTCAGCCCGGTGGCCTATCGGACGCTGGCCTGCGCGGCGATCGAGGAGGCCGCGAGCGTCGACCCCGGCCATGACGCGCGCCGTGGCCGCGCCGCCGCGGTGGAACGCGAGCGGATCGCCAGCCACCTGAACTGGCTGGCCGAGTTCGGCCTGCAGTCGGGTTTTTTGTGGCTCGCCGCGCGCGCTGGGGCGTTGCAACTGGCCGTTCAAGGTGCCGACGTCGCCGGGATCGCCGCGCAGGCTGGGGCGATCCGGCGGCTGACGCGCCGGGTGCAGGCGGCCCCGTTGATGCGGATGCGGCTGAGACGCATCGCGCGCATCGGCAAGGACACCCCGGCGAGCGGCCCGGTGGACCGGGCGCGGGGTGGCGGATCGGATGCCCGTACGGGTGATCCAACGCTGAAGGATCTCGGGTTCGAAACGCGCGTCCGCAACGGCGGCGATGCGCTGGCCCGGCTGCGGCTGCGCTGCGACGAGATCGCCCAAAGTCTCGACGTGATCGCGGCCGCCGGGAGGATTGCTGTGCCGCAGGTGCCGGATGTGGACAGGGTGTCGGGCGAGGGCGCGGCCCGCATCGAAACACCGCGCGGAGCGGCGCAGCTGCGCGTGAAGCTGACCGATGGCCGGGTGGTCGAGGCCGATCTCGACACGCCGTCAGACGTGAACATCGCCCTTGTCGAAACGGTGACGGCGCAGCAGGAACTGGGCGATGCCTTGGCCGCTGTCGCCTCGCTCGACCTGTCGCCATGGGAGGTGCGTGGATGAGCATTCTTGTCGTTCTCCTGTCGCTCGCCGCCGGGGCCTACGCGCTGGCCGTCATCGAACGATGGGCCGTGCATGGGCACCTGAGCCTGACCGGTCCGGCCTGGGCCGCCCTGGCGCTTCTGGGGCGGGAATCGCTGCTGGCGCGCAAATCCGACCGGTTGTTCTTTGAGCTTGGGCCGGTGCTGCTATTGGTGGCGGGGCTGATGGCGGTGGCGGTGATCCCGCTGGCGCCGGGGCTTATCATCACCGACCTGGCCACCGGGGCGCTGTTTCTGAACGCCGCGCTGGCCTATGTGCTGGTGGCGCTGATCATGGCGGGCTGGGGTCCGAACGGGGCCTACGCGATGATCGCGGGCTGGCGGTTTCTGGGCCAGTTCATCGCCTATGCGATGCTGATCGTGATGCCGATCACCGCCGTCGCCATGCGGGCGGAGTCGCTCTCGACGGTTGAGATCGTCGCCTCGCAGGAACAACTCTGGAACGTGCTGTACCAGCCGATGGGGTTCATCCTCTTTGTCGTGGCGGCGATGGGGCTCGCGTGGTTGCCGCCGCTGGACCTGCCCGATGCGACCGGCGAATTGGCCGGCGGGGTCGAGGCCGAGTATACCGGCGTGCGGCTGGCGGTGCTGCGGCTGGCGCGGATGGTCATCATCCTGGCGCTGGCGGGGGCGACCGTGACCTTCTACCTGGGCGGCTGGCTGGGCCCGTGGCTGCCGCCCTGGGCCTGGAGCGCGATCAAGATCCTGGTCGTGGCCGCGGCCATGCTGAGCGTCGGGCGCTACATGCCGCGCATCCGCGAGGCGCGCTATCTGGCGCTGAGCTGGAAGCTGGGGATCTCGCTGGCGCTGGCCAATATCTTTGTCGTGGGCGTGATTGCGCTGGTGGTGCCGATATGACGGTTCAGATGATCTTTCTGGCGTTCTTCGGCGGCGCGGCGGTATGGTTCGGCGTCGTGGTCTTCCGCACCCATTCGATGGTGCGTTCGGCGCTGGCGCTGCTGTTTTCGCAAACCGCGATCGGGGCGATGTTCCTGGTCATGCAGGCTGAGTTTCTGGGCGTGTTGCAGATCATGATGATGGCCACGGAAATGAGCGTGATGGCGATCTTCATGGTGATGTTCATGATGGATCCGGGCGGCATGGGCAAAATGGACATGACCCACCAGAAACGCCTGTCGCTCTGGGCCGGGGGCATCGGGCTGCTGGCCGCGCTGTTGCTGGTCTGGCTGCCCGATTGGGGTCCGGTCGCCCTGTCCGTGCCGGGCGCGCATGAACAGGCCGCCGATTTGGGGCGCGAATTACTGGGCCGGTCGATGTTAATCTTCCAGTCGGCGGGTCTGACGATTCTGACCGCCATGGTTGCGGCCACGATGGTGGCCATCGTCCCCAACGCGGAGCAGCGCAAATGATTCTGGAACTCATGATTGCCCTCAGCGTCGGCGCGGGGCTGTTCGGTATCGGACTTTATGGCGCGCTGAGTCAGACCAACCTGGTGATGATCGTCATGGGGGTCGAACTGATTTTGGCCGCGGCCCTGGTCAACCTGGTGGCCTTCTGGCGCTACCTGCATCCCGACGAGCCTGCCGGTCAGATGTTCGTGCTGATCGTCATGGCGGTGATGGCGGTCGAGATGGCGGTGGCCTTCGGTATCGCCATCGCCCGGTTCCGGGTGCGCGGCTCGGTCGAGATGGAAGAAGCGCGGGAGTTGAAGGGATGACGATGCTGGCGCTCACCCTCCTTGCGCCGCTTCTGGCGGGCATCGCGGTGCTGGCCCTGCGGCGCGCACCCGAAGCGATTGCGCTTGCGGGCGTCGGCCTCGGGTTCCTCGCGGCGATGGCGGTTCTAGCGGGTGCGATTGCGGGCAATGCGGTGCAGATGGTCCTGCCGGGCCTGCCGCAAATGCCGCTGCGGCTGGTCGCGACGCCGCTGACGGCGGTCGTTTCGGCCATGGTGGCGACGGTGGCGGCTTTTGTGGTGGTCTATGCCGTGGGTTACATGCGCAGCGACCCCGAAAGGCCGCGCTTTTTCGGCATCCTGCTGCTGTTTGTCGCGGCGATGCAGGCGCTGGTGCTGGCGGGCGACTGGATCACCGTGCTGGCCGCGTGGGAACTGATCGGCTTTTCCAGCTATCTGCTGATCGGCTTCTGGCATGGCCGCGACGGCGTGCCCGGTGCCGCGACGCGGGCGTTTCTGTACACCCGCAGCGCCGATCTGGGGCTTTATCTGGGGATTTTTGTGCTGATCGGCTGGGCCGGCACCTCGGAAATCTCGGCTACATTGTCGATTAGCGGCACGCCCGCACTGGTCGCCGGGTTGCTGTTGCTGGTGGGCGCGATGGGCAAATCGGCGCAGGTACCGTTGCAGGACTGGTTGCAGCGCGCCATGGCCGGGCCGACGCCGGTTTCGGCGCTGCTGCATTCGGCGACTCTGGTGGCGGCGGGGGCGATCCTGCTGATCCGGGTGGCGCCGATGTTGCCCGGCGGGGCCTTGCTGGCAATCGGACTGGTCGGCGGCGTCACCGCCGTCGTTGCCGGTTTGATCGCGCTGGCCGAGCGGGATCTGAAACGGCTGCTGGCGGCCTCGACCTCCAGCCAGTACGGGCTGATGCTGCTGGCCATTGGCGCGGGGGTGCCGGTGGCGGCGCTGCTGCACCTTATCGCCCACGCGGCGATCAAGAGCACGCTTTTTCTGGGGGCGGGTGTGTTCCAGCATGATCGCGACAGCACCGACATGGAAGCGGTCGCGGGCGCGGGCCGGGCACGACCGCTGGTCCTTTCCGCCTTCGCCGTTGCCGCGCTGGCGCTGGCGGGTATTCCACCGCTGGCCGGCTTCTTTTCCAAGGACGCGATCCTTGCCGCCGCGCTGGCGGCCCCCGGTGCTGCGTGGCTGGCACCCCTGGCGCTGGCGGGCACGGTGCTGACCGGGGCTTATATGGCGCGGGCGCTGCGGGTGTTGTGGGGCGGCGAGGCACAGCCGGTTTCCGGCAAGGGCATGGGCTGGATGTCTGCGGGCATGGCGGTGCTGACGGCGCTGGCGGCGGGGCTTGGGTTCGCCTTTGCGCCGCTGGAACATCTGCTGGGCGCCGAACTGCCGCCGGAAGGAACCGCGATGATCCTCGGGCTTTTGGCGGCGCTGAGCGGCCTGGTGCTGGGCTGGTTCATCCAACCTGCCCGCCTGATGGGGCCGGTTCTGCCGATGGCGCAGCGCGGCTTTGCCGTCGCGGGCGGTATGGACGGGCTGGTGCTGCGCCCGTCGCTGGCTTTTGCCGCCGCCTGTGAAGGTTTCGAACGGCGTCTGCTGGCGTCGCAACTTGGCCTTGTGCGCATCCTGAGCCTTGGCACCGCATCCCGCGTCGACGCAGCCGACAATCGCCTATACGCCGCGACCCTCGATCTGGGCCGGTTGAACCTGCGCCTTGGCGACGGCGCCGAAAACACCGACACCCATGGCATCGACGGGCTGATCTTCGGCCTTGTCGCCCGGACAATCGCCGCCGGCCGCCGCCTGCGCCTGCTGCAAAGCGGGCTGATCCACCGCGAACTCGCCCTGACAGTCATGGGCATTGCCGTCATCGCGGCGGTGCTGCTGATCTTACCGATGTCCTCCTGAAGAAAGACGACCCCGCCATGCCCCTTCTCTCGATCTCCGTCTTTCTGCCGCTTCTTGGTGGCGTGCTGCTGATGGCCCTGCCAAACAAGTCGGCGCGCATCGCCCATGGCGTTTCCATCGCCACCACCGGGCTGACCTTCGTTGTGACGCTGGCGATCTGGGCGCGGGGCACGCTGCCGGACGGTTTCGCGCAGGTCGAGGAAATCGCCTGGATCCCGGCCATTGGTGCCGCCTACCGGGTTGGCGTCGACGGGCTGAGCCTGCCGCTGATCCTGCTGACCTCGCTGCTGTTTTTCCTGTCGGCGATCTATGCGGCGCGGATCACCGACCGCCCGGCGGTCTTTGTCGCGCTGATGCTGATGCTGGAAACCGCGTCGATCGGCACCTTCGCGGCGCTGGACGCGCTCTTGTTCTACGTCTTCTTTGAAGTGTCGCTGGTCGGCATGTATTTCATGATCGTCGGCTGGGGCTATGAAGAGCGCCAGCGCGCCGGACTGATGTTCTTCATCTACACGCTGCTTGGCTCGCTGCCGCTTTTGCTGGCAATCATCGGGCTGTATCTGGCCACGGGAAGTTTCGACATGCGTCTGTGGATCGAGACCCCGCCGCTGACCGGGCTGGCGGCGATGCTGGCGCTGATCGCGATGCTGTTCACCTTCGCGGTCAAGATCCCGTCCTTTCCGGTGCATACTTGGCTACCGGCCGCCCACGTGCAGGCCCCGACCGTGGGAAGCGTGATCCTGGCCGGCGTGATGCTGAAATTCGGCACATACGGCCTTGTGCGTTTCGCCTTACAGATGACGCCCGACGCCTTTGCGCAGGCCGGTCAGGTGGTGCTGGCCTTTGGCGTATTCAGCGCCCTTTACGGTGCCTTCGTGGCGCTGGCGCAGTCAGATCTGAAGAAGATGATCGCCTATACGTCGGTGAACCACATGGGCTATGTGGTGATCGGCGTCGCGGTGGCGGCGCTGACGCTGGACCCTGACCTGCGGGCGGTCGCGCTCAATGGTGCGACCTTGCAGATGGTCAGCCACGGCATCGTCACCGGGGCGTTGTTTTTTCTCGTCGGCATGTTGCAGTCGCGCGCCCACGAACGCGAGATGACCGCGTTCGGCGGGCTGCTGGGGCAGGTGCCATGGCTGGGCTGGGCCTTCGTGCTGTCGGCCTTTGCCTCGCTCGGGCTGCCGGGGCTGGCGCATTTCCCGGCTGAATTTCAGATCTTCCTGGCCACGCTGAATGCGCAGCCCTGGGCCATCGTGGTGATTATCGCCATTGTGGTAACGGCGGGGCTTTACCTGCGCGCGATCGCGGCGGTGTTTCTGGGCGAGCCAAACGAGAAATGGGCGGCGATGCCCGATCTGGACCGCGGCGAGATGCTGGCCATCGTGCCGTTGCTCATCCTCATCATCCTTATCGGGGTCGCGCCGTCCTGGTTGCTGGGCATGATTGATGCGACGATGCGGGCACTGCAATTCTAATGGCGCGCGACCTGTCCTTTCTGTTTCCCGAGCTGATGCTGGCCTCCACTGTCGTGCTGATGCTGGTGGCCGAGATGCTGCGCGCGCCCCGTCTGGCGTTGGCGTTCGGGCTGATCGGGCTGGGTCTGTCCACCGCGCTGACCCTTCCGCTGCTGGAGGCCGACACCACCGTCTTTGGCGGCACCTACCGCGTCGATCTGCTGTCCGGCTGGGCCAAGCTGATCCTGCTGCCAGGCACCGCGCTGGCGCTTCTGATGACGTGGGCCGAGATCGCCGGTAAGGACCGCGAGGGAAGTGTCTATACGCTGCTTTGCCTCGTGACGCTGGGGGCGCTGATGCTGGCGGGCGGTGGCGACATGATGCTGCTGGTCCTTGGCGTAGTGCTGACCGGACTGGGATCATTCGCAATGGTGGCCTGGCCGCGCGACGATGCGGCGACCGAGGCGGCGATGAAATATCTGGTGTTCGGCGCCGTCACCGGATCGGTGATGATCTACGGGCTGACCTTCTGGTTCGGTGGTGCCGGATCGACGCTTTTTTCCGAGCTTGGTGCGCTTCAGGACAAGCCGCTGATCGCGCTGGCGGGGCTGGTCGCGGTGCTGATCGGGCTGGGCTACAAGGCGGCGCTGGTGCCGTTCCAGTTCTGGGCACCGGACGCCTATGACGGCGCGCCGGTCTCGGTCGCGGCGTTCCTGTCGGTCATCACCAAGGTTGCCGCGATCTTCGCCTTTGCGCAGGTGCTGCGCGATCTGCCGGTAGCCACCGGCTGGCCGTTCGTCGTCGCGCTGATCGCGGCGGTGACGATGACATTCGGCTATCTGGCGGCGCTGGTGCAGACCAATGTCGTGCGGCTGCTGGCCTATTCCTCGGTGGCGCAGGCGGGCTATTTCATGCTGGGGATCGTGGCGCTTGGCACCAGCCCGCTGGCGCTGCCTTCGGTGATCGTGTTCGGCGCGGCCTATGTGGCGATGAACCTCGGGGCCTTTGCCGTCATCATGATCGCGGGCCGCGATCTGGACGATTTCAAGGGTTTCGGCCGCGCGCGCCCGGTGATCGGCGTGGCGATGGTCGTGTTCCTGCTGTCGCTCACCGGGATTCCACCGCTCTTCGGCTTTGTCGGCAAGGTGCTGCTGTTCGGCGCCGCGATCGAGGCCGGCTATCTGTGGCTGGCAGTGATCGGCATCCTCAACAGCGTGCTGGCGCTGGCGGTCTATCTGCGCATAGTGGTGTCGATGTATCAGGCGCGCGAGGGCGATGCGGGCCGGACTGAGATGGCGCCGCCGCTGTTGGTCGTTCTCTGTGCGACCGCGCTGGTCACGGCGCTGATGGGGCTATTTGCGGGAGTGTTTCCCGGCTGACTTAAGGCGCGGTTTTGTGCCAGTCGGTCAAAGTGGTGATCTTGCTATCTGTCGCGTAGCCCTTAATGGGAGTGGGCAAAACCTGGTGGTCGACGTGGTAGGGTAAGGTTTCGGAACAAGGCGGGACCCACCATGGATGTAAGCATTTTTATCGAGACGACGTTTGACGATGGAGAAACCAAGAGGCGCAATATCGGTCGACTTCGCCGTGCGCCGGATGAGTTTGGTTCCGAAAATTTAGGCCTTCTCCTAGACGACGCAAAGACCTTGTTGAGGCGCTTGCAGGAAGCGATTGTGCAAGATCAGGTCGGTGAAGCATTTGATGCTCGCCGGAAATGCGATGACTGTGGCAAACAACGCGCGATCCATGATGATCGAGGGCGTATTCTCGACACTCTTTTCGGGCGAATTCGGGTGAAGTGGCCAAGGCTTCGACGCTGCTTGTGCCAAC
>FUFK010056894.1_pt1 | contig 10803 bp, 15 predicted proteins | sample 1021851 | NCBI WGS metagenome assembly FUFK01 (sample SAMEA51879418, study PRJEB19060) | metagenome
ATTGCAGTGCTGCTGAATCAGCTGCCCCAGCAGGTGGACATCATGCTGCTGCTGAGCCAGGCCATTGATGACCTGATTGGCGGCGTTCAGCAACTGCTGGAAGCCATGCTCGGGCTCGCCGCCATCGTGCTGATCGCTGCCATCGCGCTTCTGGCAGGCATCCTCTTGCTTGGTGCGCTCTGGAGGTTGATTCGCATCATCCGCCTGGTGGTCTCTCCCCCCACTCAAGGCAGGCGCTGAGGCGGCGCCAGCGAGCGCTGATGGTTCCACAACTCCTCCAGGGTCACGCTTCCATCCCGATCACCATCCAACGCATTGAAATTGCGACTGATCCAGGGAATGCGCTTGGCTTCCTGACGATTCAAGCGATGGTTCTGGTCGAGGTCGGCCTTTCGGAAATGGCGCTTCAGGCGTGGGCCACTGGGCGATGAATCCTGAAGACGCAGGTCCTTCAACAGGAGATAGGAGCGATTGTTCTGCCGCTTGAGCACACGGCTCAGGGCACGTCGACCCTGCACTTCCGAGGCATCCAATCGACCGTCTCCGTTGACATCCAAGCGGATGAACAGGGTTTCCATCCTGGTGCTGTAGACACGCATGGTCTTGTCGCCCGGGGCAGCCTGCAACGCCATGGGGCTCAGCACCAAAGCCAACGGGCCGAGCACACGGAGGGCGTTTGGCGCAGTCATGCCACCAGCCTATGGAGCGTCAGCAGCTCTGACGATGACTGATGCATGACCGGCGGCTGCTGAGCTGTGACTGGGTCCTACCGAGGAGGGACAGAGGCCAATCCGCTCAATACCATCAGCCCATCCGCAGATGGGCATGGCCAGGGACACCATGATCTGGGTGGTGGACGACGACCCGGAGCTGAGAAAGATGGTCGGCACCTACTTGATCGACCAGGGCTACGACGTGCGCAGCCTCTGCGATGTGAAGCAATTCGAGGCACGTCTGGAATGCCAACGCCCAGATCTGGTGGTCCTCGATTTGATGCTTCCCGGCGACGACGGATTGACGGCACTGCGGAGGCTTCGGGATGCCGGTGATGATCTTCCCGTGGTGATGCTGACCGCGCGCGCCGATGGGGTTGATCGAATCATCGGCCTCGAACANGGNGCCGATGACTACCTGGCCAAACCGTTCCTGCCCAGGGAACTGACGGCCCGAATAGAAGCCGTACTCAGGCGGCGCAATGCCATGCCGGCAGGAACACCGGTGGAAGGTGGGGAATGCATCCGCTTTGGCGACAACCAACTGGATCTCTCCGCCCGCACCTTGCTGCAGAACAACCAGCCGGTGGTGATCACCAGCGGTGAGTTCAGCCTTCTGGCCGCCTTTGTGCGTCATCCCCATCGCCCCCTTTCGCGGGAACGCCTGATCGAACTGGCCCGAGGCCCGGGGAGCGACACCGACAGCCGCAGCATGGACGTTCAGGTGTCAAGGGTGCGCAAGCTCGTGGAACCAGATCCCACCCGTCCGCGCTATGTGCAGACGGTTTGGGGCTATGGCTACGTGTTTGTGCCAGACGGCACGCCGAGATCCCGCTGAGATGCCTCGCCCTCGGGGACTGAATAGAGGTCTGGCTCGCTTCGGCGCCTGGGGAATGACCCTGCTGGCCTGTTGGATGCTGGCCCTGTTGCTGCTGCAGGCTCTGTTCGGCCGGCAACTGGAGCGAATTCAGACGNTGCAACTGGGGCGGGATCTGGCGTTGAACATCCGCCTCGCCGAATTGACCCTGGAGCGTTATCCCCCTGCACTGATCAGCGAACTGACCGGTCTGGAACTTCAAGTGAGTGAACGACCAGCAGCTCCAGGTCGAGAAACGCAGGCCTCAGCCCAGCGGCGCGAAGAGCTAAAGCAGGTGCTCTGCTCTCGCCTCTCGTACTGCCGTGTGCTCCGGGCTGCCCCCAGCAGGGCAGGCACCCCAGAGGTGTGGATTGAACTGTTCTCTCCGCTGGAACCGGTCTGGCTGCGCACCCCCCTGCCCATGGCGCGCGCCTGGCCGCCGCCGCCAACACTGCTGCTGCTGGCCCTGGTGGGCGCTGTGGTAACGACCGGGGTGTTGTACCTGCTGCTGGATGTCGCCCGTCCTCTTCGCAAGCTTGAGGACGCGGTCTCCCGGGTGGGTGAAGACATCAACCGCGATCCTGTCCCCGAAGAAGGTTCTGCAGAAGTCCGCCGGATCTCCCGGCGCTTCAACGCAATGGTGACCCGACTGGCTGAAGGGGAAAGAGAACGCGCCACGATGCTGGCTGGCATCGCCCACGATCTGCGAGCACCCCTCACCCGGCTGCAGTTCCGTTTGTCGATGCCAGAGCTGAACGCCGATGAACGAACGCGCTGCCAAAGCGATCTGGAGGCATTGGAGCGCATTACAGGCCAGTTTCTGCTCTACGCCGGAGGCGGCGAACGGGAAGAGTGCGTTGCCTGTCCGTTGGATCAATGGCTGGCTGAAACCGTCGCGGGGCACCCGAAAGACCAACTAGAGCTCGAGCTCAGTCCGATTCATTTACGGATTCGACCGGTTGCCCTCGGGCGCGCCGTGAGCAACCTGATCGACAACGCCTTCTGCCATGGCACCGCACCGGTTGTCGTTCGGCTGCGCAAGCAAGGAGCTGAGGTCGCCATTGAAGTTTGGGACCAGGGGCAGGGAATGCCCACCAACGCCTGGGAACGGGCCCTGCAACCTTTTCAGCGCCTGGACTCAGCACGAGGGCGTCAAGGCCATTGCGGCCTGGGACTGGCGATCGTGAACCATGTGGTTCGCAACCATGCCGGACGGCTCAGTTTCCTCCAGGGGAACGGCGATCCAGGCCGCTTTGCCGTGATCATCAACCTTCCAATGAAGGAGACGAAAGAGCCAGACATTCCGTAAAAAGCCGGTTGGGATCCTGCCCTCAGATGGCATCACTGGCAGAACTGAACTGGCGATCCACCTCAAGCATGAGCCAGTCCAGCGACCACGACATGACAGCCGTTCTCGAGGCCATCGATCACTACAGCGATGGCGATGTCGATCGGCCGCAGGAAATCATGGTGGAACTGCAGGAGGGGTTTTCCAACAAGCACAAACGGCTGAACAAAAAGGTCTACGAAAAAGAACTGGCCAAACTCCAGACGGAACTGGTCAAAATGCAGTACTGGGTGAAAGCCACCGGCTTTCGCATGATCATCCTGTTTGAAGGGCGAGACGCCGCAGGCAAGGGAGGATCGATCAAACGGCTGACGGAGCCCTTGAACCCAAGGGGATGTCGAGTGGTGGCCCTGGGCACGCCTTCAGAGCATCAGAAAAGCCAGTGGTACTTCCAGCGCTATGTGGAGCATTTTCCAAGTGCTGGAGAAATCGTTGTTTTTGACCGGAGCTGGTACAACCGCGCCGGTGTGGAAAAGGTGATGGGCTTCGCGACACGCGAACAGGTGGAACAGTTTTATGTGTCATGTCCACAGTTTGAGCAGATGCTGGTGCAGGACGGAATCCTGCTGCTCAAATACTGGTTCTCCATCAACGATGACGAACAGGAGAAGCGTTTCCANGAACGCATCGATAACGAAGAGCGGCGCTGGAAGATGAGTCCGATGGACATCGAGTCACGCAACCGCTGGGTGGAGTACTCGAAAGCGAAGGACACCATGTTTGCCAAGACGCACATTCCGGAAGCCCCATGGTTCACCGTGGAGGCCAATGACAAGCGCCGCGCCCGCCTGAATTGCCTGCGTCACATTCTCAGCAAGGTGCCCTATGAAGACATGACACCGCCACCCATCAAGATGCCCAAGCGTCCAAAGCAAGGAAGCTACAAACGGCCTCCTTTTAACGAGCAATTTTTTGTTCCCAACAACTATCCCTACAAGGACTAAACAAGCGACTCCACCACAAAAATTAGCTTGTGAACCCAATCAACCCATCGATCTGACTCCCNCAGACAGANCGATGGGCTTGACGATCCTGTAGTGGTTGAAATCCACGCACGTGAAATTAATACACAAACCAACAGAACAAATAGATTAAGAGTGACAAGCCAAAGATCAACATCCCGATTGAGGTTTTAATTCGCATCCACTTTTTGTCCCACTTGTAGGGAGCCATCACCACGATCGTAAAAAATGTCAAAGCGGCATACACAACCAAGGTGTGCTTGGGATGCTCTTTGGCCACCAACATGCTCACGCCATGCCAGAAGAATGTGAGCATCGAGGCATAGGACGAAATCGCTCCGAAGTTGTAAAAAGCAACTCTTTGCGCTTTTTAAGTTGACCACCAATCGTTTTCTGAAGGCCCATTCGGGACATCCGAGGGATGAGAACTTCAACTTAGCGATTCGATCTTGTTATTCAAACGTAAAGAGATATATGGCTTGTGATCTGAAGCGGACTTGAGTCCAGTCAGCAGCACGCTTTAAGGTGATCGACCATCCAGCTCAGCAGGCTTTGCTCGGTTCCTGGCAAGTCTTAATGCGGTGTATCGCCAGCGCACTGTTCCTTGTAGCCCATGGTCTGCTGGTGCTGGAGCACATCACCATNGGAACGGCNCTGCATGGGATTGCNGAGTTGTTCCTTGCCCCCTGGGCCATNCGCCACAAAGCCNGGGACATCATCGTGATNGGACTGATTTTCTGCGTCTTCGACCTGTGGGGAACGCTGCGTCTGACNGGCGTGTTGGTCTAANNCCNTTCAACCACTCAGCNNCTGGGACCAAAACCCAAACAGCTGCCACGACGACCAGAGGAACATCCCCAGGAAGACCCAGTTCAGCCAAGCCGGACGTCGGTCGTTTTCAAACATCTCTCAGGACAGCGAAAGGCGACACCTGACCTTATCGGTGTCAACCGGATCACTTCGCCGAAGAACTCCAATCGGCGGAACGAAACGACACATTGGCGCCACCACTGCGTTTCAGGTCNTGCATGCCCTCCAGCTGGTTGTAGACCGACAANAGCTGCCGCCGCATGTGGTCGGTATGGGGCAGATCAGCGATCAAACGCAGCACATCCTCCAGGGATCGCTTGGCATCGATCACCAAACGACAATCGGGGCTGCCAGGCTCGTCGCGCATGGAATCAGAAGCGATTTCATCCATTCAGCAGAAAATCTCTGCTTGCGGGTGTCTGATCCCCTACCAACGCGGCGATATTCAGCAGAAATTCAGAGTTTGGCCACAACCGGCAATCTGAGGCTGCTGAACCACGACAACAACACCAGCAGGGATGAAGCCCAGAGGCAGGCCTGCATGCCCGCGGCTTCGGTTCGGCCGAGCATGAACACTGCCCCCGAGAGCAACGTGCCCACCAAGCGTCCGGCCGCATTGGCCATGTAATAGAAGCCCACATTGAGGCTGACGCTCTCCGCATCGGTGTAAGCCAGCACCATGTAGGAGTGGATCGACGAATTCATCGCGAACACCACCCCAAAGGCGGCAAGGCCTGCGGTGATGGCGACCGCCACATCCACCTGGCGCCACAGCGCCACCGCGATCAGGGCGGGAATGGCGGTGAGCAGAGCACTCCAGAACTGCACAGCAGATGCTCCCGGGGATGTGGTCTGCCCCCAGAGCCGTCTCAGACCAGGCGCTGATCCCTGAACGATGCCGTAGCCAATCACCCAGAGACCGAGGAAGCCACCGATCTCCCAGAAACTCCAGCCCAGGGAGGCCTCAAGGAACACGGGCAAGGCCACCACGAACCAAACATCCCGGGCACCAAACAGAAAGAAGCGCGCCAGGGACAGCACGTTGATGCCCTGGGATTTGGAGAACAGCGACGAAAAGGCCGGCTTGGACTTCATCTTTCCGATCTCCCCGGGCAGCACCAGCGTGAGCAGGAAGGCCAGGGCCAGACCTGCCGCCATCCAGCCCACGGCAGCATTGAAGCCAAAGGCAGTGAGCAGCACCCCACCGAGGAAGAAGCCCACACCCTTGAGGGCGTTCTTGGATCCCGTGAGGATCGCCACCCACTTGAACAGCTGCTGCTGCCCCTGCTGCTGATCCTCCGGCGTTTCCGAAACCACCGTCTTGATGGCACTCTTGGCGCTCATCTTGTTGAGATCTTTGGCGATGCCGCTGATGGCCTGAGCGGTCATCACATAGATCACGCTCAACAGTTTCGGCCAACTGGCGGCGACGGGCATCAGCATCAACAACGCAAGAATCTGCAGCAGCGTTCCCACCCAGAGGGTGAGCCGAAGCCCATAGCGGGCACCGATCCAACCGCCGTACAGGTTGGTGAGCACCCCAAACAGCTCATAAAACAGAAACAGGAAGGCGATCTCGAGGGTGGTGTAGCCGAGTTGATGGAAGTGGAACACCACCAACATCCGCAGGGCCCCATCGGTGAGCGTGAAGGCCCAGTAGTTGGCGGTGACGATGCCGTATTGCTGCAGAGGGGAGAGCTTCATCCGTCCAGACCAACCACGTGGCAGGTGAGATCGGCCATGCGGCAGCTGTAGCCCCATTCGTTGTCGTACCAGGCAAACACCTTCAACTGGTTGCCATCGACAACCATCGTCGAGAGAGCATCGACAATCGAGCTGCGGTTGTCGTTGGTGTAATCGCAGGACACCAACGGGCGTTCCTCGTAACCCAGGATTCCCTTCAGAGGCCCTTCCGCAGCTGCTTGGAACGCAGCATTCACCTGCTCCACCGTGACGCTCTGCTTGAGCTCGAACACCGCATCGGTGAGCGATCCATTCAGCAGGGGAACACGAACGGCATGACCGTTGAGTTTGCCCTTCAGCTCAGGAAAGATCATCGCGATCGCCTTGGCCGAACCGGTGGTGGTGGGAATGAGTGAGCTGAGCCCGGAGCGTGCCCGGCGCAGGTCGCTTTTGAAGGAATCGATCGGCACCTGGGTGTTGGTGATGTCGTGAATGGTGGTGATCAGGCCGTGCTCGATGCCGAAGCTCTCGTGCACCACCTTCACCACAGGCGCCAGGCAGTTGGTGGTGCAGGAGGCGGCCGTCACCAACTTGTGGCGCGCCGGTTCATAGAGGTGGTGATTGATCCCGTAAACGATGTTGAGCGCGTCCTCACCGGCAACCACACCCTTCACGGGACAGGCCACCACCACCCGTTTGAGGCCCAGCTGATCGAAATAGGGATTGAGCGTCTCCGGCGTTTTGATCTTGCCGCTGGCTTCAAGCACCATCTCCACCCCCCGATCGCTCCAGGGCACGGCGGTGGGGTCCTTCTCGCTGGACCAGGTGAGTGCGGATCCCTCCACGCTGAATCCATCAGCACTGCTGGTGATGCCTCGATCCCAGCGACCATGCACAGAATCGAACTCCAGCAGGTGGGCCGCCGTTGCTGCATCGCCAGCGGGATCATTGACATGCACCAGTTCGATGCCGGGCCGTCCCCAGAGGGCCCGGAACACCAGGCGACCAATCCGTCCAAAGCCATTGATGCCGATCCGCATACCAGCTCCTTTGATCAATCAAATTATGTTGATCCAAACAGAGCGGGGGACACTGCTCTTGTGATCCAGAACACCCTCAACAGGGAGCAGTCGAGGCAGCTGCTCAAAGCACTGGCCGACCCGATCCGTCTCGACGTGATCCATGCGCTGGCACAGGGGGAACGATGCGTCTGTGACCTCACCGGTGAGCTCAACCTCTCCCAGTCGAAGCTCTCGTTCCATCTCAGGGTGCTGCGAGAGGCGGGGCTGCTGACGGATCGGCAGAGCGGCCGCTGGATCTACTACCGCCTGCAACCGGACGCCCTGGCAGCCCTGGAAGCCTGGCTGGCCGAACTGCGCCTCCACTGCAGCCAGAGCGCTGCCCCCTGCCCGAGCTGACGATGGACCAACGGCTTTTCTTCCCGGCCACGGAACGCAACCGCGGCCCCATCGGAGATCTGCTGAAGCAGCTCTTGCCTGGCTCAGGAGCCGTGCTGGAACTGGCCAGCGGCAGTGGTGAGCACGCCGTCTGCTTTCAGCAGCGCTTTCCCCATCTGCGCTGGCAGGCCAGCGATCCGGATCCAGACCATCGCGCCAGCATCAACGCCTGGATCCAGCACCAGGGTCTGAGCCAGGTGATGCCAGCAGCCCTCAACCTCGATGTTGAACACCGCCCCTGGCCCCTGCCCCAGAACCTCCAAGGGGCCGTGAAGGCTGTTGTGTGCATCAACCTGCTGCACATCAGCCCAGCCAGCTGCACGGATGCCGTGCTCGAGGAATCAGCCCTGTTGCTGCCCAGCGGCGCCCCCTTGATCATTTATGGCCCATTCAGGCGCAATGGTGCTCACACCAGTGCAAGCAATGCCGCCTTCGACCAATCCCTGAGAGAACGCAACCACCAATGGGGATTGCGGGAGCTGAATCACGTAACAGCCATCGCCGCCAAGGCTGGCTTCAACACCGAAAACGTGGTCTCCATGCCCGCCAACAATCTGACTTTGGTGTTTCAGCGCGCTTGAGCCCCATCTCGCTTGCCAGCGTCTGGAAGGCCACCGACAATCACGCGGTATCTCCGGTGTGAGCGATGGATCTGACTGATTTCTTAGCGAAGCTGCTGATCGGTTCAGCCATCACCCTGACCCTGGCGTTCCTTTGTAAGACAGTTTTTCCTCGGTTCACCAAGCGAAGCAAAACCGACTTCGACGACTTTGTGCTCAATGCCTTCGCCGCTTCGGTGGTGCCTTTCGGCTTGGTGGTCACNCTGATCCTTGCTCAGGATGATTTGGGCTTGCCCAACAACATTGCAAGGGCTTACGACACATCGCTGCGCATTGTTGGCACGATCATTCTGATTCGGTTGGTCAACCGAATCGGAGCGCGATTCCTTTTCGGATTGGTGCGCCGTGCAGGCGCGGATGATCTTCAACAACTCCTCCAAAGCCTGCTCCCGCTGCTGAAAACCGTGGTGTGGGCGATCGGCACCTTGGTGCTGCTGCAGAGCCTGGGCGTGAAGATGACGGTGATCTGGGGTTTGCTCAGTGCCGGCGGCATCGGCATTGGCTTGGCCCTGAAAGAACCGGCCCAGGAATTGTTCGCCTACCTGATGATTCTTCTGGACAAGCCTTTCACCGTTGGGCAATTCATCACGGTGGGCTCCACCTCAGCAACGGTGGAACGCATCGGTGTTCGCTCCACCCATCTGCGCAGCCTGCGCGGCGAACAGGTGGTGATGAGCAACTCAACCCTTACAGGCTCCACCATCCTCAATTTCGCTGAAATGGCGCAACGCCGGATGATCTATTCGATTGGCGTCACCTACAGCACATCGCTCGAGCAGATGAAGGCAATCCCGACGATGGTTCAGGCCGTGATCGACGCTCAGGCCCACAGCACCTTCAACCGCTGCCACTTCACCGAATTTGCTGATTCAAGCTTGAATTTTGAACTGGTTTATTACATCGACACCCGCGATTTCACGGTCGCTCTGAACGAACAGCAAGCCATCAACCTCGGAATCATGGAGGCCTTCGCCCAAGCAGGCATCGACTTTGCCTTCCCAAGCAGGACGCTCTACTTGGAGGGAGATTCACTCGCCGGCAAAGCCTCCTGAGGCGTCGGCACAGCAGAGCGCCAAACAACACCCCCGATCAACAGGGCCAAGGCCGCCACAGCAGCGGTGAGGGGAATCAGGCGACGACGGTCAGGCCTGGAAGCAAGGGCGATCGGGCTGGAGAGGTTGTCGCGTCGTGACGCCAGAAATGCCCCCTGCCGGCAGCGGGTGCACACCGTGTTGGTGACGCCTGCACTCTTCAACTTGAAGCCGTAACGCCCCGGAATCTCAACGGGTGTTCCACAGCTGGAACAAGGGAGAGAAAAAACTGCCATGGGGAATCTGCCCTCAATTCAGATCTATCACCCCGGTTTCACTCCAACGGAACGTCNCCNGTGGCACAAACNGAACCCCAGCAGAGGCTGTGGTCCGCCGTCCAGAAGGGNTGCACCTCCCGCCAGTCCNCGCCCTCACCAACCCGCATCATCATCTGGCCGCTGCCGTCATGGACAAATTCGACGCGCTGCTGATTCCAGGTCAACACCCAGCGCTCTCCAGGACTGGCGGCCACCATCCGACAGGGACTCCAGGCCTGCTGCGCGATCCGGCAGCGCATCGAAGCCGCTGCTGCTGAGCTTCCAGCTGCAGAGCTGCCCATCAGCAGCAGAGCCGCGGTCCAGAGCTGAATGCGAAACACAGACACAGACTCGGAAGCACNCTGGCGAAAGGCCTCCTTTTCACCATGGGGCCGGGCGATGGTCACGCCGTTGAGGCGCACCGGATCTCTTCAGGGTTTGGTGTCTGTCAGGATTTGATCAGACCAGTTGCTGATCGTGCCGCGTTTTCAAGCCCGCGTCCTCGTGCGTCTGCGCCCCTCCGTACTCGATCCAGCCGGAGAAGCCGCGCGTGGTGCCGCTGAACGACTTGGGGTGGAAGGCCTCAGCAAGCTGCGGATCGGTAAAGCCGTGGAAATGGAGNTTGAGGCNCCTGATGAGGCCGAGGCCCGCCGCAGGTTGGAACTGCTCAGTGATCGCTTGCTGGCCAACCCGGTGATCGAAGACTGGAGCCTGGAGCTGGAGCAGTCATGAGCATCGGGGTCATCGTTTTTCCCGGCTCCAACTGCGACCGGGATGTGCAATGGGCAACCGAGGGTTGCCTTGGGATGAGCACGCGTCGGGTCTGGCATGAGGAAACCGACCTCAGCGGCTTTGACGCCATCGTTCTGCCGGGCGGTTTCAGCTATGGCGACTACCTGCGTTGCGGCGCCATTGCCCGCTTCGCACCAGCCCTGCAGTCCTTGATCGACTTTGCCGCCAAGGGCGGTCGCGTGCTCGGCATCTGCAACGGGTTTCAGGTGCTCAC
>FUFK010074200.1_pt1 | contig 10803 bp, 14 predicted proteins | sample 1021851 | NCBI WGS metagenome assembly FUFK01 (sample SAMEA51879418, study PRJEB19060) | metagenome
AGTGAAATTTTTTTGAAAATTTAAATAAATTTTAAAAATTAAGACAACTGATGCTAAAAATTAGGTAATTTATGGGCTTTACTTTGATTAATTAGTTTACAAGAAACAGGTTGTACGTGATTCAAAATAGTTTTTCCACAGTCAAGTTGTTCTATTTCGAAGTCTTCCCCAGACAAAAAAGACTTTCTGCCAGACAAAGAACAAGCGTCTAGCATATCTTTTCTGTTGGTCCAACGATATATTTCGCTCTGTATCCATTTTTTTTGAGTTTGAAGCAATTGCAATTGTTCATACATATAGCCATCAAAATCCATCCCATTACCGTGTAACCCATGAACAGCGTATTTACCACATTCTTTATAAATGACTGGACTGCCAGAAGTATCAAATACCATAGGTGGGTTAGTTATACCGTCATGCTTAATACTTTGCCTTGTGCAAGAGTTATTTTTTGAACCCCAAATTTCTCCATTTAATAAATGATCATCTATACGTATACCGTTTCCGTGACTTTCACGGTCTTCTCCAGGTATGAAAATATGCAAGGCATCCGTATTAATAGGAGGTATTTTTGAAGCTATAGGAATAGGTTTAATATTAATTTTAGAATTACATTTATCACAAAAGCGATCAACGTGAGCAATCATTATATCATATCCTGGTGGATAACCAGTAGCTCGTATGGAAATATCTAGGACTTTAGCAACAATTATTTTCTTAATGGGATAATCTTTTCCCGCAACAACATACATATCATTCATATTATTTANCCAATCANCTNCAGGATTTGATGATGCATCTGAACCACATCTAGGGATGCTATTTTTCTCTTCTGGGTAATAACCTAAAATATGCCCCTGTGACAGAATAATATCATTCTCAATGAATGTAACATTTCCCCCCCACATATCAGGGCCCATAGCAATTCTAGCTTGAAAGCTGTAAATATTATTTAAGTCAGAAATTCCACAGTTTTTAGTACATTTTAAAACGTTAGGCTCACCAAATACCAAAGAAGATTGAAAAACCAAAAGTAATAAAAATATAGATTTAAAGTTCATTATAAATTATCACATTATTAATTTTTCTAATCTAGAGAAAAATTACTTTTTGTTTAAAATTCAAATTTAAAAATGCTAAAATTTTAAGTTATTTATATAAAAATTAATTTTCAAGTTATGTTAAAAAATTTTATAANTAAAAAAATTAAGACTACTGATGCTTTAATAAACACAAAAATTGGGGGTACTGGTCCGCCTATTTTATTAATGCATGGATATCCACAAACTCACCTAATGTGGCATAAAATTGCTCCTCAGTTATCTAAGAAATTTACAGTTATAGTTACTGATTTGCGTGGATANGGTGACAGCAGCAAACCTAAAACTGACAATAGTCACATTGTATATTCAAAAAAAAGAATGGCTTTGGATCANGTAGAAGTCATGAAAGCACTAGGATTTGAAAAATTCTATGCAGTAGGCCATGACAGAGGAGCTCGAGTATTACATAGAATGATGATTGACAATCAAAACTCTGTTAAAAAAGCAGTTTTTATGGATATAGTACCAACTCTTACAATGTATAATACCGCAGATAAGAATTTTGCTTACAACTATTACCATTGGTTTTTTTTAACGCAACCATATGACTTCCCAGAACGATTAATTGGANGTNATCCTGAATATTATTTAAGAAAAAAAATCAAAGCTTGGGGAAAAAATAAAGATTTTATACCTAAAGAAGTATTTAATGAATATTTAAGATGTTTTTCTAAAAAAGAGACAATTCATGCAAGTTGTGAAGATTACAGAGCTTCTTTTACGATAGACTTGGAACATGATAAAAATGATTATGGAAAAAAGATAAAAAATCCTATTTATGTTATGTGGGGAGAATATGGATTTGTTGGGAACAATTATCAAGTTATTGATGTCTGGAAAGAATATGCAACAAATGTTAAAGGGAGAGGCTTACCTTGTGGACACTATATTCCTGAGGAGTCTCCTGTTGAAACACTAAAGTTTTTATTAGAATTTTTAAATGAAGACAAANAACTCAATTAACTTTTATAGTTTATAATTTGAATAATATATTTTTGNTAAAGTTTTNATTATATNTTAGNCATTTCAACTAANATGCATGTAAAACGCTATATAAATAAAAGTAGTNGTTGCAACCAAAAAACTTAAAGTTGAAAAAATTTTACTGGTATTCCTTATACCAACAAAACTAATTATTTTTCTTATTAAACCAGACCCTCTAAAACTTTTTTGTGATACANATAAAATTGTATCTTCANCAAATATATTATCTATTTTTTCCCAAAAATTTTCTAATTTCAAAAAAAGATAAATGCCTGCAAGAGTAAAAATTTCAAAAGTAGTGACATAAAAAAAGGCATTGTTTTGAGTGCTCATTTCATAACTTTTTGCAATGGCAATTATAATGCTGATACAAAAAAATAAAATTAATAAATAGGGTGATTTAATTTGTCTTGAAATAATTCCTTTGAGACCAATCCAAAACCAGAAAAGAACACATATTGACGCTAACAAAAGAATAATTTTTGTTGATGCCATATTAAAAAAGTTAATTCAAAAAAAAGAAATTAATATCAAATTTACAAAAATGGGGCTAATCACAAATTAATTTACTAAAATAAATTGGGTAGCTCAGCCCTAACAAATTTGTGATTAGCAAAACTTATATATATAAAAATATTTTAAAATCAAATTTTAATTTTGTAATTGCTTATATTCGTTTTTTTAAAAATGGTAGTTTTTAATTAGATTTTAATTTTAAAAAATATAGACAAATTAAATATCTTTTTGTCCCTAATCCTGAAAAAGTATTTGATAAATCTTAGTCACGTTCGTATTTTTCTAATTTTTTTAAAATTTCTTCAATATATTTTTGATAATTTTTTATCTCGTCATTAAGTTGTTCAATTTTTTCTCTGAGAAAATAATTTTCACGTCTTAACCATTCTTTTTCATCTATTTCCATTTTATTATAACATTTAATTTATTTACTAATTATAATTTAATGAAATAATCCATAAAACAAGAACCTAATTAATTTAATAATAGAAACTATTAAAATATCTATATATTTAAAAAACTCAGATATATAAAAATTGATGTAATCAAATTTTTTATTATTCTTTTTCATCAATTATCTCAAAACCACCTTTTATTATATATTGAGTAACTGAGTGATTGTTCCAAAATTTATCCCATTTTTTATAATCTGTGCTTTTAATATCAATATTGCTTTCTACCTCTTCTGAAANATTNGACANAGTGTCTTTAGGNAGAATAATAGATCCATCTTTTTGAACTATTGGAACCTCATAAAGTTGAAATTCACCATCCTTCCAAACTCTATAAAACTTTTCTCCTTCAGTAAGGTTTTCAATATCGTCATTTTCTTCAATGATTTCGTGTATTGAGTTTTTATATTTATTTCTGATTTTCATAAAGTACTAATTTAATTTCAAAATCTTCTTTTTTTCTAATTCTGACTGTATCTTTTTTAACTCTGCCCAAATTTGATTAGATACAAAATCATTTTTCATAATTCTGTAAATTGAATATGTGCTTATTGAAATAGAGAGCAATAATGCACATACAGCTATTTCAAACCAAAATCCCATTTTTTACTCCTTATTTTTATACTGTCTTCTGTAACCATAAGTCTCACTTTCTAATTTTTTAATATTGTATTTAATTGTTTTCTCAAAATAAAAAATAATCGACATTATTTTAGGCAAATTTAATTTTTTGTTGATATTGATAATTAGAGACTATTTAAATTATAATAGTATAATTAATAAAGGAAATATGAATGCTAGTAGTTATATCACCTGCAAAGAAACTTAATACTACTCTATCAAATGATGTTCTTCCATCAAAACCACAATTCTCAAAACATGCAATTGAATTAGCTTCAGTAGCTAACAAATTATCAATAACAGAATTAAAAAAATTAATGGGTTTAAGTGATAGTTTAGCTGAATTAAATTCAGAGAGGTTTGCATCTTTTGGTAAACAAAAAACATTTCCTGCAGCTTTTACTTTTGCTGGCGACACATATAAGGGACTTAATGCANCNACATTAAGTAAAGCTGATATAGAATGGGCTCAAAATCACTTAAGAATAATTTCAGGCTTATATGGATTATTGAGGCCACTGGATGAAATTGAACCATATAGGTTAGAAATGGGCAGCAAGTTAAAAACAGATTATGGAAAAAATCTATACGATTACTGGAGTGAGAAAATTGCATTGTCGATAAACGAACTTTCTGAAAAAACTAATTCTAAAGTGCTTGTAAATTGTGCATCTCAAGAATATTTTCAGGCAGTAGACATGTCTGCCTTAAAAACAAGAGTTNTCACTCCTGTTTTCATGGAAAAAAGAGATGAAGGAAATAAGATAATAAGTTTTTATGCTAAGAAAGCTCGTGGGCAAATGGCTAGATATATAATTGAAAACAGAGTTAAAGAAATTGATGATCTAAAGAAGTTTAATTTAGACAACTATAAATATCAGAAAGAACTATCTACTGAAACAAACATAACTTTCTTAAGAAAATAAAAAAGTCTTAAAATCACAATTTNTTNATGTCTCAATCAAACATNATAATTCAAGATTTTATTAATTGTTTTTAAAAATAAGTTATGATTAAATTTAATTTTCTAATTTAAAAATTTAGGAGTTTTGAATGTTTTGTATTTTTTCTAGTGTTAGATATTCAAATCCAAAATTAATGCATGTAGGTCATCAACATATGGCACAAACTTTTGACCCTAAACAATTTAAGGGACTTTTAGAACTTCAAACCTTTCATATTTCACCTGATAAAGGACTAGGTATTTTCACTTTCGATAATCAAGAGAATATGCAAAAGAACCTACCTAATTTAAAGGCTTTTAATAAAGATTATGAAGATAGGTTTTCATGCAAAATAACTGTTGATACTGGAATAGTAAATCCTGAACTATCTTATAAAGCACAATGAAAGATACTGATGAAACTGCATTCCTCAATAGTTTATTTATGGATTTCACAAGTGAAAATGAACTTGAATTATTTCTAAAATCTCTTGATGAGGTCTGGTCTGAAGACCTTTATTCTCGCTTATCAGCAGCAGGTTTNATAAGNCACGTTATCTCAAAAGTATGGAATAAAGAACAACATAGAATATCGATGGTCTTTGAATATGATAGTAAAGAGGGCTATCAGAAATGTCAGGAAATCATTGATAAAGAGTTTGGTGTTACTCTTAAAGAAAAATTAAAGAAATTTGTCTTTAAAATACATAATAATAGAGGAGTTGTTGTATCTGAATTTATTAGGTCTACTTCCTAAAATGTCAGATTTATAGCTAAAAANAATNTTAGGTGGAACAATGCGAAAAANCTTATTTAATCCTGAGGCGATATGAATACAAGTCAATATGAAGAAACAGACCTTACATTAAAAAATGCAAGTTTGGAAAAAATTGCAGCAACAGCAAGTGCAGTAATTTATAGAAATAAACAAAAAAAGAAAAATCTTTCAATCAAAGACGTATCTGGAAACAGCGGCGCCAAAACATTTATATGTATGGATGACGAAGTACCAAAGTGCATAGTAAAGGTCAAAGGTGATAACAGTATTATGAGTTCACATCCAAATACTGAAAAACGTGTNNTACTGGCAACAGAAGTTCTGCGCAAACATAACATCGCTCCATCTATATTAATGCGCGGAGCTGATTTTCACATAGAGAAATCAAGTGGTATTTCGGTGATGGATGATTTTTTTCACTTTAATTCAGAATTGGCGCCACCTGAAAAAATTGCAAAGCTACTGGCAAAACTTCATTCTGTACCTATTGAATGGTATACAGACTTAAAAACAGAATTTCTTTATCGAGACAAGCGATTAAAATCAATTCTAGAANCNATGCCCTCATACGCTCCTTGCTGGTGTCTACCTTGGTCTGCCTTTGACACCGGTATGCCAGTGTTGGGTGTAGGAAATCCTAATCCAGAAGTGGCAAAAAGAATTCTNAACTTGTTGGTTAAAACCGGCGNTTATAAAAAAGTAATGCAATGCCAAGATTTTTTTCCTTTATCNAATCCCGCTAGACGAGAAGTTGTTATTCACAATGACTTTAAACCTGACAACGTTCTTTACGATCCTGAAACCAAAGAACTTTCATTGATAGATTATGATTTGGTTCAAGTTGGGCCGGCCATAATGGATTTTGGACTCCCATATATGATGTGGCTTGGATCGAGATTTACAGACTTTGATTATAGAAAAGACTTTATTAAAACATATCTTAAAGAAGCAAATCTTCCCTTTGATCAGAGTAGTGTGGAAGATATGATGCTAGATTGTGAAATAAATACTATCGTGGCGTTTCCAGGTTTATTGTCAAATATTTACGATGCTGAGGTACCATTGTTGCGAGGAATAGAGCATCCAACTGCAAAAGCTGGAGTGATAGGGAGTAATTCCAGTGCTTCTCCTACTGGGCTAGACTTGGTAGATTTGCTAGCTGATGCCGTAANGAAAGTTCGNACAGATAAAGATTTAAAAANTTCAAGTATAAAAAATGGTTTTGTTGTNACTATGTTTNAGCAAGAAGGATTTGGGTCAGTTTTATTAAATTCCTGGCTGAANGAAATGCAAAAAAACAAAATGCTCCGTCTATTTGGAATTGCTGANAATGATNGTGGTCANTTGTTTGTNTCAGANCATGCTAAACAAAANAACAAATAAATATCTTTAAAACATTTTTCCGACAAGTATTTTAATTTGGGGATTAATTTTCTTTAATATCATAATTAGAGCTATAACCTTTTTAATTACACGATCAAAAAAAAAATTAAATCAACCTGCTCGCAACATTCTTTTTATAGTTTCTATAGAAGTATTTTTTAATTCGTTCCATTTACTTTGGTTATTAATAATAGTTTCTGCTCCTTCCATCAGTTGTTTTGCAAGTGCCCTGTAACAACCAACAACCTCTTCGTAAACTTCTGCAGTAAAATTTTCACTGTTATGAGCAACTATTATTTTGTCCACGTTACCTCCAAGTATTTGGTCTGCCACCTGNAAATCATTTTGNTGGTATCCNCCNGAAAAAACTTCTGAAAGATATGCCGAATAAGCAATATTTGCTGCAACATCAAATGACTGCTCATCACCCAAATAAAAATCTACTGCACCATTGCCTATNACGACACCAGCGCATGCTGCAAGATTATCCAATCTTTCGGTTTGCGCTTTTGCAAAAGAACTTAAAAATGAAAGTAAAAAGAAAAAAGTACTGACAAAATTTATAATTTTCATAATAATGCTCCATTATTTTGTGCGGCTGAGATGAAGTTCTAAGCCTTTAGTATGCACTAAATCAAATGCTTTATAATTTAATATCAACAGTTTAAGCAACCGAGCCTTTGTGTCAACTGGCAAGAAAGGTCTACCCCTCCAATCTGAAAACGCTACATTAATTGCAAATTAACTGTTTTAGACCGATGTAATATTTGATATGGCACGCCCGGAGTGTAGTTCTGTGCTTTACAGATGCACCACATNCCAACTGAACTTCAGCAATACTNACAGTTTATGTATTACAGANTCTGTGTCAACAGGCACAAATTCTTTCACAGTTTCTTTCACAGTTAAGAAATCTTCTGGTAATGGAAAGAACATTAATATGTTATAATAGTATTTAATAATAACTTTATTATTGAATAAATATTACAGAAAGAAATTACCTTCATTCTAGACCTTTAGATGTACATAGATGGTCTGAACATCCTGAAGTCAATATCTTTGTAGATACAATTTATAATAATGACTTTAGACAAGGTAATGAAAATCAAATACTATAGAAAAGAATGCATTAAATAAAGTGCACTATTGAGTGGGAGTGATTAAAATTATTTGAAATGTTTATTTGGATTCATTTTGTAGCAGCAGGTTTAGCAATTATGCTTGGTCTGATAAATTTGGTTTCAGAGAAGGGAACACAACAACATCGGTTGATTGGATGGTTTTGGTTAATTTTAATGAGTTTTGTGACAGTTCCCTCGTTCTGGATACGTGAGTTAAATGATGGGGATTTCAGTTGGATTCACCTACTCACTATTTGGACAATAATTAGTATGGGAGCCGCTATTATAAGCATTAAGAAAGGTTATATCAAAACTCATGCAAGTTTCATGTCAGGGACAATGTTAGGAGCAATAATAGCAGGTATATTTGCTATTATGCCGGGAAGGTTTATAAATTCACTTATTGGTTATTAATTAATATGAACCAAATACACCTCACATTATGCCTGATACTTTTTGCTCTTCCTGTTTGGGGTGAAAAAACAAAATCAAATTATTTTAGTTAAATAGAAAATTAGAAATTCAAAATAATTTTAAAATTTAATCATACTATATAAGTTATTTTATGAAAATAATTCATAATTAAAATACTCTAAAAGCAATTTTAAAATAAATTNAATGTATGTACTTANTAATTACTAACCATAAATATTTCATATTTCATATATCCTCCCGATAGACATAAATTAATGAATTTATGGTTAGTAATTATAAGGATGATGGTATACATGATTATGTTTCTTTTATTCATTTACCTTATGACTCCAAAAAAGTGGTATACGGTTCACAGTTTTAGGCAAATAATATAATCTTTAAATTTTTAAAGTTAAGCCTTAGTAAATTTAGTAAAATACTCTTGTGTATTCTAATTTTCATGACAAAGAGATATACATGGCATGTTGTAGTTTTAAGTACCCAGTTAGGGTGTGTAAGGTTAAGTGAGACATAGGGTGTTTNTAGGAGTCTGTAGGGGTGTGGTGATAATTACTCAATACTTCATTTAGGTTTACTTAAATATTTTAGAAATAAAATTACCAATACTTTCTGTAAGCCAGCCTGAAATTATTGCGGCACTAAATATACTTAACTATGCAGCAATAATTTGCCCCATGATTTAATATTTCAGAAAGCTTAAAATAATTGGAATATAAAAAATAGACAAAACTGTAGAAAGAACAACTAAACTTGCTACTTCACTCGGATTTCTTTTATATTTTTCAGACAAAAGATAAGATGTTACCGCAACTGGTGTTGTCAATTGCAAAATTAATATTGCTGTAGGCACATCTGGAAAATNAAAATATAAAGNGACACCTANNGATACAGCTAAGCAAATTANTGTTCTGTAAATAACAACATAGAATGATATGTAAAAGTTTCTTAGTTTAAGCGTTGCAACGGAGACGCCTAATGTTATGAGCATTANAGGNATAGCCATNTGTCCTATTAATTCAATNGAGTTTGTTANAAAATCAGGTGTTTTTATCCCAGTAAACAGTGAAATACTTCCCAAAATACAACTTATGAAAATAGGCGACTTTACTATTTCCTTGTAATTTGAATTACCACTGAGGATCCAAATACCAAAGGTAAATGAGTAGATGCCCATAACGGTAAAAATTATTATTGCGTAATTTAANCCTTCAGAACCAAATGANAAATATGCAAGTGGCAATCCTANATTACCTGTATTACCAAATATCATNGGCGGTAAATAAGTTGCATTATCNATTTTNATTAATCTGATAAATATATANCAANAAATTGTTAATATNATGTATGTTAAAACTGTACCCANAATAGATTAANTTTAATAGNTGACTATCAATATCTGTATTCATTAGAGATGTGAATATTAAACAAGGGANNGNAANATTCATTGTTAATCTTGTTACAAAATCAATCGGATAATCAAAATTCCACTTAGACCAGACAAATCCAACTAAACCTAATAAGAAAACTGGAAAAAGTATTTTTAAAACGGCTAAAAATAATAACATTATGATAAAACTGCAAAAAACATTAACAAACAAAATGTTGTTTTTTTAAATTTAATCATAATAATCTTAAATCTCATATGATTTTGATGAATATTTGATTTAATCTAGCCAACATTTTGGCATGCTTCAAATTAATGATATTGAAATTATTGATAATTAATTTTAGTGTCATAAAAATGCCCACATAGCTCAGTTGGTAGAGCACGTCCATGGTAAGGACGGGGTCGTCAGTTCAATTCTGGCTGTGGGCACCATTTGTTATTTTTTCAAGATTTCCTTGTACAAAGAAGAATGATCATAGTTTGATAAATTGCGATCACAAAGACTTTTAAACATTTTTTTTATAATTCTCGATAACGGAAGTTCTATATTACATTTTTTTGACAATTCTATTATATTTAGCATATCTTTTAAATGTGTAGAATTTTTTCCTCTAGCTTTAAAATCTTTTTTTATCATTCTTAAACCGTGATTTTTCAAAATTAAACTATCTGCAAAACCTCCTCTGAGTGCTTCAATAAGTTTAGTAGGTTTTGCGCCATTTTTTTCAAAAAGAATTATCGCCTCTGCGACTGCTCCAATAGTTACTCCAACTATTATTTGATTACATAATTTTGCTAATTGACCTGAGCCATTCTTTCCTACTAAAGTTGAATTTCCCATTGTTCGGAGTAACTTTTTTGATTTTTTGTAAATTTTTGCATCTCCTCCAACCATTATCGCAAGTGACGCCTTTTTAGCACCTTCAGGACCACCAGAAACCGGGGCATCTAAAAAGTTTATTTTATTTTTTTTTAACAAAGTATAAACCTTTTGTGCAGTCGTAACTTTTGTTGAACTCATATCTATGATAGTTGAGTTTTTTTTCATATGTAATATTAATTTTTTAGAAATATTTAATA
>FUFK010043282.1_pt1 | contig 10799 bp, 13 predicted proteins | sample 1021851 | NCBI WGS metagenome assembly FUFK01 (sample SAMEA51879418, study PRJEB19060) | metagenome
AGAAGAAGCTACCCTAGCAGGAACACATTTAGGGTACTTTCTCTGATATTCTCTTGATGACATACCAGCTGATGGTCTACCACATGCTTGATANCCTCCACCTTTCTTAGGTGCAGATATATCAACCCATTGNTCTTTAAACCAACGCCTTAATCCACCTTGATATTTAGACATTACTTACCTCCACAGCAACCACCACCACAGCAGTCCATATTACTCTCCTCTTCCATTAATCTCGCAATCTTATAGTTAATAACCAAATGNCTATTGATATTATGATTGCAATACCTACAATATCAGCAGCCGTTCCTGTNAAAGTAAACCATGCTATAAAAAATCCCAGGATTGTGAAAATCTGTGCAATACTTTCTTTCACTACATCCCACAAATAATTTAAAATACCTAAGTTAGGTAATTTAACACTAGGTAGTGAGATATTTGGAAATCTAAATTTAGGTAAACTAATTTTAGGCAAACTAATTTTAGGCATCTTTATTTTAGGTAAAGATACCTTCGGTAGTTTTGGTAATTTAAACCATTTTTTCATCTAACTCTCCTAACAGGAATAACTGATGCACTAGCAATAATCTGAGAAGCAATAATTACAGGAACTACTACTTCTTTAGATTTTTCACGCTGGTCATTAGTCATATCTTGTCCTAATTCACTTACATTAAAATCTGTTAAATCTATCTCAACTATAGCACCGATTGGATTGTCCAAAAATTCATCAACCTTTACTTCAACCACAACATCTGCAAGTGTATAGTCTTCAACATCTTTATTTTCTACAGCTTTTTCTACGAATACAGCTACAGCTTCTGCTACTACTTCGTCACTTTCTACAGCTTCTGCGATAATTTCCACATCTTCAACTTCTGTAAAACCGAGCACTTCTGCAACTACTTCTTGTTCTTCAACACTTAAATCTTGAACTTCTTCAACTACTTTATCTACAACTGCTTGAACAATTTCAACTTGTTCTTCTGTGACTTCTTCTACAACGACTTCTTCTAATATTTCTACAACTTCTTCAACTTCAGCTTCTTCAATAACTTCAATAATTTCTTCTACTTCTTCTTCAGTTAATTCAACTTCTTCTTCTCCTTCTCTATCTGTTGTATCAAGTATTGCGACCACATCTTCTGTGATATCATCCTCAACAGGAATAGATTCATCTTCGTCAAAAACTTCTTTAATTGGGGTTTCATCTTTTATCTCCTCTTCTGGTAGAACAATAATTATTTCTTCAGGTATATCTTCAAATTCAATTTCAATAATTTCTTCTTCTACTTCATATTCTTCAAAATCTGTATTTTCTTGTATTTCTATAATTGCATCAACTAATTCGTCAATTTCTTCTTGTTCTTCTTCGGTTAATTCTTCACCATCAGTTTTAATAACAACTGTGTTTTTTATTTCTTCTTCAATACGAGCTTGTTCAGCTGCAAGTTCTTCAGCTTCTCTAATTGCTCTTTCTTCGTCAGTTTCAAAATATCCAGTTTCAGCTTCATTAGCATTACGCTGCCTTTCTAATTCAGCTAATCTGGCTTGTTCTTCTTTGTATTCTCTATCGGCTCTTTCTTCATCAGTTTCTGAATAGCCAGTTTCAGATAAATTCTTATCTCTTTGTCGTTGTAGTTCAGCTAACCTAGCTTGTTCTTCAGCATATTCTCTATCTGCTCGTTCTTGGTCTGTTTCTGAATATCCTGTTTCTGATAAGTTTTTATCACGCTGTCTTTGTAGTTCAGCTAAACGCTCTTGTTCCTTACGCTCAGCTTCTTTTCTCTCAGCTTCTTTTCTAGCTGCTTCATCAGCGTCATCTTGTGCTTTTTGATTAAATACTTCTAATGTTGGCTCGGTAGAATAGCCACTAAACAAATTGTTGCTAGAGTTATAACCTCTAATTGAAAATGTCCAAGTTCCATTAGGAATATCTGCATAAGGTATAGTATATTCTGTTTCTGTAATGTTTTCTATTTTAATTTCATTTTCAGCACTTGTTCTATAATATAATTCATAACTATCAGCTGTTTGATTACCAGTGTCAGCTTCATCCCAATCNACTTTTACACCAACATCATATTCTTGTGTGACTACTGGATTCATAGGTGGTCCAAGAGATGGCGGTGGTGTAGTGGTAGCTGGAGCAAAACTACCTGTAGCTACTTCATCATCATACTGAAAATATAAAGTATCTACTAATGACCAATCATGTATGTCTAATACAAACTTTGTTATAAATTTATCTGTATTTTCTTCTACTGCATTGTAATCAGTAAAAGTTTTATAGATATCATCATACATAGTAGATAAATTTGAATTACTTTGTGCAGCTTTATTTTCTGTTTCTGTTGTACCATCTGAGTAATACCATATGATTGAGTATGGGTCATTAACTGCACCTACAACAAAACCTACTTCATATACTTTAATATCAGTAGAAAACTCAAAAGTGTATTCAGCAGTACAATTATTATTCATGTGACATACACCTAAAGAAGCACCTGTTGTACCGTATTGGTCTATTTCAGCAGAATACACTTGTACTGGGTCAGAGGTAGCAGTAATTGTAAAGCCTGATTCAAAAGTAGAATCTTCAAATCCTTCGTTTACTTGTACTTCTTGTGCTTCTGCATACATGGGAACAACTAGAAATATCACTAGAAGAAGTCTTATGAAAGTATTAAATTTTGAAAGCATTACATTACTGCTTGAATAAGTACCACTAAAGCAGATATGGCTACTAACCACCCACTAATTTCAGCTCTTGATATTTTTTGGTTTACTTTTTCATGTAATTGGTCAATTCTGTCGTTTATATCAGNCTGACCATCTAATATCAAAGTAAGCATCTCCTTTTGAGTAAATCCATTTCCGTTGTTTGACATATTTATCCTTTATTAGGCACGGAATTNAATACTTCATTAACTTCTTCCCAAGTTAATTTACCATCATCAATGTATTTTCTAGCTAATCTTTCAATTACATGAGCAACACCCATAATTCCTGCTAACAAAGCAGACTGGTAAACATCTATACCAACTAAAGACCCAGCACCAAGTATTGATAATGCTTGTGCTACAAATACAGCAATTATTCGCNTAAATATACTGCGATAAATAGCCCAATCAATATTCATATCCATATAGGTATTTATAACAGAAATTAAATCAATGAAAAATTATACATTGCATGTATAAAATAATTAAAAAAAAAGTGGAAATTTACAAAAAGTTGTTTTTGGCTATAAGAGCAAAAAGCACTCGGAATTAATCTAACCAAACATTTTCATAATCTGCTGTCACAATACCTTTTTTAGGATTAACAAACATCATCCTTTGAGCAGGTAATCCTAAAGCAGCTAAGTTTTCAGCAGCATAATAATTATTAGATTCAGGCGAAGGGGAACATCTCATTGTTATACCAGCGTCTGTCCAAGTTAATTGTTGATGCCAGTGTCCAAAAGCTACATCTTTAAAATCTGGAAAAGGCATATCAGGTTGTGACCCTAATGCTTTCCAAGCAACAACTTTCTTTTTTACACCATACCATGGAATACCTAGCTGACCACGAAATTGGTCGCCATGGATTAATAAGCAAGAATATTTACCTATCTTATCAACAGCATACCAACCTCTATCTCCTTCAAACTCTTCAGGATTTACCCAAGTTAATCTTTTTTCTCCAGCAAACATTAATCTAGTTGTTTCGTATAATATTCTGTCAGCGTTATCTTCAGGATGAAAAGTTCCATATCTACCAATTCTTCCATGATTACCAATAACAGAAACTACTTTAACTTCGTCAAAAGTAGCCAACATTTCTCTAATAAAGTTAGTCAATGTTTCTAAACCATTTTTCATAATNTGTCTNTANAANCCAGAATCTATAACCCATGCTTGACCAGGAAATATATCTACACCTTCAACAATATCTCCTAATATCCAAATGTGAGCTTTCTTAATTGTGTGCGATTTTCTATGGATAGCAGTTATTTCTTGAACTTTTTTAGCATATTGTTCAATTCTTTTTTGACATATTTCTGAATTGTAAGTCGGTGTTTTTTTGCCCATTTGCCAGTCAGCTAAAGTTATTACAGCTACTTCTTCATTTTTACTTTTAGCAACTGTTAATTTAGGTGGCTTAACTTTTGGTATGTCAATATCTGCTATTGAATCTCTAACAGCACTATAAATAGCTTCAGATAATTCATCTTTATTATTTTTAGCTTTANCAAGCTGTTTATGTAATCTGTTAATAGTTTTTTGTAAATCTTTGACTTTTTCCGATTCTTCTTGTTCATCTTCTGTAGCCAAGATTAGTTCAGCAATTTCTTTTTTATTAAGTGTCATATTAGCTCCTGTCTATAAAACTAAATCGCCAGATTCAATCCTTATGATTGCTCTTCTAAATGCGTCTGCTGAGCCTGTAAATTTAAACTTTTCTTTACAAACTCTAAATGCTGAAGTGTATGGAAATTTTTTATTACTTTCTTTACAATATTCAACTAAAGCAGTTATATATTGTTTTCCATCTTCAGTCATTTCGAGCATTGCAGGTTTTTGACCTGTACTACTAAAAGTATGCTCAATTAAAGATTTTATTTCTTTTTCGTCCATATTTCTCCTTAAATAGATTAAGGATAGGATAGCACATAAATTGCACTTTATGCGAGTTTATAAATTATTTATTTTTTGCCCATTTTCCAAGTGCCGCCCTTTGACTTGTATCTTTTTGCAGCCCATGCGTTTGCATATGCACTTGGATATACATTAAATTTTGCTCTAGCTTCAGCTAATGCAGAAGCCCATAACTTTGGCTTAGTTGGAACAGGTTTAGCTTTGTAAACACCAGCTACAACTTTCTTTTTCTTTTTTTTCTTTTTATTACTATTTCCTATAAGTGTTTCAACATGTACATCACCTGGAGTTAAATCTTTTTTAACATTTTGATATCTTTCTAACATCCTTCTACCTTTAGCAGCTAACTTAGCAGCATCTGAACGATTTTTTGGAACAGGCTCACCCCAAGCATTTGCAGCTAAAGCAAGTCTTGTTGGCTCACCATTTGGTTTTTTCATTGGTCCACTAGGATTTGTATAAAATCTTGTTAAGAAAGAGCCTTTCCTTCTCATTTTCTCTGGTGTATTAGCAGCACCTTTGACACCAGGTTTTAAGTTAGCTCCTTCAGTTCTTTTGAAATGTGCACGACCAGCAGCAGTTAATCCACCTTTAGGATTTTTTAATCTCTTACTTACTTTTTTTTTTGATTGTGCAATAGCGATAGCCATAGCTTGACCCCTATCAGTCACAATCTTACCTTGTGCGTTTTTTAATTTTTTAGCATAAAATTCACGCATAACCATACCGATTTTATCTTTTCCAGCACCTTTGCCTACAGCTTTTTGTGATTCTATGTGAGCTTGATTAAAAGTTTTACCAGATAGTATTCTTTTCCTCATATCTTTGATATGTCCTGGTGTATGATGCTTTGAGTGTCTTTTTAATTTCTTTTCATCTTTTTCAGATATAGCTTTACCTACTTCTAGCATTTCCATATCAACTAATTCTCTTTGACCTTTTCCGTGTACTGAAAATCCTGAATAAGAGCCATCTTTGACTTTTTCCCATACTGAATCATCATCTACTTTAAAACCTATCCACCATCCTGCTGGTACAGAATCAGATTTAGAAACTAATCCTAATGCTTCAAGTTTGTCTGGTGTGACTACAAAAGATTCAACTACTCTTGCTACATTTTGATTAATGTGCATTTCTGCACCATTACGAGAGTGAAGAACATAATCGTAAGCTGCTTTTTCTAATTGACCAATGTCGTCAATAAAATCTCCTTGTGAATCAACATAGACTTCACCATCTTCATCTTTGATTATATTAGCCCATCCGAATACCAATTTTTGTTCTTGGTCAAATTTAATTACTTCGTTCATGGTGTAGATTTTAACTCATGTAATTGACATCTGCAATTTGGATGTATAGGTGGAGAAGTGTAAGCACCCATAGTAGTTTGAAAAGGTTGCCCAGCTAAAACAACATCACCAGCAGATGGTTGACACTTAGAACAAGGTTGAGAATCTGTTATCCATTGTACTTGTACAGGAACACCTGTAGATTTCCAAACTTCTAACTTTGCAGATTCAATAGCAGTTTGTGTTTCTGTATTTGCAATTAACTGTGCCCTTTGAGCTAATAGTTTATCTGAATACTGTCCTACTTGCTTATTGATTTTTGTCTGAGATAATCCTTGACTTGTTAAATTATTTCTTAAATTTTCTACTGCTCTAGCTCCTCTAGTATCTAAACCAATATTTCCTTTTATTCTTTGAGCAATCTCTGGTATTCCTGCACCTGTTCTTAAACCATTTCCAACTGTTTCTCTTATAGCTAACTGTGTTTGTTTAGTAATACCTTCAACTAATACAGCACCTCTTTGTTCAGCAAATTTAGCTGCTAATCCATTAATTAATTCAGGATTTTCTGGTAATGCTTGTGCTAATTTACTGTAAGCAAGCGAGGCAGCTTGTGTAAAAACTAGAGAGCTTAAAGCTATCATAAAAGTGCTATCAAATGCTTCTACTTCTTCTGCAAAAACACTAACTTCATTAACATTTTTAGATAATTTAGATATTTCTTGTTTGTAAAGTCTTTCAGCATCACGAATAGCTTTATTATAGATTTCTTCGTATTCTTCAAAGTCTTCTATGACTTGTTTTCTAGTTTCCTTGGGGTTTATCGCCTTGTGGATTAAATTCTTGCCTAACTGCATCCCTAGCCTGTTCCTTTACTTGATTTACTGTTTCTTGTTGTTGTGCTAACTGAACAATTTTTTGGTAATCAATATCAGCAATACCAGTTGAATTATTTGGGTCTTGTGGTTGCAAATAATCTGCTTGGTCTTGCTTAGGTAAAGTAGCAATTTGTCTTAAATATTCTTCAAGTTTTTGGTCAGGGAATATCTGCATACCAGACCCAGCAAGAGTTGATATATATTGAGCCAATTCTTGTAGTGAAGGTGTTTCTAAATCACTATGTCTTAACTTAGGTAATCTGGAAGTGTCCATACCATTGATTTCAAATAATTTTGGTATTGCATAGTCGTTAAATACATTTGTTATGTTGTCTAAATAACTTTCTAAAGCTACAGCAAATAATCTAGTTTTATTACCAGCTAAAGAATAAGAGCCTGTACCACCATGACCTAAAAGTATAAAGTCAGCTAATACAGTCATAGCTATTCTTTGTTCATATCTAGTGACAATAGCTGTAGTATCAAATTGTCTACTTCCACCAGAGTTTAGTAGTCCAAATTCATACAATGGCTTACCTGAAGTGTCATAAACTCTTGGNAANATGATACCTTCTTGTGTATCTCTACGAACATTAACAATTAATTTTTTAATAGCTTCTAACATAGCTTGTTGGTCAGCTGTAGCTCCAGCAGACATGATTGCAGGGTCTACATAAGCTATTGGAATACCAGCTAAATCTCTTTCTATACCAACGCCTTCAATTTCTTCTATTCTTTTCTTAAAATACCAAGAACGATAAGAGTTTCTTAATATTGAACGACCTTCTGGATTATTTTTGTGAGTTTGTGTTCTAAATAACAAACATTTTTCCATTGGTATAACAATTTGCTTATAAGTTGGTGGTGCTAACTGCATACAACCTCTAATACCACCTTGTTGGTCGAATATCCAATGGTCAATAGTATCTTGGGCACGCATAGGCATTTTTCTCCAACCTATTTTTCCATCATTGAATTTTGACCTTTGTTTTGGGTCTTGGTTGTCTAATCCACCACGCCTTTTATAAACTATCTCATGTAAACTAAATCCATAAACTAACATTGACATAATTTCAGAAACAAACTCTAGCCAAGTATTAGACATATCATCCATACACTCTTGTACGAATTGAGCNTCTTNNACATCTTNNCTTTTAGCTGAAAATGGCTCTACATCCCATTTAGTACTTCTAATAATTTGGTCTACAGCAAATAAAATAGCACCAATAATAGCATCATTGTCAGCCATTTCACGATATGTCTTCATGCCCTTGCGACCTTGAAGGTCGTACAAGAACTCTTCCATTACATATCCAGCTTGTCTATTAAGACCAGTCATACCAAATTCGTGCATGCCTACTCTTTCATTTACATTGGGTGCAGAACTACCTAACGCTTTTGATATATCGTCAAAATCTTTTTTACTCATCTTCAGGAAACCACATCTCTGCTTTACTAAACAATTCTAATCTTTCATCTTCACTTAAATCTGATGGGTCTTTACCCCAGTCTGATTTATACCTACCAACCATGATAGGTAAGTCTATCTTATCACATACACTAGCACTTGCTAATTTACCTGCCTTATCATTGTCAAAACATAGTGTAATATAGGCAGGGTTTAGGCGATTTAAGATACTTTTTTGAAAATCGCTAAAATGTGACCCTAAAATAGCCAAAGCTGGTATTCCTACTTCCCAAAAAGCCATAGCATCTAAAGCACCTTCTACCAAAGCTACTCCTCCTGGATAGCTTATCTTTTTAATGCTCTCGTTTACAAGTTGTGAATTTTTATATTCATACTGTCCAAACAAATAACCAGCTTTTTGAAATCCTTTTGGATATAAATATCTAATGTTTGCATCTGGGTCTAATCTTCTTTTAATTACACCAAGAATTTTTCCACTAAAAGTTTTTAACGGAATAGTGACAGAATTACTTAATGGGTCATATCCTAAAGAAAACCTATCAATAGTTTTTTCAGTCAATCCTCTTTCAAACCAATAGTCATGTGGATATTTATATTGTTCAAGCCAACTTTCATCAAAATATTCAGATTCTTCTTTTAGTAATGGGTCTGAAACATAATCATCAAGCTCACGAATAATGTTATCTATAGCATCTACTGGTATTTCTTGTAGATAAGGATAATTTTTTTTGATACCTAATCTTCTAAGTAAGCTNTTCCAATTACCTTTTTCTTGACAACCATGACAAATCCATAATCCATTTTCTTTGTTTACAGCAAAACTAGGATTATTGTCTGAGTGAAATGGGCATCTACAGTAATATTCTTCTTCTGATTCCGTGACTACATCTAAATGTTTTGAAACGATATCAGCACGATATTTATTCGCCACTTCTATCTATNTTTATTAAATCAGTAGCTACTCTATCAATTATTACTGACTGATATTGATTATATTCAAAGTGTTCACCACCAGCATGTTGTCCACCAACTTTAATTTTCCAGTGTTTTTCCCCTTTGTTGTCTANAACAACATCAATCTTTTCAATTACAACACCTTGCTTAAAATTACCTTGAATAATCATGCCGACTTTTAAATCAGNAGGAAATCTTGCTTCTTGATTCCCTATTGGAATAGTACGACCATAGTTTAGGTAATACTTTACATTTGTTTTTTTAGGCATAAAATTGTCCCTTCTTTCAATAAGTACAAATTCTTGTTTACTCATTGTTCAATAATATACGACCACGCACACGAGGGTACTTAGTCTTATGATGCTGAAAACAATACTTTTGATTGTTATACTTGCTTAGAACTTGTTCACATTTGTCATTTTCGCAAACTCTATTGTCACCAAACTGCTTAGATTTTCTAGCTTTTGGCTTTGAAGTTCCTTCAATCATCTTTTTTCCTTTCTTCCATAGTATTTATCATAATTTCATCTTTTATATTGTCAATGATTTCACTAAACTTTTTTTCATACATTTTTTTGAGTAAAAAGTCAGGGTCATCTTTAATCTCTTTTGCTTTGAATCTGTACCAATCAGTCATAATCTAAATCATCTTGGTCAGCTAAGATTAAATCNTGTGCNTCATCTCCTGATATTTCTTCAAATGAGCCAGAGCCTGGTGTAAATTTACAAAACCAGTTCTTGTTATCTTGTCCATGTCTGAACTTAGCTAATTTGAATTTAACAACATGGGGAGATTTCTGTACCAGAGTGACTACACAATCTGCATCCATGCCTATAGCATCAGATTGAGATAAATGAATAACTGATGGTGGCTCATTACCACCACCTTCTCTATTCATTTGTGCAGCAGATATGATTGGAATATCATATCTCTGAGCTATTGCTTTGATATCAGCACTTAACGAAGCAACAGCTCGCCAATCATCTCCCCCAGACTTTAACAAAGTTAAATAATCAATATAAACAACAGTTGGTTTATATTCTTGTATTCTACTAGCTACTACTGCTGGTGATACAGCACCACGACTACCATCAACAACAGTAAAACTACCTTTTAATTTTTTAGGTATGTCTTGTAAGAATTTTTTATATGCTCTGATATCAAAATTTTCACCTTTCATTAAATCTAAAGATTTAAAAGTTTCTTTTCCATATTCTGAAGAAAGAAAACTTTGTACCCTAAACCCAATTTGTTTGGAAGGTTGTTCTAATGATACAAATAAAACTTTTTCTCCTGCTTGTAATGCTGAACAAGCCATACGAATTAAAGTCCATGTTTTACCTTGACCTAATCTAGCACCTACTACCCANAAATCTCCACCTGATGCTCCTCCAGTTAAATTATCTAAAGTTGGAAAGCCAGTTGGTATTCCTGCTAAACCTCTTTTGTCTTTAGCTTCAATTCTTCTTTCAATATCTGCTAATAAATAATCTCCATCTTTTAAAATATCTAAAGTACTAGACCCTGTAGTGACTTTTTTCTGAAGTAATAAAATATCTTGGTATAAAGAATCTAGTAATTTCTCTCCTACTTCTTTTTCCTTTA
>FUFK010062951.1_pt1 | contig 10799 bp, 34 predicted proteins | sample 1021851 | NCBI WGS metagenome assembly FUFK01 (sample SAMEA51879418, study PRJEB19060) | metagenome
CTTTGCTACACCTCTTCATTACTTCAACTCACTGTCTCAAGACATGCAGATCAAGGTACGTAATCATTATGAAAAGCTAGACCTTGACTACAGAGAAGTGCCTGTTGAAGTCATGCAGGAGTATGTAAAGAAAGAAGAGAAAGGGTAGAAATAATAATTAAAATTATCTATCATAGTTGTTAAGGGCTGCACAGAGACTACACCGACCAGTAGTTTCTCTGCAGCTTTTTCCAGCTGTATGTCCTATCACATTTATTATCATGAATGATTTTGATGACTTCGATGTTGAACGCTATGACCCTAGCCTCTCCAACAAGACTGGCAACATACCACCACTAGGTTCACCTGATAATACACAGTTTTATGGTTCAGGTTTAGCTGGTGCATTCATAGGTACATTGATAACCCAAGGTATCAAGACCACTGCCAACCTATGGTCGAATGGTAAGCAGACCAGAGTCAATGCTCGTAAAGGTCAGTTCAATATATTCGACTCATGACTTCCGAAAAAGTAACCTTGAAGAATGTCAAAGTAACTGTCAACTTTGAAATCGATTTAGATACTCTCAAGCGTTACTTAGCAACTAAAGAAAGAGACTTTGATGATGTCATGGCAATCTATGACATGATCTGTACTCAAAGTGACAGATTAAATGAACAAGGTGAGCCGGAAAACATCCGTGCTTACTTCGATGTTGATCCAGAAACTCTCAACTTATTAAAGAAGGAAGTTAAAAGATCACGTCATCCACATCTCAGGAGGATTAAATGACCGTTACTACTGTAAGACTCTCCTTCGTCGATGAAGAAGTCAAAGCAGTTCTAGATCTAATTCGTGGTGAACTTGATAACCAAGTAGATCCTGAACACAGAGAACTCTTTGAAGAGATACGAGATCGTATCGTTCAAGAATACGAACTCGCTAAAGACGAAGAAGAAACTCGAATACGAAATCTATCGGAGGACTATGATGATTGACAATCCACTACCAGATCAAGTCATGGCTGAAAAAGACCAGATGCATCTACAAAGAAACTTTGAAGACTATTGTAAAACTCATGCAATAGAAATTGCTAAACACTACAATGTTTATCCTGAGTTACATGATGACTTTGCAGAGTACTATCACGACTGTATGTCCCAGAATCCTCATCTGTTTGATCACACATGTGTTCATTTAGACAGTGATTACATTGATGATTGGTGGGATGCATTTGGTAATGATTATGATGATTACGTCAGTCCTTATGAGGACTTCGATCCAACACCTTATCACGGATTCCAAGACCATGCTTGAAAGAAAACAAACTATCATCGGCAGTGAACTTCTCGAAGACCACGAGATTCACAAGATGTCTAAAATCTTACACCGCATCATTGGTCAAATGAGTCCTGAAGAACAGGATAAATTAAATGATGCAGAAGTATTTATAGGTTACTGGCATGACTAAATACAGAGTAGATGGAAAAGCTACCGTCCCCTATGCTTTATTCATTGAAGCTGATTCACCAGAAGAAGCAGCAAATCTAGCTGAACAAGCTCACATTGGTCCAGAAGAATCCGACTGGGGTATGTCTGTCGATGAGTATGACATAGAAGTCGATTCAGTTCAACCAATCAACCCTTGCATGAGACCTTTTATCCCTGGATACGATGACTGAACTCACTAAAGAACTTATCGAAGCAATGGCAGACGAAAGTGTTGCCTGTATAAAAAGAGGTGACCATAAAGATGCAGAAGCTCTTTACTTCTTACTACTCGATAAGATACATAAAAAGTTTTTAGAACCAAGTCTTCAAGACCCTCACTTTATAGCCAAGTTAATTAAAGACTCTAACTCTAAAGATGAGGTTAGACAATATCAGGCACTGATGTTACTGAAGTACTTCGAAACAAGAAACCTATTACCAAAGGACTTACTACCATGAGTATCGAAAACCACTACAGACATGTCAAACTTTATGAATATGAGACAACACACAGAGACATGCTACGAGCATCTACTGATGAGCTTATCGCCAGAGGTTATGCAAAAATTCTAGAAGAAGATGAGTTGGAAGTACTAGCTCAGTATCATTACGAAAAGTTTAGAAACTATATGGCTCCACTGTTCAGGGAAGAAGGTCAAGAGGTAGAAGATGTTGTATCAGATGAGATCACCATACAAATGCCTCCAGTAGAACTGCCTGTCAGTAAAAAGTAAGTTAGGATAGAGACAATACAAAAGAATAAATGACAGACGCTGATCTTTTCAATGATTACTATGACAAACTCAGTTTCATTTATCCTTCATGGTCTCGTAATCTAATACTTGAAATAGCAGAGTACTGCTGCACACATCCACAACACACTACCGAATCTGACGAGTTAAAATGGAGAGCCTTGTGCTATCTAAACTCTAGAAAACAAGAGGAGGCAAGTTACTAATTATTTATGAGGTATTTTAATGCCAAAAAAGTATGGGAAGCATTACCAGCAGACCAAGAAAACTATCTATGCACTGTATGACATCCTTTCTCTCGTAGTTATCATCTTAAGCTTTGATAAACTACTCACCTCCAAGACCAGATCAGTTGAGCCCAGACAGGTTGCCAGGTTGATCGAGAAGCTTCCAAAAGTTAAGAAGATTCTCTATGATTCAGCTCCCTGGTGGGCTTTCGATGATATGGATGTGAAGTCTAAATAAAACTTTACAATCTTAACTATTTACAATTTCCAATAAGTGGTTAGTATCTCTAAGCACTCATAAATATTGTGCGTATTTATTACTACATAGGTCATGTATCTATACAGGTTTATGTACTCCATAATGAATTACCGCATGAGGAAATAAAGTAAAATGATTGAAAGCTCGAACTCATATCCAGATCTAGTTTGGACAGTAAATGCACTCCGTTCTGATGGAAAGACAGAAGTAATCCGTGTATGTAAAAATTGTTGTGATGCTGACGAAGCGATACAAAATGAACCAAACAAATACTATAAGTCAGGACCAATCCCTCTTTCTTAATGAATCATTCTGTAATCGACTACATGATCTTCGTCTACTCAACAGTAGAAAAGAAGGAGGTAACATATGTACCACGCTTTTCTAGTATTGACGAAGCAAACAATTTTGCAAATCTATTAAGAGCTACTCTTCCCAAACATGGTTTTGTTATCAGTGAGCCTTATCCTATTGTCAGTGATTCCTTAGAAAAGGAGTTTAAAGAGCGATGTGATGCTCCTGCTGATCTATTAGGCAGGATAGACGAGCTATGATAAGACTATTGTGTTAGCTTTAAGACAGAATACATTTTTTCTGTGGCAAAAGTTATCAGTGTAAGCGTACCAGATGAGTTGTATGCTCGTTGGGAAGAATCAGATCTAGATATCAGTCCTTCTTCTTTATTCCAAACGGCTTTAGAAACTCAGCTAGGTGCAAAGAATCAACTCGTAATGTACTGGAGTGATCGTGCTCTTGACACTGAAAAGAAATTAAACACAATCAAAAAGATCCTCGAACAGGATAGTAAGACGATCAAGCGATTCCAATTGTTTGAGAAAGCTATTACCTTAGATTCAAATGAGCTGCAACAGTGAACCTGTTAACTATGTGTTTAACAATGATTTAGTGTTCAATAACTATAGAGAACTCTGCGATATATTAAAAGAATTGAAGGAACAAGATCTCATCAGATATGATATGTCTCTTACTGAATTTTCAGAGGAATGTTTTAAGTTAGGCTTGAATGACTATAGAAAAAAGTTATATTATTACAGTACTGATTTTCGTTAACCAATTTAATTATCATGAGTCAAAATGACAAACTACCTGCTGGTACAAAAAATCTTCCTGCAAACAATTATATTCCTAAATCGAGTCCAAATAGTAGACCAAANAAGTTTACTAAATATGCATACGTTGTAAAGAATCAAGTTGCATGGGACAGGATGCATAAAAAATATGTAGTTGTGGAAGGTAAAGGTACACCAGAATCATTACCAATACCACTACTCTATAAAGATAAGCTCAAAGCTTATCAAGATGCATGTACTGTCTGTGGCTGGAGTGGCAAAGCCAGAGAAGGCAGGACACTATATATAGAAGATGACACTTACATCAGTCCAAACACTATTAAAAGAATGAGGGAACAACCATGACCGANCCATTTGACTATCTAGACATGAGCATACTTGGTTCAAGTACTAAGTATGACCGTGTAACACTACACAGAAGACCTATCTTTGGTAGCAGACAAAAGTATAGAAAAGTATTCTATGCCTGGGCTGAAACAAGGAAAGGTGAGTCTGATGTATATAAATTAAAGAGTAAGTCAGACTCCAAAGGTCAAGCTCAACATGAAGCTAGACTACTTTTCAAAGACTACCATCCAAATAAATGGAGAAACTTACATGTAAAAGAGGAGCTAGTACCTGTTAAACATAGACAAAAAAAGAGAGAGCTAGGTGACCAATCCTAACTCTCTTTTACTTTGTTCATTTACCCAAGGAACTATGTAGAGATTTTAAACCACCATGCATGTCCCATATAAATAATAGTAGCAAATGTTTCTTTTGTAAAGTTTTGTTTGTTTCAACAAATTATTCGCTTTTACTCAGCACATTTGGTATGCTTTGCAGTGAATCTACTTTCACAAACACTATGGGTAGTGCTTTAAAGCGTGAGTTTAAAATTGGTGACGAAGTTTGCCACACAAATAAGTTCAGCACTGGAAACAATTTCCGAAAAAGAAGACAGGGTGTAGTTCTCGCACTTGAGAAACGCCCTGTCAAAGGTGGTAAATTAAGAAGCTACGTTAAAGTTCTCTGGAACACTAGTAGCATACCTTGTTATCACGCATCTCATGCTCTTTTATTATTAAGTGAAAGAGAGGATGCAATACAAGAAGCAAGTAAGTTTATTGCTAACTAGCTTGCTACTTTTTGTGGCTGGTACTTCTTGAAACGATATTTAAGTGTCACATCACTCTTATCAATCTCTCTTGACCATGTAGCTACGTTTTCCTTATTCTTGGCAGGATCATAACTACAACCTCTGTAAGTTAGTTTTGTCATAATACTCCTTTTGTATCTCTTACTACAAAATAGTAGGAGATTTTTTTATTTTATGTAGTTTACCGTGATACAAAAGTGTATTAATTACTACAGTTTAACATTTTCTTAACAATTCCTATGACTCAAGATCAAATCACAGATCTACTATGCGACCTCTACGACATCCGTCGCATGGCAGCATTACATAAGTTTGGAAATCTACCTAAAGACAATGAAGGCACAGAGACTACCATCTTTGAATGCCTGGATCATTGTATTACAAAACTATTAGAGGAGCAGAGAAATGAAGTATGAAATCTACAAAAAGATCTGTGGTAAACACAAGATCAATCCTCATCAGGTTATTGCTGATGGTAACATCCGAGAAATTTTAGAGCGTGATAAAGATCACGATCTTGAATATCATGAGATTTTATTAGACAATTACTTCACAGTTTATTACTGGGAAGGTAAAATTGCAGACATTTAATTATGGAACTAACTAAAGAAGAAATGGAATTGGTAATTGGTTGGCTCGAAGACCATTACTATTATCCAAATAAAGATCATGTCTACACAGACACTGAGAAACTACCAGGAGTAGTAGCCAAATTTCAAACCTATCTCAAAGGAGGAGAGACTAATGACTGAGCTAACTGAAGAACAACAAAAACAATTCGATCAAGCTAGTACTCAAATTTTTGATTACTACAGTATGGCTTATGGAACAAATAGTTTAGGTGTATTTATGGAAGCTATCGAAAAGTATCCTGAGTTACCACTTAAAGATATTTATGATTTGATGTATGAAGAAGAGGAGGAAGAAAAATGAATCAATCACAGTTTGTCCATGAAATAATGCAACATTTATTCGGTAAGGAATATGAGTATCTTAGTGATGCTGATTGTTCTTATAAACTTGCACTTGGAATGATCAAACAAGCCTTAAAAAAAGATGATCTTACAGGTGTAATTCACACACATACTGACAGCTGAGGAGGATGAATAATGAGTCACCCTGTTAACGATGAGATTCTTGAAAGACTTTATGAAGAAGTCAAATCGGAAGCTCTCTACAAAAATGCTCCAGATACTGTAATTGAGTATGTGGTAATGAAAAGATTTGAGGATCTATCACAATGACAACTTACATCATTAAAGAATCATGTGTTCTAGTTCGACGATACACAGTTGAAGCTGATTCCAAAGAGGAAGCTAGATCAAAGCATGATCAAGGACTATCAACTACTGATAGTTATTATGATGAGGATGCTGATGGCTCTCATCAAATTGAAGAAATAGTACAGGAGTAATCAATGACTGAACAAATATCAATCCCTTTCTCATGGGATGATCTATGTGACACAATCTACTATGTAGAGTGGAAAGTCCAGGAAGTAGATGAAGCTGGATGTGATTTGGAACATCCCAACATTCGAAACGTACTCAAAAGATTAAAGTATATTCAATCTCGAATGAGATATAACCCAACTAATAAAGTTCAGGAGATGATATCTCAAGAGTAAAATGATTACATATCGAAGTGTATGTAATGACTAGAAGATTAGTAAGAGCGAAGAAATTATATTATTTAATTCTTGATGATGAGTCTAAATATTGTCTATTGAAACTGGATACAGATTCAAAAGATTATGTAGAACTCGATCATGACTTAGATCTATTTGCCCTTAGCAGACTTTTATTCCAACAAGATCATGACCACAACAACAGACCAAAACTCCAAAGCAAAAAAGAGTAAACTCGACAGACTACCAGAAGACATGCAGAAATTTCTGTGTGATGGTATTGCAGAAGCAATGAAAGACTGGGGTGGCTTCTTGAGAATGTCTCAGAAGTTTACTACCTACAGTTTCAACAACACCATGTTGATCTGGATACAACAACTATCTCGTGAGTTAGAACCAAGCTCACAGGTTGCAGGTTACAAAGCCTGGCAAACTAAGTTNAAACGTCAGGTTAAGAAAGGTGCCAAGTGTATCAGAATACTTGCACCTAGACCAGTTAACAAGATGGGTGAAGATGGTAAGCCTATCCTCAACAAAGATGGTAAACCAATCATCAACTTCATGATGTTCAGAGCTGTAAAAGTATTTGACTATCGTGAAACAGAAGGTAATCCATTACCAGAAAGACCTGATACATCACACGTTATGAAAAACATGGAAGGAGATGCGATGCCTGGACTTCTAGAAGGTCTATGCAAGGTTGCAGAGGCTCGCAATGTAGAGATCATTCGCAATGTACCTGAAGCAGAAATGGATGGTGCTCATGGCCAGTGTTGGTTCACTGGTGAGAATGGTACAGCAAGTAAGATCAAGCTCAAAGAAGGTCTCAGTATCTTATCTGAGATACATACCCTTGCACATGAACTTGGACACTCCATACTGCACAATCGTGATGAGTATCTGGAACACAAAAGTACATCCATCAAAGAGCTGGAAGCAGAGTCAGTTGCCATGCTAGTGTGCAACTCATATGATATCGAGACATGTAAATGTAGTTTCGATTACATCATGGGTCACAACACTAAGACCAAAGATGTTCAGGAGAGCATGCTCAATGCTGGTGATCGTATCTACAAAGCTCACAAAGAAATTACAACTATCGTTGACAAACATCTCAAGGAGGTATCTAAGTAATGGCATTATGTGACGTATGCGGTAATTTTGATGATGAACATACTGATGGCGAACCATCTATCCGAGCATTACCAGATTATCAACCTGATCTTTATTACTATTGGGATGGTCCCATAGAAGAAGATTATGATTGGCGAGATGCATTTCCAGATGTCAATTGTATGTGCGAGATCTGTTTTGATATTGCTAACAAAGAAAACAAAATTAAATGGATAGAGGAAGTATCTAAAGGTTAAACTGGAGAGACAGTTAACCCATTAAGACCGAATGAGTGGTGATCCTGGACCAAAAGATGACCCAATTCTTTTCTACGCTGAAGAGATGACAGTCTCAAAGTTAATTCTTTTAAAACATAAAGGAGTTAACTTTGAGCTTTATTACAAAGTAAAGGAAAAAATTATGAAAGAAAAAGATCCAGTAAATAATTATTTTGATTGTGTTTCCTCATGTGACACAGACAATAAAGAATGTCATGATGAATGTACAGAGGAACTTAAAGAAAATGATAAGGCTGATTAAAGGGGCTCCTACTCTCGAAGGAATAGGAGCAAGTTACCAGCCATGAGAAACAGCAAAAATCATGACTCCCTTCCGGATGGAAAAAACTGACGCTGTTCTTCTTCATTTTTTCCATACTATAATAAAGCTAAACACCCTCTCCTCCTATGTCAAATGAAAACACTATCTCTTCTAAAATTACACACAGTCAGTTGTGATTCCGGTAACCTCCTTGTTGTTGACCCGTGCTATCTCAAGAACTCGGATAATATTGATAGTCTTATTGATCGTGGGCTTGCTACTTCTATTAATACTGAGATAGGGGATGGAGAATTTACTGTTGAAAAGAAAAGAGATAGACGTGGTAATCTTCAACAGATAATAATAAATATTCAATGAAGAAACATCAAGTTAAATCTGGTTGGTACTATATTTTCTGGGGAATTATGGCAGTCAGTGTAGTTGCAGGACAACTATATGTAGGAAGAGGATATCGTCAACTAAGTAATTCAATGGAGAAAATTATTCTTGAGGGTAATACTAAAGATTGTCAAACACCAAGATGACTAAATTACATTTTGGAATTGCAACCATAGGTTACTTTGGTGCAGCAATATTAACAGGGGGAATGATATTTCTCGGCAATAGTTATCACAAACTTGCAGATAGTAATAAAGCACTGTCAGCAGATGTGCAATCACTCGTTGAGGCATATCTAACAAGTGATAAGGATTGTTATTTGTTAGCACCTAAACCAAAAGATTGGATCATATGGGAAGAAATGCCATACAAACCTCCTCTGAATTAAACTCTAAAAGTAAAACAATCAAAATATTTAACAGGTGCAATTGGTTCTAAAGGATTTTCTGGAGTCACACCAATAATCTTACCTTTATTCCAAAGAATATCATCTGGATAAGGTGGTCGTGTCCAATAAAATTCTAATTTTTCTCTGTCATATAACCAATCACAATGATATCTTCTCCAGTATTCGAAAGCTCTGAACTGTTGTTCAGGTTTAGCACTGGTGCATTCAATTACTAATGAATCACCTGGTTCGATGTTCCATCTCAGTTTCAACACTGTTTCCCATCCTTTACCTATCGCTTGCAAACCTGCTCTACCTGTAAGTTGATTCTTCAGACTACGAGCACGTTTATTATTACGCTTGTGATACCAATCATTTATCTGTCTATTTGATTTACCTACAGCAAATCCTACATTCCACAACCAAAACCCACTATCTAATTTACACCAACGATCAAGTATTACTTTACATAAATGTCCCTTGATTTTAAATGTATTGCTGATACTCTTACGTCGTATTCTTTTTGACATTTAAATGGAAGAATTAATGATTATGATTCAACAGGACCCAGAATTGTGGGAACTGATTGAGAAAATAAAAGATCAAGATACAAGTCTTGAATCTTTCTTAGATGATGTAGCTGAAATGTTCGCCATCGAATTTAGAGTCTTAGACACCAGTGATCTAGATGATAAATTAGATCAACTTTTCGGTGGTCTACCTCCTAAAGCTATGATGCTTGTGCTCCCTTTGTTACATGTTTCTTTAGAGAAATATATTAAAGGCAAAGCAGGGAGGTAAAAAAGAAAATGCAAAGAGGTTATGCAATTTGCACCACCGATCTATCCCGAATACTAACAATTGCTCCATGTAAAACAAAGTTTATCTTTGTACCAATTACTAGTGGTCAAGTTCTTACAGATGCTATATGCTTTACTGACATATCAAATGCTAAGACAATTGACTCAAGAGCAAGAAAAAAGTTTGAGGACATGCCAGAAACAAGAATTGTTAATGTTGCACTCCTCTATAACAGAATCGATAAGCAAAATGAATTATCTAATCTTTGACTTAGAAACAAATGGATTACTAGCTGATGTAAATACAATACATTCGCTAGTAATTAAAAATGTAAACACTCAACAGGTAATAAGTTGTGCCGATCAGGATGGTTACACATCTATCGATGAAGGTGTAGAACTTTTAATGAATGCTGATGCATTAATCGGACACAATATTATAAAATATGACCTACCAGTATTGAGAAAACTCTATTCTCATTTTGATACAAGTAAGAATTGCATAATTCTAGACACTCTAGTGATGTCAAGGNTATGGGCTCCAGAGCTAGACAGCCTNGACTANTCCANNTGGTTACANATTGANCCTAAATATAAAGGAAGACACTCTCTTGCAGCNTGGGGTGAACGACTTGGAGTTAAAAAGATTAAGTTCAAAGAGGAACAACAAGCTGAAGTAAAAGATGTATGGGATAAGTGGTCAGAATCTATGCAAGTTTATTGCGAACAAGACGTAACAGTATCGGAAGCTCTCTACAAATATTTTCTTGCTCAAAAGATGGACAAGAGATCTCTAACTCTTGAGCATGAATTTGCGATTGTTATGTCTCACCAGGAAGCATTTGGTTTTCCCTTCAACAAACCAGCTGCCTTTGCATTGTTAAATGAACTAAAAGCAAAACAATCTGACATAGGTGAACAACTACAGGAAACTTTCCCACCTATTGAAGAAGAAAGATGGTCTGAAAAAACTGGTAAGAAATTAAAAACTAAA
>FUFK010718123.1_pt1 | contig 10799 bp, 15 predicted proteins | sample 1021851 | NCBI WGS metagenome assembly FUFK01 (sample SAMEA51879418, study PRJEB19060) | metagenome
ACATCAAAATTAAATAGTTCTGTAAACGGAGAAAGTAACATTAATATCCAACCAACGTGAAATCCCATGCACATTGGGCAATTAAATACCTTCCCATACCCACCGAATGATTCTTTCGATGGTCTAAACCTTTTAAAAAAAGGCATGTCGCTATAGACTATTATTTGTGTTAGACCGTAGGCACAAAGTATAAAAGTTAGTAATTCCATTTATCACTCAAAAGTATACATGTAGTTAAGGGAATAGGGGTCTCGAACATAGCTCTGTTTTATAGAACCCTTTTCGGCTGCTTGAGGTACTTCTCCTAATTCAGTTGACTGCTCTTTGTCGGGATGGATCATTTCATCATCTTGCATGGAGATGATTGCTTCTGTGTTTTCGAAGTATGGTCTTTCTTCCTCGATAAAGGTAGAGATGTTTATCAAAGCTAATTTAGGGCCACTAATCTCAGGCTTGGCAGATTGTTGAAGCGTTCCTTCCATTGAGCCGAAGAAAGAACCAGCTTGAATTGACTCTGGCACCAGTAGCCCCTTTTTGGTGAGATGGGCCATTAGCCTATTTTGTGCGCCATACACAAGTTCAGTCATAGTATCTTTTGGAAAGACAACAATTTTATTATTAGCCGGCGACAGCACAATATCAACATCACCATGATCAAAAATCATCACATCCCCAGACAAGGTTTGACGAGCATTAAGTTCAAGTCTAACTTTTTTCTCATTGGCTTTTTTACCAATTTTAATTACTATTGCCATTTTCGACTGTTTCCTTTACAAGTGATTGAACCTTAAGCACTGTTGTCAATACGTGTTCATCAATTTGCGTATTTTTAAAGCTATCGAGCTTTTCAATAATTTTCTCTGTTTTTGTAAGCATATCTGCATCCGAGTTAATCAGCTTGCTTGTCTTTGCTTTGTTAACCTCATCTCTTAATCTTTTAATTTCTTCATTAAGGTACATCTTAAACTCAACAGAATTATCAACAAAAGATTTAATATAAAGGTTTAATACAGTTTTTTGTTCATCCAACAATTGTTGATCGTACTTTGAATTAAATTTCTGCACAAATGAATCTATCACAACATTGTCCACTTCAACAATTTGTGAAGCTGGCTCACTGCTCTGCATATGTTTCAAAACAGCATTCTCTAAAAGTACCGAATCTTTTGGCGAAGTTTCTGTTGAGAACATTTGATAAATGCTTGCTAGTGACTTGTAGTTGGGAACAAAGTTGTTGAAGATTTGCGGGCTAAGTTCTTTATTGACATCATGTATCAGGTCACTTTGCTTTAAGAACAAGCCTTGAGGATCAATCAAGCGTTTTTGCAATCTCGACTCTTTTATGATCTTTACACAATTTGTTTCTGAGAGGTCACTAGTCTCATATAAAGACCGGTAACAATCTAAATCTTTTTTCAATATCGAATCATTCGCAAAATGTTTTTTAATCAAAGATACAACGGTGTTACGTCTTTTTTCATCACCTTGGAGTATCGCAGAGGTGCCCTCGCGTACTAGCGCTTCATAAACAAAAGCTGTGTTTCTCTTTTTGTTGTGCTTAATCTTCATTATCTTGCTCCGTTAATAATTTTTCTTGGTGTGTTTCTAAATCAAAAATTAGACTGTGTAAAGAATCGTTGACCTCGAAGAGTTTAATCTCTTCTGCGGACTCTTTCAAAGTATAATTAGAATCCTCATCCTCATAAATACCCTTAGCAATACTAGGAAGAGTATTTATTTCGGCGCCGGGAAACACATTTCTAATAGTGTTGCTGCTTTTTTCTGCGTTTCTTTTCGCTGCGTAATTTCTAGTTCGAGGTCCTGCCGACTTTCTTTTGTCGGTTTTAACGGGATGGTAAACTTTCCCTTTAGCGCCGGGTGTTAGCCGCGGCGCATCACGTGAGCCCGGCGGGACAGCCAACAACATAGAATCATCTCCACCGCCCCCTGCTCCGGCATCTGCTGCCGGATCTGCTCCGACGTCATCGGCCGGTATCTCTGCGGGTGCGCCTGCATCTGCTCCGGCATCCAAGCCAAGATCGGCTGGAGCACCGCCGCCGCCAGCAACACCGGCTGTTTCACCTGCTGCTGCAGCTTCGGCAACCTGTTGAAGGGCTGCATCGTGCTTGCGATCATAGTACATCTCTCTTTGGTTTCTAATAAACTCTTCATGCGACATACCAAATATATTTTCTGCCACCCACCGCCTGGAGAAGTAGCCTTCGGTAGCACCGGCAGCGATATCAAACTTAGCTTTCCAGTGTTCAACCTCTTGCAACTCAGCAATTTTAGATGGATTATTTAAAACGATTCTAAAATTAATTAAATCATCGCCGCGGAAGCCAAGGGTGTATAAGTGAATGATACCAATTTTTTCAAGCTCGGATGTGATAACCCTTTGTAATCTTTGAATTGTTCTAGCAAAGCGGATATCTTTTTGAGCCAGTGTCGTTTTATCTTCTGAGGCTCCCTCTCCCATTGTGAGGTATGCCTGCGGTATCTTGAGAGCAGAAAACAACTTATCTCGGAGATACTTGACATCATCAATTGCAGTAGTGTTTTGGCCCCCAGCAAGATTCGTAATCTCTGTGGCCGAGCCCGGGCGTACCGGTATAAAATAATCTTCCTCAATACTCATTGGGTTGTAGCGCATATCAACACGACCTGACTGAGAATCGATTACTGAATGTCTTTTAAGTTGTGTGACAATTTTTTCCATGTATTGTTCTACTTCATGTGGAGGTATGCCTCCGACATCAATCTTAAACAATCTTCTCTCTGACGATCTAATAACGCGGTAAGCCATCATAGCATCTTCAACAAGAGTTAGTTGGCGAAAAATGCGCCTAGCAGGATCAAGGATCGATGTTCCATACGGAGAGTGTTTATCATTACCCAAAACTCTAAAATGTGCTACTTGCCAATTTTCGAAAGTCATGCCAGCAGAATTCCACTGATATTGGATATAATTTGGATTGGTGGCGTCTTGGCCTTCAAGTCTTTCAAGCTCAGATATCGGTAGGGATATAACTGACTGCACACCAAACTTGTCATCGATATCTAGGTACAGGAAAAAGTCACCATACTTACACATTGTGCGGGCCCAACCAAATAAATTATAATCAATATTAAGAATTTTAGAATACAGATTTTCTAAAACTGCTTTGATCTCTTCATTGCCGCACTTAATGCTTAGCATAGGACGTAAATCTGAGTATGTTGTCATCTCATCGGCATAGATGTCGAGCGAGGATGCAATCTCTGGCATATACTCCATTTGGTCAAAGTCAACGTACCGCTCTACACGACGCTGATTTTGCATTGCATTAGCAGATAATTGGTCTAAAGGATTGTAAAGAGACTTTTTAAATTGCTGGCCAGACGCGGTTTTAAATCTAGAAGAGTATTTGTCAAGATGCTGTCTACGTATTTTTCTACCGGATTGTGATCGGTAGTTTATAATTGGACCTGAAAANAATCTGGTGAGCGATTTGAAAAGCTCTGAACTTGTATTTCTTGTGTTTCTTGTATTTTTGTTTTTTGGTGCCATTTAAAACCTCACTTAATGATCCATTTATACTGGTTATACATTTTTTCTGCTTCACTCATTTTATCAAATAAATCGTTTCTCTTGTAGCCTTGTTGACCTTTAATTTGTGTGTTCATGGTAGTTTTAGCTGTGTAGATTGCACCCAAAAAAGCTTTTTGATAATTTAAATCTCTTGCGCTAGATTGTATGGCAGTATCTCTAACCCAACATGCAATAGCTAGGGCCATAATTAGATCATCATGATACCCCTTCATTGCTTGTGGTTTACCATTCCTCCAAATAAAAGTCTTCATCTCATTAACGGTACGGGATGAATATATGGTAATTAGTTTATTTCTGATAAACTCTTCTAATTTAGCAACTATAAGCGGTCTGGTCTTCATAGTTGTTGAAAATCCTGCGACTGCCGAGTTTCTTAGCTCTGCTTGATGTTGTTCAATATATTCATGAGTTGATTTAACTGAGTGGTATAGATTTGGATAACCATACTCCAGTAATTTATCAAGCACGGTGTATCCGACATTGTTGTTTTCAACCACTAGCATGGCGTCACCATACTCCCTGCCAACTTGATTTAACATGTTAGCGAACATATCCAAAGTGGCTTTCCCTTGATACTCTCCCACTATCTCCAAGGTTTCAAGTTTTATAATGTGGTAAGTGGAATAATCAGCGCCATCGCCGCGGGCGACATCAGCAACTAATAGGTAATTACAACTGGGATCAAATTCGTCCCAAATCCAAAAATTTCTATCAAATCCAGTTCGATACTTGGGCTCCTTGACATTTGTTAAAAGCCATTCCATACACTCGGGATCTATAACAGTTTCGCCTGATGTATTGAAGTTGCACTCAAGCTCTTGTGCAATCTGGCGCTTTGACATGTTTTTGGTTTCTTTCTTATACCATTGTTCATCTCTATCTGGATGCACATCCCAGGGGAGCGTTGTAATGTGAAAATTGTTTGACTGTGTTTCAGCGTCGACGCATGTTTTATGAAACCAGTTACCAACACCGTTAGGGGTGGACAGCGCAATACAGCGCCCACCAGTCGACAACGTAGGATACAGACCAGTCCACAATTCTTCAAGACCTTCAATGTGAGCGGCCTCGTCAAGCACCAAAAGCGACAATGCTTCAGAACGACCAGCATCTCCAGAGGTTGAGGCAGCCTTGATTGATGAGCCGTTGGATAACTCAAACGATGTACGGTTGTCAACTGATATTTCAGCAATCTTGATCCAATCTGGTAGATTGCGCATAATATTCTTGACTTTCTTGACTAGGTTACCTGCGACAGCAAACTTGGTCGCCATAACAAGGATTGATTTATCGCGATGAAAAAGCATGAGCCAAACAATATACCCAGCCGTAATTGTTGAAATACCAAGCTGGCGTGCTTTTAAAATAACGTTAAATCGATAATCGTTGAAATCTCTTAACAGCTCATCTTGAAAGTCATAAGTATCAAAAAGAATCAACCCCTTAAGGGGGTGAGAGATTCTTGCGTATGTCTTAAGAAAGTATACTGGGTCTTTACCGCATTTTAATATTTCTTTGACTTTCTGATTTTTGTCTAATTGAAAGCTCATACATCTTCTTCAGTTTCTTCGGTATCCTCATCTGTATCGTCTTCTTCATCTCTTTTNTATGCTGCACCCATGCCGCGATACATGGTGCCGCCTGCTTCCATAAGTCTTGCAAACACTGCTTCTCTTAATGGGCCGAGACTGATTGCGGGTCGGCCTTCGGCGCCGGGTGTGTAAAGGCTCTCTGGCTCTTCTTCCGCTGGACCCATCTCTACGCCGGGAATCTTAGCAAACACTGCCTGAAACAAATCGGACACCTCTTCTGGTGGCATGCCTTTAACCATATCAGCAATTTGATCTTCTAAGCTTTCTGGTCCAACTTCCGGCTCCGGCTCTGGTTCTGCCCCAAAAGGCATTGTGTCTGCAGCACGATCAACATCAATGTCCATCGGAGCTTGCATCCCTTTACCAAGACCAGAAGAGCCATAGTCATCAGTTGCCCACTCAGGTCTAGGGCCTTGCCCGCGAATCCAGGCAAGGAGTTCTGCTACCTTTTCGGGGCTAAGTGCCTCGTCAAGGCCTTCTTCTCTGACATACTCTTCCAGAATTATTTTAAGGAGTTGTTCTTGGCTAATTTTCATTTTACGATTCCTTTTTTCTAGTATCGTTTTGTGGGCGNTTNCCACCGTCGCCGGTCCAGCCACCTTGAGATACAAACTTTTCCCAATTAGCTTCAGGNTTAGTATCTTGCTCGGCACGAACAGCGTTATCCTCGTTTAGACCACCAACTTTATAATGTAACTTTGCGTTTACCCAAGAGCGAACACGCGAAGAGTTTTGAACGTGAACATCAATTTCACCTTCCTTGGTCAAGGTCACAGATTCACCAGTGATTTTACGATACTCTTTTCTAAGAAACGAAACAATATCAGCCATGCGTTGCTCGACATCAGACTCAAAACCCGAAGCGTACACTTCCTTAAGTTGAACCTCGGACATGTAAGACAAACACATCATGTTGCCGTAAAACTTAACACCAAAGCCATCCATAACCCTCTTATCAAGAATTGGATCTCCCTCTTCTCTTTGAAGACCAGCCTTGAGCGGTTCGCCTTTGTCATCGGTTGCACCATCATAAGCATTAGCTGCTGCTTGTGACAGGCCTTGAATAATTTCATAAACTGTAGCCATTATGTTTCCTCTTTATTTTATTTTTCGGGTCTCCACCCGGATAGCCATCTTTCTTCTCTGTCTTCGACAAACTTAATATAGCAGTTATTGCAACATTGAAATTTGACTAAACAGACATCATCCATAGTTTTCTTTGGGAAAGACCCGCAGACAGGACAAGATCTTAAAGATTCTCTATTAAGTAGTTTTTTACTAACCTTTATACCATTTACATCAATTTTATCTGCAAACTCTGAAATTCTTTTGTTTTTATTGTAAAGCTCTTTAGATTGCTTGATATATTCTTTTTCTTTTTCTTCGGTCCATTCGGACTGAGGATTAACTATCGCTTCTTCCCCATATTTTTCAGATATAGCTTTTTCTATTGCAGCAATTTTATCATAATTTTTATTCATTAAATGCCTTATATGCGCCATATGACGCCGCAGTACCAACTAGGATCCCACCAGCAAAATACAACCACTTGTAACGTGGTGATGTTTTTTTTAGTGCATTAGCTAATAAATCAATTTCTTTATCTTTTTGGATTATAAACAAATCGTACTCGTCTGTTAAGGCTTTGTGCTCAATCTTTAAATTTTCAAGCTTGAAATTATACTCTTCTCTTTGAATCTTGAGTTCGTAATCTTTTTGTATATCACAAGAATATTTGTATAGGTCGTAGTCTGCCATCATTTTAGATATGGCATTTTCATCGAACAACACACCGGCAAATGGGGCCGGTGCTTTATATTCAAGGACCGTAAATTTTGCTGGCTCTGTTGCGCCGGCATTCATTGTTAGCAATAACATTAACTTAAGGAACATACTCAATACCAAATTTTTGTTCTATATCTTTAATTAGTTGCTCTCTGTCTTGATTAAATTTGTTTTTGTACTCNCCCTTCTTGTCTGCTCTCAGCTGATCAATCATCTCTAGTGCATCTTCATAGTCTTCTTCAATCGCTGCTATTGACTCCAGATGACTTTCCATCAACAATTGTTTTTCTCTAATCTCTTGTTTGTGTATTTCTTTTAGTCCTTCAATCTGTGCTTGGTGCGATTCATTCTGTGTCTCATATGCTTTTTGCATAAGACTATAATCGTGNCTGCTTTTCATTGCGACAACCAAACATAAAAGAACTACTAATATTGCTTTCCAATTTTTTATTGCAAATTCTAATAATTGTTTTTTAATCATTGTAACCTCGCAATCTACTAATGCCGTCAATCACTGTTTGGCCTCCGATGTAGATTGCTGAAATAATAACCCAGTCTTCGCTGGTCACATGCCCTGCTAAGGTAAGTGCTGTTGCGGTTAGCCAAACCATAAGTTTACGTGAAGTAAGCTTAGCAAGCCATGTATCTAAGAATGCATTTGCCTTAGCCATCATTGTTACCTCACTTTTTTTCTTTAGCCATTTTAGTCGCCGTGGCATACATTACAGATTCCGCGTCTTCCCCATACCTGTCTTCAAAATCTTTTTTTGATTTTTTCATACCCTTAACAATCTTCTCTTTTTCTTTTTTCTCAGGTTTTGAAAGCTCTCTTTCTTGTAGTCCGCTTTTGCTCATATCTGCTAATTGTGCGACGACGGTTTGCAGAACAATGCCACGAACATCTTCTGGTACTTGTTCTAATTCTTTATTAATTACTCCGACCATGGCATCAACTTGCGGCTGTAGATCCTGTAGTTGAATCTGCTCCATCTCTTCCATAATAATTTGCTTGAGCATGGTCTTGGTGAATTTCATTTCGATGACCTTTGCATAGCTTTTATTTTACGCTGCATGCCGGCGGGCAGTGAGTTTCTAAAATCCTCCAAACTATCAGCAACAGCTTCTGCGTTATGATCGCCTTCGTACCAATCTTCATAGCGTGCAACCAAGTTTTCGCAGGTATACGCCTCACTAACACCAGTATCTTCGAGCGCTTGTACTAATAACTCTGATAAATCTTGTACCTCTTCAACCACGACCAACGTAGGCGCAACAGAAGTTTTGCTAACAAGTTTGTTCCATAATGTTTTTAACCAGTTCATTGTATCTATCCTTCTCTAGAGGGGTCACCGCCGCGGATGGTTGGCTCTCCCTCCTTTTTGAAGCGAGGCGATCTCTCACTTTGTTTGCCAGCACCATGCCATATAATTTTGTTTGGATCTTTAATGCCGGGAGAGAACCAAAAAACTAAGCCGTCGCTTTTTTTTCTACCTTCTTCATGATCAGGCTGAATAACGTCAAATGCTGCGCCGGTTGCATTCGAATATCTCATCCCTTGGCCGGATGGACTTAGTAATCTCTTAACGTGCTCAACTGCATCCTCAGCAGTAAACGGTTTTCTGTCCAATGGATGTTGTAATCTTTGGTAGACTTCTGCAACAGAAGGGGAAGTTAAAAGACCAACAATATCATTAATTGTTATTTCCTGACCGGCGAGGCCAGAGGCTCGCTGAGATAGCGCCCAAGTTAGAGCATACTCCGCTCTTGTTTCAGGTTGAGCCTGTCTTTGTAGATTTTCATCTAAATCTCTGTGTGTTGTCTCGTTTAAAAAGTAACGAGGGTCAATTCTTTTTGTGTTTTTACGTCTAGCCATTGTAATCTCCTATGTCGCTAATCCATTCATACTTATTCTTGTGGTTTTTGAGTAACAGCCGCAGTTCCTGTTTTTGCTACTCTTTGACGCCTAACTTTTGCTATTTGTGAGGTGTCATCCTTTGCTGGAGCCTGACCTTTATCTTGTCGGGCGCCGCGGTCTCTTACTTTATTCAATCTACGGTGTGCTTCATCACTAGCTTTATGTGGGCATTTTTGCATTACTACCGGAGACATTCCGGGCTTACCAGATCTATGGTGTTTTACAAGTTCCATTTTCATTGCTGGATCAGCCTTAGCCCAGTCAAAACATTTATTTTCTGCTTCCATGGCTTGTTCGACCATCTTTGTTTCTAAGGCGCGGCCTTTATCTGTTAATGGTTCGCCAGTAGCAGGATCAAAGTGTGGACCTTGCTGACCACCACCTTGTGCAGCTTGAGGCTGTGCTTGTTGTGCCCCTTTCATCTTTGCGCCGGGTGGCAATTGTCCCTTTGCTTTTAGTGCATTATACATCGCGGGAGCCAGTTCAACTTCGTTTAGAGTTTCATTATCTACCCATTCATTCCAGTTTTCTAATATTAGTTTCATCATAATCTCCTATGTCGCTAATCCATTCATACTTAGTATTGCAATCAGACCGGGCACGTTCTTTCTGACATAAACACCAGAGAAAAGCGTCTCGCATCGACCGCCGACATAAGCGATTGCCGACTCAATATTCTTGCTGACTTTAGGATCAGCCACCATCTCTTCTGACACAACCAGCACTAACGAGCCTGCAGCAGCCTTACCCTTGGGTGGAGGACATGCAGAACGATTCATGCAGTTATGTAGGATCACCGATCCAAGCTTTCCAGTATTTGGATCTTTTATCATGGTTGAACCCATGAAGGCCCTGCCGTCATTACCCAAGCATGTTTCCAAATCCTTGCTATCGAAAGATTGGATCGGTGAATCCTCAGTGGAGAGTTTAAGCACTTGGGCAAGCGACTTAGCAAATTGTGTGTTTGCGACAGGATACATGCCAAGCATACCAATTCTGCCGCGAAGTAAACGAGTAGAACGCTCGTTGTCAAGAACAATATGCGGATGCTGTGCAACATCATTTGCCAGCGTCAACGCATTACGAGCGATTGTGGGATTAAGATTTTCTTGTGCGGTTGGCCAAGAGACTATATAAACGATCTTGCCAGAAGACTGAACGGAGTGCATATAACGCTCAAAGACAGAATGCAAAGCAGTGACAGAACTACCGGTGCCGCCGCCGCCACCAGCAAGAACGAATAACCAATCAACTTTTCCAAGTTTGATGCGGAGAGCATCTTCAACAATTGCACCATTTTGACTTAATACCTCTTTTCCATATTCGGTGTTTTTGCCGATTCCATCAGAATCGGGAATTAAAACGACGTGATCCTCTTCAACATTTTTCGGAATGTCTTTTCCGGTCGTGTTAACGAGTATCGTTTTATTGAAACCTAATTCAATAAACGCATTCGCCATTTTGTTGCCTCCACCGCCGACGCCAACAAAGCCCACGTTTATCGAAGAAGGAGCAGTGTTTTCTGGGAGTAAATCTTCATCAGAGTATTCCATCTGTAATCCGAAATCCTCAACCATTCCGAAATCCTCTGCTGCGACTTTTTCGTGGTAGTGGTCTTTCTCCTGATTAAAGGAGGGTGGTGGCTCTGCGGGAGGCAGAAAATCAAATTCGTTGTTATCGTTGCCAGACATGTGTTAACCTTTGTTTTATTAGTTTTTATCACCAGCCTGTTTCGGGCGACTACCGAAAGCGTCTGAGGCTCTGGGTTGGTCAAAATTAACTTTACCAGTGCCAAGTGCTTGATTAACGGTATCTTGCGAAACTCCAGAGTCGCCGGCTTGAGGCATACTTTTCTCACGAGAAAATCGTCCAGCTGATTTTTTAATTACCGGTAAGTTACCAGCGATATATTTAG
>FUFK010721280.1_pt1 | contig 10799 bp, 10 predicted proteins | sample 1021851 | NCBI WGS metagenome assembly FUFK01 (sample SAMEA51879418, study PRJEB19060) | metagenome
CGCCAAGAAGGCACCCGCCAAGAAGGCCNCNAAGAAGNCNCCCGCCAAGAAGGCCACAAAGAAGCGCCGCTGAGTCTTCTCTCTGACGCTGATCGAGAGCCCCGGCTTCGGCCGGGGCTCTCGCCGTTTTCCTGGGCTTGTCGCCGCCATCCGGCAGAACCGCAAATCGTCCTCGGTAGCCTCCGAGGCATGGCAGGTCAGTTCATCTACACCATGCACAAGGTCGGCAAGTTCATTCCGCCGAACCGCGACGTGATCAAGGACATCACGCTTTCGTTCTTCCCGGGGGCAAAGATCGGCGTGCTCGGCCCAAACGGCGCCGGCAAGTCGACACTGCTCAAGATCATGGCCGGCATCGACACCGACTACACCGGCGAGGCAAAGCTCGGCGAGGGCTACACGGTCGGCATGCTGGAGCAGGAGCCCGAGCTCGATCCGACCAAGACCGTCCTCGAAAACGTGATGGATGGTGCAGGCGATGCGGCGGCAATGCTCGCCGAGTACGACAAGGTGCTCGCCGCCTGGAGCGATCCCGACGCTGACTACGAGAAACTCGGTGCCAAGCAAGCCGACCTTGAGGCCAAGATCGAAGCCGCCGGTGCCTGGGATCTCCAACGCACGGTCGAGATCGCAATGGATGCCCTCCGCACCCCACCCGGTGACTGGAGCGTCGAGAACCTTTCCGGCGGCGAGGTTCGCCGTGTCGCTATGGCCCGCCTCCTCCTCGCCAAGCCCGACCTCCTTCTGCTCGATGAGCCCACCAACCATCTCGACGCCGAGTCGGTCGCCTGGCTGGAGCGCACGCTCCAGGACTACGCCGGCACCGTCGTTGCGGTGACCCACGATCGGTACTTCCTCGACAACGTGGCGGGCTGGATCCTCGAGCTCGACCACGGCCGCGGCTACCCCTTCGAAGGCAACTACTCGGGCTTCCTCGAGCAGAAGGAAGCGCGCATTGCACAGGAGAAGCGCGACGACGACAAGCGAAACCGCACGCTCAAGCGCGAACTCGAGTGGGTGCGCATGGCGCCGAAGGCCCGCCAGTCGAAAGGCAAGGCCCGCTTGGCCGCCTACGACAAGCTGCTCGAGGAATCCAAGGCCGCCGAAGGACGCTCGGAAGAGCTTTCGATCGTCATCCCCGCCAACAAGCGACTGGGCGACGTCGTCATCGAAGCCAGCAATATCTCGAAGGCCTTCGGCGACAAGCTCCTCATCGACGACTTCTCGTTCACCCTGCCGCCCGCCGGCATCGTCGGCGTGATCGGTGCCAACGGTGCCGGCAAGTCAACGCTGTTCAAGATGCTGATCGACGAGTACGAGGACACCAACGATCCGGTTGCCGCCCCCGACTCGGGCACGATCCAGCTCGGCGGCACGGTGCAGCTCGGCTACGTCGACCAGAACCGAACGCTCGATCCCGAGAAGACGGTGTACGACGAAATCACCGGCGGTGTCGACCATCTCGAGGTCGGCGGCCGGGAGATGCACGGCCGCTCGTACGTGGCGTCGTTCAACTTCAAGGGCCCCGATCAGCAGAAGCTGGTGAGCAACCTCTCCGGCGGTGAGCGCAACCGTGTGCACCTGGCCAAGGTGCTGAAGGAAGGTGCGAATGTGCTCCTTCTCGACGAGCCCACGAACGACCTCGACATCGACACGCTGCGGGCACTGGAGGATGCCATCGAGGCCTACGCCGGCTGCGCTGTGATCGTGTCCCACGATCGTTGGTTCCTCGACCGTGTCGCCACCCACATCGTCGCCTTCGAGGGCGAGTCACAGGTGCGCTGGTTCGAAGGCAACTTCACCGACTACGCCGAGTACCGCAAGCGTGAGCACGGTGTCGACGCCATGCGTCCGCATCGCATCAAGTACAAGCCCGTCACTCGCAGCTGACTGCGAGTCGTCGTTACGTCCCCGCTGAGACGGTGTGACGACGACACGGCAGCCGTGCTCCCCCAGACCGGCCGTGTAGTCTCCGCCGCGTGTCCCTCGACGATCACCAACTCGCCGCCCGACTCGCCGCCGAAGCAGGCGAGCTCCTGCTCACCGTGCGCGAGCAACTCACGGCCGAGGACGCTCCACCGTCCGTGCTCAAAGCCGAAGGCGACCGTCAGGCCCACGAGTTACTGATGCGTCGACTCGCCGAGGAGCGGCCCGACGATNCTGTGCTCAGCGAGGAAGGCAAGGACGACCTTGCCCGGCTCGACGCCGAGCGCACCTGGATCGTCGACCCGCTCGACGGCACCCGCGAATTCTCCGAGGTGCCTCGCACCGACTGGGCGGTGCACGTTGCACTCGTCATCGACGAAGCACCTGTGGCTGGCGCCGTCGCCCTGCCCGGACTCGGTGTCACGCTCCACACCGGCGACGCCCCGGCGCTACCGACCAGCGGCGCTCCGACCCCCCGCATGATCGTCAGCCGCAGTCGGCCGCCTGTCGCTGCGCTGCGTCTNGCCGAGGCGCTCGGGGCCGATCTCGTCGAGATGGGGTCTGCTGGGGCCAAGACCATGGCGGTGGTCCGCGGCGAGTGCGAGATCTATGCCCACAGCGGTGGCCAGTACGAGTGGGATTCCTGTGCTCCGGTCGCGGTCGCTGNGGCGGCCGGATGCCACGTGAGCCGAATCGACGGCTCGCCCCTGCGGTACAACCAGCGCGACGTCTACCTTCCCGATCTCCTGGTCTGTCGGCCGGAGCTCGCCGACGCCGCCCTCACCGCCCTCGCCTCGTTNGAACACTGATCCGAACGCCACGGCAGCCCGCGTTGGCGTGCCGGTGACGCCGTTCCACACTGGGGCAATGTCCGGTTCCCCCACCGACCTCGAATTCGGCGTGTTCAGCGACACGCCGCCATGGGATCTCAATCCCGGCACCACCGCCTGGGGCGGCGACGTCACCGCTCTGCGTGCCGCTACCGCCCGGCGCCTGCCGTCGCTGATCAGGCCACCGAAGGTACCTCCGATCCGTCGAGCGATCACCGTCGTCCGAGTCCTGGGTGGCGCGCTGATCGCCTGGTTCTTGGTCGGGCGACGCAAGGGAGGTAGCGACAGCCGGGCCGACCTCTCTCGTCGCATGCGCCATGGCGCCGAGACACTCGGTCCGACCTACATCAAGTTGGGCCAGATCATCTCCAGCGGCGAGGGCATCTTCCCCACCGAGCTGGTGCAGGAATTCGTCGCCTGCCGCGACCAAGTGCCGGCTGAGCCGTTTCACCTCGTTCGTCGAGTCGTCGAGTCCGACCTCGGAGCGTCCCTTGAATCCGTCTTTGCCACCTTCGAACGAGAACCGATCGCAGCGGCGTCCATCGCGCAGGTTCACGGCGCGACCCTCCACGACGGCACCCCCGTCGTCGTCAAGGTGCAGCGACCAACCGTTGACGAACTCGTCCACAACGATCTGAAAGTCATGGCCTGGTTGTCACCGTTCCTCGTCGGGCGTATCCCGGTGGCGTCGCTCGCCAACCCGCCCGCGTTGGTCGAGGTGTTCGCCCGCACGATCAGCGAGGAGCTCGACTTTCGGGTCGAAGCCGCCAACATGATCGATGTCGCATCGGTGTTCGCCGATCTTGATCAGCGCCAGTTCGTGGTGCCTCGTCCTCACCCGGAACTCGTCACCCGTCGGGTGCTGGTGATGGAACGCCTCGACGGCTTCCGCTTCGACGACATGGAGCGTTACGAAGAGCACGGTGTCGACACCCATGCGATCGTGCGGGCCAGCATGATCGGCTTCATGGAAGGCGCCCTGGTCCACGGGATCTTCCACGGCGACCTCCACGGCGGCAATCTCTACGTTCGCCCCGACGGCAAAACCGCCCTGCTCGACTTCGGCATCACGGGACGCATGAGTGAGGCCCGTCGCCTTGCGTTCGTCCGTCTCTTGATCGGGGGCATGATGAACAACCCTGTCGACCAACTCGCCGCCATGCGCGACCTCGGCGCGCTACCCGACGACACCGACCTCGAAGCTGTCGCCCAAGACCTTGGCCTTCTCGACGAGGTCATCGACCCGACCACGATGACACCCGATCAGCTCACCGAGGAGCTGCAGCGGGTCGTGAAGGCACTCCTGGGCTACGGCGCCCGCATGCCCAAAGAGCTCATGCTCTTCGTGAAGAACCTGGTCTTCCTCGACGGCGCCATTGCTCGCCTCGCTCCCGATCTCGATCTTTTCGCGGAGATCGCTCACGTCGCGACGTACTTCGCTACGACCCACGGTGCTCGCCTCGCCGCCGAGGTCGGTATGGATCCGGAGGAGTATGCCTTCGACCCCGACGGTATGAAGGCTGCGTTCGGGGTCGATGGCAGCGTCGAGAAGATGACGTATCGAGAGCTTCAGGAGCGTCGCGAGACCATTCGCAAACGCCTCCAGGAACGCGTCTGAAACCATCGATTTCCACAGGAGCAGTGCCGCGCGCGGACCGGTGTGCGCGCCTACGGTCGCCTGCGTGCGTCTCGTGGTGGCCCAGTGCACCGTCGACTACGACGGTCGACTTCAAGCTCATCTGCCGTCCGCCGTCCGGTTGGTGATGGTGAAGGCCGACGGCTGTGTCGCGGTCCACGCCGATGGCGGTGCCTACAAGCCACTCAACTGGATGAACGCACCCAACCGTCTCACCATGGATGACGAGGCCGGCGTGTGGACGGTCACCAGCCCCAAGGGTGAAGTGCTCACGATTACCTTTGAGGACGTCTTGAGCGATGTCGCCCACGAGATGGGGGTCGACCCGGGTCTGCAAAAGGACGGCGTCGAGGCGCACTTGCAGCAACTGCTCGCTGACGACCCGACCTCGATCCAGGCCGGCTTCAAGCTCGTACGTCGCGAGTACCCGACCGACATCGGCCCGGTCGACTTGATGTGTCGCGATGCCGAGGGCATCGCCGTGGCTGTCGAGGTCAAGCGGCGCGGAGAGATCGACGGTGTCGAGCAGCTCACGCGCTATCTCGAATTCCTCAACCGGGATCCACTCCTGCGGCCGGTCCGGGGCGTGTTCGTCGCCCAAGAGATCAAGCCACAAGCAAAGGTGCTCGCCGCTGATCGCGACATCGACTGGGTTGAGGTCGACTACGACGAGTTGCGGGGCATCGAGTCGCCGAACCTGAAACTTTTCTAGCGACGCGTCGCAGTAAGGTCTTCAGGCGATGCGCAACGCTCTCCTGGCCGTGGCGGCTGTCGTGGCCGCGGTTTTCGCCGGCTGGGTCCTCGACGACAAGGTCCTTGGTGGCGACATTGCGCGGAACACCTCCATCGCAGGCGTCGACGTGGGCCGTCTCGANATCGATGAGGCTGCCGGACTGCTCACCGATGGGCGTCTCACGGACCGTCCGATCGAGCTGCGCCACGACACGAACAGCCTCACCATCACCGCCGCTGAGCTCGGCGTGATGGTCGATGCCGAGTTGGCGCTCGCCGATGCGGCAGAGCAGCCGGACCTCATTGCACAGCCGATCCGGTGGATCGGCTCACTCTTCGGGAACCGCTCGTTTGACGTCCGTTACACGATCGACGTCGACGTGCTAGGCGAGGTTGTCGCGGGCAACGACTCGATCTTCGATCTCGACTTCGGTCTTCCTCAACTCGAACTCGTCAACGGTCGCTTCGTCGAAGCTGATGTCGCCTCATTGCCCATCGTCGATGCCGACGAACTCCGCAGTCTCGTCCTTGACGCAGCGACCACCGGGGGCAACGNTCCCGCCGTGATCGAGATCCCGATCACCGGCAGCGAGGCCGTCGACCGAGGGGCCGACGAGCTCATCGCCGAGGCTCATCGGCTCACCAAGAATGGCATCGCGCTGCGGGTCCCTGGGGTCATCACGCAACGACGTGTTTCACAGTCGGCGCTTCGCTCCTGGCTTGTGTTCGGCGGGACCATCGACGAACCCACGATCTCGCTTGACGATCAGCTCGCGCAGTCGACAGTCGAGACCCTCTTCATCGATTACGGCGAGGCCGGTGACGAACCAACCTTCACCATCGACGACGTCGGCCGCGTTCGTATTGTCGGCTCCTCCCCTGGCGCAGTCTGCTGCACCCTCGACACGCCTGAGCGAATCCTGGCGGGGATGGAAGCAGGCGAGCGGATCGTTGAACTCCGACCCCGCGAGGATCCCGATGTACGGGGCATCGAATGGGCCAAGTCGCTCGGCATCGTCGAGGTGATAGGCGAGTTCACGACCTTCTACCAGCCGAACCAGACCCGGAACATCAACATCCAGCGCATCGCCGAGCTCACCCAGGGGGCGGTGATCGAGCCCGGTGGCGAGTTCTCGATCAATGACTATGTCGGACGACGAACCCGAGAGAACGGGTTCGTCGATGCAGGGGTCATCTCCAATGGCGTGTTCAGGACCTCGGTCGGTGGCGGCATCAGCCAGTACGCCACCACACTGTTCAACGCAGCCTTCTTCGCCGGCCTCGATTTCGGCGACTACCAGTCTCACTCGATCTACATCAGCCGCTATCCGTACGGCCGCGAAGCCACCGTGAACTTCCCGAACGTCGATCTCGAGATTCTCAACACCACGCCGTACGGCATCCTGCTGTGGCCCACCACCGACGAAACATCGATCACCGTCACGCTCTACGGCACCAAATGGGTCGAGGGTGAGCAGACAGGTCAGACCGAGAGACGCCAGGGCGTCTCGTGCATACGGGTAACCACTGAGCGCACCCGCACCTATCTCGAAGACGGCCGCACCGAGATCGATACCGTCTTTGCCCGTTACCGGCCCGAGGGCGTGCGCTGCGACGGCAGCCCGAGTGACCCGGCTGACCGCACGACAACCACCACCTCCACGGTGCCACCGGCGACGACCGTCCCGTAGATTCGAGGGATGCCCCCCACGTCATTCGACGGCGATATCGCGATCATCGGTGCCGGCCCAGCTGGCACTACTGCGGCCGCTCTCCTGGCTCGAGCAGGCCGCGACGTCCACGTGTTCGATCGGGCGACATTCCCTCGAGACAAGTGCTGCGGCGACGGCCTCACCACACTTGCGCTTCGCGAGTTGGAAGCTCTCGGCTTCGACCCCTCGACAGTGGCGAGCTGGCAGCGGGTCGACGACGTTGTCATCCGCTCACCCCGCGGCACCGAGCGTCGCTACGCCCTCCCCGAAGGCGAGGGCTATCACGCTGCAGTTGCCACCCGTGTCGACCTCGACAACGCCATGCTCGAGATGGCCCGCACCGATGGTGCGGTCATCCACGAGGGCATGCAGCTGACGGCAATGACCGCCGACGAAGACGGGGCCGACCTCGTCTTCGGCAATGAACCGTTCCGGGCCAAGCACGTCATCGCCGCCGACGGCATGTGGTCGCCTGTTCGCAAGTTCCTCNGCTTGTCGNTCGACGGCTACCGGGGCGAGTGGCATGCCTTCCGTCAGTACTTCGAGAACGTCAGCCCGAGGGCCGCTTCCGAACTCATCGTCTGGTTCGAAAAGGATCTGCTCCCGGGCTACGCCTGGTCGTTCCCCCTCGAGGGCAATCGGGCGAACATCGGCTTCGGGATCCAGCGAGGCAGCAAGCACTACCGCGTTGGCGACATGAAGACGCTCTGGCCTGATCTTCTCGACCGTCCCCANATTCGCGAAGCACTCGGCCCTGANGCCCGNNCTGAGGGGCCCCACAAGGCNTGGCCGATCCCCGCCCGAGTCGGGCGGGTGCCGCTGACCGGACCTCGCACCATGTTCGTCGGCGACGCCGCCGCTGTCACCGACCCGATGACCGGCGAGGGCATCGGACAGGCGATCCTCACCGGCCGACTCGCTGCCGAGGCGCTGCTGGCCGATGGCGAACCTTGTGCACAGTACCGAGACGACGTTCGGCGCGAACTCGTTGCCGACGACCGTATGGCCCGGATCCTCATCCCGCTCTTGGCCAAGCCGACCGTCGCGGGCGCTGCGCTGAAGGCCACTGGCGCCACTGCGTGGACCCGTCGCAACTTCGCACGCTGGATGTTTGAGGACTACCCGCGGGCCATGATCGCAACCCCTCGTCGCTGGCACCGCGGCATGTTCACCGGACCCGGGGCCTACCAAGACGCCGACCGGTAGCGCGTCCTCGCTCGCTCGTCCGACACCTCCACCGCTGCGGAAGGCCGTAGCCTCACCCTGTGCCCGACGCGATCGATCGACTCGACGACGCTCTTGACGACGCCTGGGAGGCCCTTCGAGGCAACCCGGTGATCGACCGGATCTTCTACACCGCCTCAGAGGCGGCCGACTTCTCGGTGCTCTGGCACACGCTCGGCGTCGCTCAGGCGATCGCGAAGAACGACCCCAAGATCGCCATCGCCCTCAGCGCCGCACTCGGGGTGGAGTCGGCGCTGATCAACGGGCCGGTGAAGTCGATGTTCAAGCGGAGCCGACCGGTGCAGGACGCACCTCGCCCCTACAACCTGCGCCAGCCGAAGACGTCGAGTTTCCCTTCCGGTCACGCGTCGGCAGCGATGGTTGCTGCCGCCATGCTGAGCCGGAACGGCGGTGGTGCAGCGTGGTACGCGCTGGCCGGTCTTGTCGCGACCAGTCGCATCCATGTCCGCATCCACCACGCCTCCGACGTTGCGGGAGGCATCGTGGCGGGCGCGTTGCTCGGAACGGTGGCGCGCCGGGTCGCTGACGCGCTGACCTAGACGGTTCGGTTCAGCCCATCGGGGCCGGCTCGACCTGCGCTGCAGCAAGCAGCATGCGGAGATCGAGAAGCAGGTCGGCCACCTCGGCGGCCGACACAAGCTCACGCCCCTGGAGATCCTTCAGGTTGCTGTCGATCAACTCGACAGCATCGGCCACCGAAACCATGTCGGTCGTTTCCATCATGGGCGCACCCTAGACCACGCCTCTGACACGCGATCGCCGAGTTCCTGTGGAAAACCTTCGAGCGACCCAAAGGGCCTACGATCGGCACCATGCAGATTCAGGGAGCAGTCGTCGTTGTCACCGGAGCCGCAAGCGGTATCGGTCGAGCCATGGCTCGGCGCTTCGCCGCCGACGGCGCGTCGATCGTGTACGTCGCCGATCTCGACGGCGCCGGCGCCGACGCAGTCGCAGAGGAGATCGGCGGCGTCGGCATCGGCATCGATGTCACCGACGAGGCTGCGATCGTCGCCCTCATCGAGCAGGTCGAACGCGACCACGGCCCAATCGACCTCTGGGCGGGCAATGCCGGCATCGGGGCGAACGGTGGGGTCGAACTGGGCGACGACGAGTGGAACGCCAACTGGAACGTCAACGTGCTCGCTCACGTGAAGGCCTGCCGTCATCTCGTCCCCCGTTGGACCCAACGAGGCTCCGGCCACCTCCTCATCACCGCATCCGCAGCAGGCCTGCTCACCAACCTGGGCACCGCCCCGTACGCCGTGACGAAACACGGTGCGGTCGCGCTCGCTGAATGGATTGCAATCACGCACGGCGATGCAGGCATCGGTGTCTCGTGCCTGTGCCCGCAGGGAGTTCGCACGCCAATGACCGAAGCGGAGGGCGAGTTAGCGGTCGAGGTCGTGAAGGCCATGGGCATGATCGAACCCGAGGAGGTCGCCGAGGCTGTGTCCGCAGGCCTGGCCAACGACGACTTCCTGATCCTCCCCCACCCCGAAGTCGCGCGCTACGAGCTCAACCGGGCCGGCGATCGGGGTCGCTGGCTCGCCGGGATGCGCAAGCTCCAAGCGACGCTGCCGGGCTCGTGAGTCGGTGAGCCTGGACCCGATCACCGCGTCGATCTATCGACGCACGGCCGTCGACTGGCGTGACGCCAGAGTCGGAACATCGCTCGCCCCGGCCGAACGGCTCGCTGCGGCATTCGACGACATTCCGGCGGCACCGGTGCTCGACGTCGGTTGTGGTCCGGGGCTCTTGATCCCCGGGTTGCCCGGCACCGTGATCGGACTCGACCCGGTCGCCGAGATGCTCGAACTCCTTCCCGACCACGCCCCCGGGGCCATTCCCGTGCAGGCAGCCGCTGATGGTCTTCCGTTCGCCACCGAATCGATCGCCGGTGCGCTCGGCACCAAGGTCTATGTGCACATCGACCGCCCTCTCCTGCCGATGGCCCTCGCTGAACTTCACCGAGTCGTCAAGGTCGGCGGGCCGATCGAGCTCCAGTTCTTCGCCGGTGATCAGGATCTCGCCCCTCTTGAGACGGATCCGATGGGTGGGCGCCGCTTCACTGGCTGGCGGCTCGACCTCCTCCGCACTGTGGTCGCGGGTGCGGGCTTCGACATCGAAGCGCTCACGATCCGAGAAGATGACCAGGTTGGTGTCATCGACATCACCGCTCGTCGAGCTCTCACCCTGCCCGACATCATCGGTCCTGGGATGCGCTTGCTGATCTGCGGGCTGAACCCGAGCGTGTACTCCGCTGAGACGCTCGTGGGGTTCGGACGCCCCGGCAACCGTTTCTGGCCGGCCGCGCTCGACGCCGGTATCGCCACCGTCGACCGCGAACCTCGACATGCCCTTGCCCACCACGGCATGGGCATGACCGACCTCGTGAAGCGGGCCACNCCCCGAGCNGACGAACTNACCACCGACGAGTACCGGNCCGGCCTCGCACGGGTCGAGCAACTGTGTGCGTGGCTACGTCCCGAGGCGGTGTGTTTCGTCGGGCTCGCTGGCTGGCGAGCCGCAACCGACCGAACGGCAACACCGGGCTGGCAGGACTCCGACCTGGGTGGCTCCCCCGTCTATGTGATGCCATCGACCAGCGGGCTCAATGCCCACAGCTCCCTCGCCGATCTCACCGACCACCTTCGTCACGCCGCCACCGGACGGCAGTGACCCTCGGGGCAAGCCCCTCGCCTCACACCCTCGGGGCAA
>FUFK010039809.1_pt1 | contig 10798 bp, 20 predicted proteins | sample 1021851 | NCBI WGS metagenome assembly FUFK01 (sample SAMEA51879418, study PRJEB19060) | metagenome
ACATATTGTTCTCCCGAGTTGAATCCTTCTTTGATGTATTCGGCCTCGTCCTTGTAGACCTTGTAGCCAACATCCTTCTCACCTCGGTCTCTGCCATAATAGCAATTCTGAACCTCGTACATCGGATTGGACCTGTCGTCAAAGTCTATCTTGTCCCCCACGATGTAGTGCCATTTGGATGAGTCACCCAATTTGATCGCTTCTGTGACCTTCTTCTTGTCCTCCCAATGTTCACAAAGGTTGTATCCAAGTCCTCCTGGATAACCGTCCCAATGTTGGTATGATGCTATGATCCTACCGCTCTTCTGCTTTATTCCTATCCTCGCTCTAGTGGCCATTATTTTCCTCCTGTTGCCTTGTTAAAGTTCTGTCTAATTAAATGTTGATCCCTAGCATCAGCAATCCAATCATCCGGCTCTACTCTACCTTGATGCTTATCACTACTCATTTCTTCTGCCAACTTTGGTTCAACCTTGTAAGGCTTCTTGCCCTCTTCTCTTTCACTCTTGCTAGGTTCCACCCAAATGCCTTTGTCTGGGTCATATTCAGATATCACATAATTGTGGATCTCCAAAACCTTCTTCATGTTCTCAACAGCCTCCAACCTATTCGTCCTTGTTGGAAAACTGTCGTCGGACAGGTCCAACTTTATCTTGTTGAACAAGTCCATCAATTTGTTTATTTCTTTTTCTGTGAGATAGTCCTTGATGTTGTATCTCATCTTGTCGCCTGTTGTAGACATTATGCCACCTCCTGTACTGTTAAAAAGTTAGCCGGCTCCCAGTCAATACCATTGTCCGAATATTGCCAAGTACCTTTCATGAACAAGAACAAGTGACCAACATTTTTTCTCATCACTTCCTTGTGCCACGATATATTAGATTCAATAACATCACCAAATCCATCCACATACCAATAGTCGTCTTTTCTGAAACTTGGTACCAATGCTGGCGAATCAACTGCCTTAATGGCATCTTCTTTAGTTGGATATTTTTCTAACAAGATCTTTGCCATGTCCTTTGGCTTGATCTTCCAACTTGTTTCAACGGCTACCACATTGTCGGATCTGTCTATGTATCCTACCATGATGCCGTGTTTGTTTTTATAGTCTATTTTTTGCATTTTCAACTCCTTCATTTATACTTCATATTAACATGGATGGTAATATCGTCAACCACCCAAAAACCACAACATCTAGTGTCACAACCTATGATCGACACAACATCTAGTGCCATCAACTTAATTTCTCCCCACAATTCACATAGAAACTTGAACTCTTGCCGGTGCTGTCTTCCTCCAGGTAGTACACTTCACCGTCGTATTCTATTTCGTTGAAAACTTTGAATCCATCTGCATTGATGTATCTGATCTTCAATTTGTCCATTTCAATGCCATCTGGACCTGTCTTTATGATGTCCGGCGTGTGCCAACCGCCCTTGTTGAAGTATTGTCCGAACACATAGTATTCATGTTCACAACTCTTTGAACCCGCATGATGTTCTTCTTCACATACAACTTCTGCTCCTAGGCTTTCAAAGTCCCCGAATTCATGTTGGATGTCTGGCACGAAGCCACCATCTTCTTTTTCCAAAGGCTTGCCATCCTTGTCTATCTCTTCTATATACATCGTCTGTGACTCGTCCCACTCGGGTCCACTCGTATGACAGATNTTGCTATACTCATAGAATGGTCTGTCAAACTGNGCCCTCTTGGGTATCTCCTTGTTGGCCTCCTCTGGATCAAAGTCCACCTGGCCCATGTANTCTTCAAACCCATCATTGTCTGACCAATACTCCCATTGGTCTTTNGTTATGGTTCCCATCGCGACCTCTCCACCATATCGGCCGAAGTTCAATCGGAAGTACCTAACAGGATTCTTTATCGTCTTGATCAGTTTCTTCTTCTGTTCTATGGTTGCCATCAGTCTTTGTGATTGTTCAAAAAATGTCCCAGGTGATCTGGTTCTCTGCCTGGCATCTTGGTATGGCCCAGATAATTGTATCCTTCATTGACAACCTTGGGTTGGCCATTTCTAACTTTTAACACCCAACCCATAGGTCCAAGGAGCATTGCCTTACCTTTGCAGGTTTGGCCCTGTTCGTTTTCATACCAGACTTGATCGCCCTTTTGAATCTCATCAAACAATTCATCTTCCCACATTAGACAGTCTCCTTAATATAATATTCGGGTGATGTGTCATACTCCACATCAAAGTCTTCCTCCCAATCTAAGAATGGACCGACATTGCCATCATCCATCAGCATCTTGTGGGCCTCTTCTTTTGACTTTGCCTCAACCGTCGCTGTCTTGGTGCTGGTACCTGTTGTGATTCCGTGTCTTACCTTTATTAAAAATTTAGGCATTAGGCATCCTCCCCTATGTTGATCTTTTCACCTTTGGAATATTTGTAGACATCTTCGTTAAGCCTTTCTTCTTCCTGTTCTGCTTCATACTCCGCCATTGATTCCGTGATGTTGAACACATCATCCAAAGTAGAACCTATGCCGTCCTTCCAAAAGTCATCTGTTGATTTGTAATCGCTTGGAGCATAACAGTCGTCTACGCCATCCTCCCATAGTCCCATGAAGTCACATCCGCCTTCATAATAATAGGCCCTAATGAAACAATCGGAATTATTCTCCAGGAACTTCTCATAAGCACCGATCGGTGGTGACCAGGCTGAACTGAATGCGAACGATATCGTTGATTCTCCCTCGCTCTGTTCTGAATGATATTGTCTGTCCACTCCGAAGAATTCACAGACCTCCCACTTGGTCCCCCAATTGTTCACTCTCCAATCGTACCAATTTTCTGCTCCGAACTCCAACTTCCTTATCTGCCTTCTTTCTTTTTCTGCCTTTGTCTTTGCTATCGGACCTGCTTCTGTGTCCAACAACTGTTTAGGCATCGGATGGAAGAATTGCAATAATCCTTTTTCTGCATCGTTGCTCTCTTCTTTCACAATCTTCTCAATTTTGTCTATCACGGAATTAGGACCCGTGATAGATAATTGATTATCGCACCAATTAGGCATNNACAGCCTCCTTGGTTAAGTGAGACCCTGGAACATTCCATCTCTGACCGCTGTCTGTTCTNACCAGNANATATTTGATCTTNACTNTTTCAACCACACCCTTTAGAGTGCTACCGTGNCTGCCGGCAAACGATACCCTGTCNCCAACTNTNAATTNGTGGGCGTCTGAAGTGTGTAATTGATTTCTTCTCATCTTGATGGCATCAACAACGGCATTCAAATCCGTGCTCTCCATCTTGAAGATGTCTTCTATGATTGTTTTTAGTTTTTTGTTCATTTCAACTCCTTCTTCTTTCATAATTCAGTATAACATGGATGGTAATACCGTCAACCTCCTAAAAAGTCGCATAATCATTGACTTTTTTAGTCTTCAAGGTCAATACCATCGTCTTTCAAGGCCTTTTCCACCACATCTCTCGGTGAATAGGTCCAGACCGTGAATCCTGCGGAATTCATCTCGTCTCCGTCAACCACGGCTGTTATGCCTGAATTCTTCAACACCGTGTGGATACTCGGTACGATGCTTCTGTCCTCATCNAGATCCCAAGCACCTAGATCGGCGATTTGGAAATGATGTTTATGTGTCTCTGTCATTATTCTTGTCCTCCTAATTTTTTCTTGTCTTCACGGATAGTGGCATTGAGTTCATCCGCTTTTTTCTGTTCCTGTATTTTGTTGACCTGCTTGATGCCCTTGATGATCGCCGAAGTGGGGTCAACTGACTTTTCTCCACCACCCGAGATCATTAGCACCAGACCAACTAATGATTCAATGATCATCTAGTCTTTCCTAGTTCTAGGATCAGGTCCTTTGCTATTTGATATCCTTCCTCATGGGCGGATTCCTTCCAGGTGTCATCTATTGTTTTTTCAATCACCTTACTGGTAATCATCAAACTGTTGTAGATTTTTTCGGCTACGGCCACTTCCTCAACCGGAGCGAACAACATCAACAATCCTGATATCGCCGACTGAATACTCATAAAATTATAACCCCCATTACCAATCCTGCTATGAACCAGACTATCTCTTGCCTGTAATATAAGGACCAGATATTGAATTTTTGAATCATTGTTTTCATCTAAATTTACTCTCCAGGTGTGATAGATGCTCTCGGCACCAATCCTCAATTTCTATCTTTGTTGGAATTATCTCCGCTTCTCTATATCCGAATCCTAGACATACATTATGAAATCTCTCCGCGAATGTTTTCGGACTCATCAAAGCATCTTCTCCATATGTCGTACAGCCTTCCAGGTAGTCGCCCTGTGTGTAGGCCTCAATCATTTCATCAAATATCTGTTCTATTGATTTTGTCTGTATGGCCTCAACCATTATCTGTCCTCCCTGTGTGAATAGAATTGAGTATCATAACCTCTATTATTTTGATGCCATGGTCCCCTGATTGACATCATGTAAGGATTGACCCAAGCATCGTTGCCTTTAATCAATCTCTCCATAATCTTTCTCGCCTTGCTCAAAGTGTGTGGACCTGAATAGTCCGTAGTAGATTCCAATCCATCATCACCCATGTGTAGTTCTGTGATATAAAATTTTTTCTGCATTTCAACTCCTTTGTTCATAATTCATAATAGCATCTGAACCCATACCCGTCAACCTGGTAAAATTTTGGGTATATATAATGTAGGAAATTTTCAGAGGGTTAATGACAGCAGATCTAGTGTCGGTTGACAAGATCTACTACAGGATCTAGTGCCAATCAGAATTACCAAATTGACCTAAATTACCAAATTACCTTTTTGCCTTGACTATTTTGGATTTGATCGGTGCTTTGGCTGTGATTCTCTTGGCCACAGACTTGCCCCTACTTCCCCTCTTCTTGATCTGGGCACCCTTCAACCTTAGTGAACCTAGTCCCGACCTTTTTGTCTGGGCCAACTTCTTACCGGCTATCTTGGCCTTGGCCTGTCTCTTCGCTCTTATCCTTGCACCCTTGACTGGATCTCTTCTTGCGAAACAGGTTGACGGCTTGGCCACTATTCGGCCTTTCCTTGGTCCTGATGAACATCTGAAACCTTGGCCTATCTTGCCCTTCTTGGAACGCCTNAGGATCTGGCTNACNCCTTCCGCNATGGCCGAATGGTCTGGATGTTCCTCAATCTGGCTGTCAACCTCCAGTGCCGATTTATTTTCTGGCACTATATCTTGTGGCACTATATCTTGTGCCGAGCCGGCCTTTTCACCACTATATGTAGTGCCACAAGATGTAGTATCTTCAGATTTTTTTGGTGCAATGATGAACTCTTTGATCTTCATGTAGGTATTTATTGCCCTTACACCTTACACTCCTTAACCTTACACCTTACATACCTTAACCTTACACCTAAACTAATGCTTAAACTTATGCTTTAACCTTATACCAAACTGCTACATTCTGCACAAGATCAACTTCACGTGGATGTATGTGTTAAATACACGTGACATGAGGATAGTTGAGATCTATAACACTGATGAGAACATAGGACCTGCACCAAAGGGAGTGTGTTCGAAACCAATGGCCAGCCTACCTGCTTCATGGGTCAGCAGTTGCAAATCACAAGGCAAGATGAAACGCACCGGCAATCGTAATGAAAAGGTTGGCGGTAAGACAATGAAGGTCAGCGGAAAGCGTATCAAAGGCAAGAAATACGGCGGTCCTCTTCCTGACTATTCGAAATAATCCTAAATGATCCAGAGCTAATAGCGAGCCAATAGCGAGCCTTCACGGTATAGGTCCTGTGTGACACAATGCACACCACCATCCCAGAACCATCTGTGCCTGAAAGGAGTAATCACAGGAGTGACGTGATGCTTCTCTAGGAAATCAAACACTTGTTTGTTGTAGTTGTTCACGAGTATTGTTTCTGTGTCAAGTGATAGCATGTTGACTTCAAATACGGTCTCCTGCACGTAGCCAACCCATTCTTTTAAATAAGTCTCCACATAGTTCGAGAAGTCATCGCTGTCCTCCTCGCCGGGCACCCACCACTTGCCACCATTCTTCTGTTTGATCTTCCTGAAAGGCGACATCTGATCCCAGTATTTGTCTTCGAGATAGCAGATGTCCCACCCTGGAAATTTTTCTTTGTAGTTCTGTATGTCAAACAGTGTGACTATGCATCCTGGCTTGGGGACACACCAAGTGCAGTCTCCGTGTCCCTCGTGTTGCATAACATCAACGTTGAAGCCTTCGGCCGTCCATTGTTTCTCATATTGCTTTACCAATGCACTGTCTCTCCAAGTGGGTTGATTCGTTCCCCAATGCAGACCATTGCCTAACCTGTGTATGAAACTGGTGCTGATCAATTTCTGCTGTTCACAGTCTTCAACTATGATCTTGTTGTCCACCTTGTCTAATATTGATCTGTATTCAGGCCTGTTGTTGTTCACATACAAAGTTTCACCTATCACTGCCATGTCATCCCTGGGTTGGTTGGCGGGCCTGTTACCAATGTCAGTTTCTACCACGTCAGGACGCAGTGTCTCCACGCCTGCTATGTTCATGACCTTACATAAGTTTTGATAGTCCTCCTCTGTCTCATCTAGTATCCTGAACAAAATGTCTTTGACTTTTTGATTCTTTATTTCCCTGAACTGTTCTTTGCTGTAGGTCCTACCAACGATGCAGGTCTTTAGTTTGTCAAAGGTGGCGTATCCTTTTACTTTCATGTTATCTCTATTTCCCTCACGTCTGGGTATGGCTTGTATTTGTGTTCGAAGTTGCCTGCAGATATGTAGTTGTCAAGTAACAGTGTTGCACTCTCACACTCCTCGTATCTCATCATGTAATGGAATCCTTGCTTGTAAACTTTCTGGTCTATCCAATTGTCGTGTGTGAGGTCTCTTCCGTCATAGCTCATCATCTTTAGTTGTTCATAGTGATCTTTNTTGTCCAANAGTATGGCNCCACCTCTGACGTTGTCCAGTGGTTTGCTGTGTCCGAAACTGAGGCACTGATATTGTTTCTGTCTGTACATGTCTGGCTTCAAGCATCTGGCACTGTCCCACACAGGTGTTCCCATAAATTGATACTCTTCGTTCCATGTCGTATCTGTCAGTTCATAGTCAACTCCAAGAAGTTTCATGGTCATTGGCACACTGATGTAGGTGTAGGCNGAGAAACTGCACGACTTGATTTGTAANAACCTGAAGCANAGTTCTATNGCGTGTGTGCAACAGTCTGTGCTGACCACGTAAGGTGCNCCAGTGAAGTCTGCCANTCTGTTTTCAAATGTTTCAACGGATCCNGTCATATACTTTCTGTGCCCATTGTTCGTTCTGTTGTTCTGTCATGTGATTGATAGTGCCCTTGCCCCAGTTGTCTTTGCCACCACTGAAAGCAAACATGCTCTCGTCGATGAACGTCCCTGTTGTCAACTTTATACCTGCGTCCTTGTCTGCAGTCTCGAAAGGCCTGAAACTCCACATCTGCACAATTTCACTGTTGACTTTGGATAGGACATTTTGATCATAATACTTCAGTGCATACTCATAAGACATTTCATCCTTGTCATAGTTGTGCAGATGGATCCAGTACTGATCCAATGCCTTGTANATGTTGGGATCGACTCCTTGCAATGGTTGTGTGTTGGCACTCAATATGTGTTTGGGATGATACAGCCTGTATGGTTCCGTCCAACAGAATATGGATATGTCTGGCACGGCATCCTGTTCTATCAGTTTATTGAACTGGAAGAACACACTCCAAATGCTTCTGCCTGGTTTACCAAACCATCTTATTCTGTCNGTGCCCAACTTCTGTTGCAGTATNTTNCACCAACTCTCTGATTGGTTGCTGGCACAGAAACTGTCGCCAAAGAATCCTATCGATTTCATATAATGATAATTATCTACATATATTATGATGTATTCGCACTCTGACTGGAATCACAAGCAAGGTACCATACCTGTGCATTGGAACAGCAAACATTACGAAGACTTACCATGGTACGAAAATCCTGACAAAAGGCAAGGCTTCTCCACACCGGAAGAGAACTACAACATATACAAGGAGAGGGTCGGATGCCTTATACCAAAGTTCGAAGAGGTGGGCAAGGGTGTGTTCATTCCAGATGATGTTGATGCTGTGTTTGGTTATGTGCTGAAATATTTTGATCTAAAGGATTCGGTATACGCCTTCGCCAAGTACACACCTGGATTGATATTGCCATGGCACAAGGACAACTATCCCACCTACGCCAGAAACAAAAAGGCAAAGGTTGAAGAGATCGTGAGGATCATGGTATTCCTACATGATCCGGCACCAGGACATCAGTTATGGATCGAGGACAAATTCTGCACAGGGCCTGCGGGTTCATGGTTCAGTTGGCAGGGTGCCACAAAACACATGGCGGCAAACCTTGGTGAGTGTTCAAGATACGTGATACAGATTACTGGTAAGAATCCCAAGTAAGACAACGCTTCCATTCATTGTTTTCAAAGTGTTCTTTGTTGTGTAACAAAACTTTGGCAAGTTCGTTGTGTACCTTGATGTGATTCATCTTGGTCAGTTGNAACATGCTGTCTAATNCCTTATGCCAACGTTCATGCTNATCNTCNANAAGGTCATANGATTCATCGATCACNNCATCGAATGTTTTAAANCCTAGGCTNNTAAATGCCTTNAGGTGTCCACAAGATCCAAATATCAAAAAAGGCCTTTTGGCAATTATCGGCTTGGCCTCCTTCTCACTGAACATGGCGAAGTCGTTGTGTATGGTNGTTTCTATCATTGCGGTGTAATGAGTCATGTTGTATATCGCAGGGTCAAGTAGATCACTGCAACGAATCTGTGTGTTGAATCTATTCTTCAAAGGACCCAATGTTTCCGCCGTGTGTTTCTTTGGTCTCACAACACTGTCGCTCCAGTAGCCTTTGGTGGTGTCCTTTCCGAAGTAGGTGAGGAAGGTTCTATCCAGCACAGGATGATTTTGTATGGCACTGTATAACCAATCCTTGTTTTCGTTTGTCTCTCCCAACAGTAGTTCCCACTGTTTGTCTACAGACTTCTGATAGGTTGGTAGTAATTTTTCTAATAGACCTTTGCACATTTCGTTTTTTTGATATAACTTTGGNCCTGTAAAAAACATGTCGTTGGTGTATTCGAATTGCGCCTTACATTCTTTGATTGGTACGAGATTCGATTGAAATCTCACAGGCTTTCCTACCCATTCATTCATAAAGTCAACAGTTGTTAGCCATTCTCCATCTTGCTGATACATCAAGCCAGGCTGTAATAATTTTACCAACACAGAGTTTTTTATTGCAATTTCCGAATTTATCTTACTTCTTAGTTCCTGTATAGATTCTGTGCTACCTTTGTTGTCACTTAATANAACTTCCATAAACATATTTAACCATTATATACGCAGTTAAATACCCATGTGAAAGTATCAACAAAAAATGAATACGGCGAACTGAAGTCTGTCATGCTTGGCCGACCAGAAGGAGCGAATTGGCCAACCGGGGATTTGTTCTTTGATAGAATGCAAAACCTATCCACATATCATAAGAAACTTCGCAGGGGGCCAATACCAGAACATGTAATACAAGAAGCAAGGGAAGATCTTTTCCGTGTGCGGAACATACTCCGAGATCATGGAGTTGAGGTGTTTAGACCTGAAATAGTAGACCACAGAAAACAGTCTATGCACTACCAATACATGGAAAACTACNCATATCTTACNACAGGNATGCATTCATANTCCGCACGTGATCTAATTTTAACGGTGGGCAACAAGGCAATAGAATGCCCAACACCTTTTGTTTCCAGGTACCAAGAGTTCCAAGCATATGACGTAATAAAACAGGAGGCCATCAGAGATGGATGTCAATGGATAGCGGCACCGAGAGCCAGGATGGAGTCAGCGGAATGCATGATCAAAGGGTCTCCCGCAAAAATAAATCTAACAGAACGTTATCCAATATTTGACGCCGCCAATGTTTTGAAGTTTGACGACAAGTTGTTATATATGACGTCAAGCACAGCAAACAGAACAGGTGCAAAATGGTTGCNGAATGTTGTTGGCACGGAATTTGAAGTAATTTTATGGGATGATGTTTATGCCCATGCACACATAGATTCAACTTTAATTTCATTGAACAAAGATACAATATTAATTAACGCATCACGTGTTGACCACGAAGACAAACTTCCTAATTTTTTAAAGGATCACAACAAAATTTGGATACATGAAATGGCCGAAAGAGAGTTTTATCTTTTCCCTTACGCATCCAAATGGATTGGCATGAATGTATTAACTATCAATCCAGAAACGGTCATGATTGATCCTATCCAAGCAGATTTGAAAAAACAGTTAGCCAAAAAGATGAAAGTGATCGAGGCTCCACTGCGACATTCTAGAACATTGGGTGGAGGTCATCATTGTGTGACGTGTGATCTCGAAAGATCATGATGTTGGAAAATAAAATAGGATTCATTGGACTAGGAAAACTTGGACTGCCTTGTGCGGAAGCAATCTCGAAGAAAGGCTTTGATGTCTCAGGATATGACATCGCTAAAAGAACAAGTGACCTAATTGAAATTAAAAAATCCATAAAGGACGTCTGTAAAGACAGAGACATTGTGTTCGTAGCAACACCTACGCCACATGAAGAGGGATACGATGGCAGAGACCCTTCCAGCCATAAAGAAGTAAAAGACTTTGATTACACATCAGTCAAAAAAGTTTTACAGGAGTGTAACAATCACATGACTGAGACACAGAGTCTTGTCTTGATATCAACAGTGTTGCCAGGCACCATC
>FUFK010063332.1_pt1 | contig 10798 bp, 15 predicted proteins | sample 1021851 | NCBI WGS metagenome assembly FUFK01 (sample SAMEA51879418, study PRJEB19060) | metagenome
TACCTTTAGAATCAGCAAGAGCAAGGTCCATTATATCTTCTTCTTCTTTACAGATAAAGAATGCTGCTACTTTATCACCTTTCTTCCAAGTCTCTTGCGCTGTTACACAACTGGGCAGTATTGTAAAACAAGCAGCAAGAGTAAGGACAGCTAATAGTTTCATTTATTATACAGCACTTTCTCTAGGATTAACAGGCCAGTCATTAAACTCAGAAGCTGTCTTACCAGCATCTTTCATTTCTTCTGTAAATACTGTCATAGCTTCAAGACCTGCAACATCTGACTTATCATCAATAGCAGTCTCTAGTGCAACAGCTTTTGCTCTTAGGTCTGTACGCCACTTTGCAAGGTCTGCTGGCTTTGCAGTGCCGTTGTCCTGTTCCCTGATAACAATCCAATCAGTTTGTGTTAGGTAGCCACTTAGTACATCAGAGACATGCTTCTTCATTGTAGCTTTAATATCATCTATGTCTCTGGCAGTGTTTGTTCTGGTAACAACAACCTTATCAGCTTTAACAACAGGAGCAGACTCAGAAGAAGTATAGAACATATTCTCTACTCTACTACCTTCATACTCATAAGGTACAATGCCAATGGCTTTACGCTCTTCATTTGTCCAAGCTGAACCAAAGATAGACTTAGGATATTGCACATTATTAATTGTCATGGCTTTTGGTTGGCGAATAATGTCTACCAACTGACTGCCCATAATTCTTGCCCACATAGTTTAGTTTCCTTTCTTGAGTTATCTACCATATATAGGAGGTAGCGTACCATTACCACCTATATCTGCCATAGCCATATATATTATTGTATTACCATTACCATTAAGTGCACCATCTACCGTTAAAGGACGGAAAGCATCTGCTAATACATCTATATCATAATCACTTCCACTTGCTGATCCTCTTGCAGCTTCTGCAATATTTAAATTAGGAAAAAGAAATTTTTCAGCAGTATTTATTGGTGTTCTTGCTGTATCTACGATTACCCAATCTCTAGCTACAGTAGCATTTTTCAAAATAATCCATCTAGGCCTAAAACCTACATGGACATAAGGACTTGCTGTTGCACTACCAGTACCAATATAGGTTCCAATTTTACATACACCGGGAACTGATCTAAATGCATAACAGATCATTTGACCACTAGACCTATTCGTTCCACTATTGCTTCCTAGTGTTATAAGTGTACTAGAGGGTGCAGTGCTATTAAACGCTCCACCATCAACACCTTCCGTATCAAGAGTATCTAGACGTACTACTTTATTAAATCCTATATCAGTAGTACTTACTATCCATCCATTTGCATTATCTCGCTCTTTTACCCATACCATTTCGGGTGCTGCCGACATGCCATGTCCAATAGTAGCACCAGAAGTTGCATTACCAGTGTAAGATATAACAGCAAAATGACCAGCATCAGCTACAAGAGATGTACTGGCAAGACTAGGAGGATTGTCTGCTGGGATAGCTGTACCAGTTGTGGCACTATCTCCTACAAGCCATTGCCAAAGAACATAGCTTTCGTTAGCAGTATTTACCTCTACATCACTGCCAATCTGTACACCTCTTTGCAGGAATCTTTGGACAGTGTTAATATTAGTTACTTCAGCCGGTGCTAGACCCGACGAGGTATCAGAATTACTATGTAAATCTTTACCTACACCTCTAACTCTATCAACAAGTATGTGGTTATCAGTAGCATCTCTATTCTTGATCCATGCCCAAGCTGTAAGTTTAGATGCAGTATCGTCTAGGTTATCTTGGTTGAGAGCTTTAAATCCTGTTACAGGAGCATGCTTCCAATATCCATCAGAGGCAGCATTAAATGAAGTTGCGCCACCGTCAAATTGTAGTAACTGTCCAAAGTTTGTTTGTGCTTCCTTAGTGCCAGCATTGCTATAATGTACTGCTGGAACTAATTCAATAGTAGCCGCAAAACTTATATCTGGAGTAGCTGTTTCAGTAGCAGCGGGAGTGTTGCTCATAGCAGTGCCATTTAAAGAAAACCACATACCATAGCTGTTACCAACTTTTCTTATATAAATTCCTACAACATCTCCTGCTGATGGATTTGAAAGAGTTGGTCCAGCCGCTGAGTTTGAAGCACCATTATCTTCTATAACTACAGTTCCACCATTTTCTTTTATACCAGTTAGAGTAGGGTTGCTCGTAGATGCTGTAACTGTTGTAGCTGGATTATACAATCCAAACACCATATTTGCTACATCTTCTACAAAATTAACTTCGTAGTACCAATATCCATCTTGTATTGGAAAACCTTGTGCCAAAGCAACAGAACCATTACCACTCTTTGTGGTTAGATTGCCATTAGACATAGACATTGCTGTATAAACAGCACCCTTAACTGTATCGTACACAGCAAAGTTTTTGGAAGGTGAATCTGTAACTTGATCACTAGCAGTAAAGTTATTTTCTGACCAGTGGTGATCTTCACCAGATGTGTCAGTTCCAGCACCGTTACTTGTCCCGGGTGCAGTGCCAAAAGCTAGTTTCCATCCGTTGTCGTTAAAGTTTCCAGAATATGCTTTAGGAACCCAGCGATTAGTGCTTGTATCTAACTGACCAAAATCTGATGCTTGTTTCTTTTCGCCGTCTATAAAATAATAGTTTGCAAGGTAGCCATCTAAGGGACTACCAGATGTTAGAGTTCGTCTGCCAATATTATAAACAGCACTGGCTTTATTTAAATTCATATCTTGATTAAGTGATGGTTCTGATGGTAAGGCAGAACCACCTTGATTGTTCTGAAGTAAAGAACCTGCCGTTGCAGAAGGTTGACCTTGATCTACACCATTAATTTCTACTTTTAAACGAGAGCCAGAACTTGCTGTAGTGTCTATTCCCATACAGAAATGCACCCAACTACTTGAATCTGTAAATTTTCTTGCAGTTCTAAAACCAAAACCAGAACCATCATTAGGATCAGCATACCAAAGTTCACCGTTACCCGTACTATGATTAAGGTAAATATTTCCGTCGGCAGCGCCTCCACCCGGTCCTGTTGATAAAAGATATTGGTCGTTTGTGCCTGCACCCGCTTTAAACCAAAATGATACTGTAAATTTTTTAGCACTTGTTGGAGTGCCGTAAGTGCGGTCAAGGTAAGCACTGTCGTCATCGTTAAAGATAACTGAATTTGCCACAGTTTCTGAATCAGTGAACGGAACAAAGTCACCTACTCGCTGAACTCTGCCAGTTCCTTCGTAAATAGTAGCATCAAAGTAATCTATTCCTTGAAAGTCTGGTGCGGTTAAAGTGGTACTGTTTAAAGATTTAAAACCTGACGGTATTGTACCATCAAAATCGTTTTGGCCAAAATCACAAGTTAAATTTCCGCCGCCCCCGGCAAAATAAAGTGTTTCGGTACTGCTAATTGTATAGGTAGGCGTAGCCCCAGTAGCGGGATTGCCCCCGCCCAAATAAGTATATCCACTTCCTGTATCAGAACCTAACCACAATTTTCCTGTATCAGCGTCAAAAGCAGCAATAACTTTGTTGCCTGCACTTAAAGCACTTGTTGAATTGGTATCTGAGTTGTTTGTACGAGATAGAAGATTTACTCCCGTGTCAACAAGAGCAAAACCTTTTGCATCACTTCCTAACTTTGAATTTCCTACAGATTCTGTCGCAACTCCTAAAGTAAAATCACCAGCACCAACCTCACCTGTTACCACCCATTTTCCTGTGCTAGGTATGGCTTTTGTAGAAAGAACTGGACCATCACCGCCACCAAACTTTAGATTACCTTCAGATAACGTAACTGTACTACTAGCAAAGTTTCTAAGTGCATTCCAAGTTGTATACACTTTACTCGGCGTATGTACTGATTGATTATCACTGTCTAAATTTGTAAGAGTAAAATTATTATTTTTACTGCTAATGTCGTTACCTAGACTATCACCGTCTGCATAGTCAAGAACATAGCTGTTAGCGCCAGCAGTGCCAGCAAGTGTAGCTAATTCAGAATCTTTTTTAGGAATAAACTGAGAACCATTTGTTCCAAAAGTAAACGTGTCAAGAAAATCAGAAACACTAATATCCCCATCTTGAAAGGAAAAACCATCTAAGAAAACAGTCTGGGCTAAGTATGCATCTGTTTCATATAAATCTCCACCAGTAGCGCCTACATAATATGCTCCAATACGTTGTGTATGAGAATGTGCAACAGGTTCAGGGTTTGGCGATGCAAGTGTATTAGATGCTGTATTTGTAATCTCAACGCCATTGACAAACATACGAACAGTGTTTGCTGCACCTTTGTAGGAACAGATTATGTGATACCATCCTACATCCCTAAACACCATATCACTGGTAAATGTGGCAGGATTAGAATACGCAAATAATTTATCATTTGCATCAAAACCTATTGCTGCATAATTTCCGGTTCTTTCTGCCGACCAAATGTATTGGTTATTGGTGACCGAAAAAGAATTTATTTGAACCCACGTTGCAAAAGTGAAACAAGTTGGATCAGACTGTGCTGAAAATGACGGACTGTCCATTCGAGAATCAGTACCGTTAAACCAAGCTGAATTACCAATCAGAGTTGTGTTAAATGTTACTCCACCTTGACCTGCTGCGCCTAAAAGAATACTGTTGTTAAATACCATCTATGAATACGCCTTTGTTAGCACTGCATGAACATCTGTAGATGTATGCACTATATAATCAATCCTGTCAATTGCTGCTGCATCTGTAGAGAGCACAGGTGCTTCTCCAGCAGGAAAGTCCCAAGAAGTTCCATAGGCAAGTGTTCTAGAACCTGTGCCATCTTGTACAACAAATATACTACCAACTTGCCCTGCAACACAATTAGTAGGATTGTCAAGTGTTCTGTTACCTGCAAGTGTCACGGTAAAGTTTTGCCCCACGTTAAAGTCTATGGATATGTTTGTTCCATCTGTCAGTGCTTGTACATCAGCAACAGCTGATTTCTCTATGTGTATGTCTTTACCAAGAAGAGAGTTTGTACCCACTGCCAAAGCACTGACATATACATCTGTGGCACTGAGCACACCTGTCATAGCACCACCTGCCTTTGGCAGCTGATTGCCAATACTGGCAGCCAGTGTAGCGGAGAGAGCAACAGCAAAGTCACTAACAGATGTTATTCTAGTATTAGCAGTTCCTATGGATGTAGCCAGTGTACCTGACAGAGCCACTGCAAAGTCACTAACAGATGTTATTCTTGCATTAGCAGTGTTAATACTAGTAGCCATTGTAGAAGATACGTTGGCAATACTAGCAGCTAGAGTAGCTGAGAGCGCCACTGCAAAATCACTGACAGAGGTAATTCTTGTATTAGCTGTACCTATGCTGGTTGCCAGTGTAGCAGAAAGAGCTACAAGAGCATTGTTGGTAGAGGTATGAGCAGCATTGATAGAAGTGATAGCAGCTGCACTAGGAACAGCGGTGCCTCCTACAAATACATTGGTGGCAGCGTATACATTATTAGCAGATACATCACCAGAGAACTCTGCTGCTACGCCTGATACCTTTGTGGTAAAGCTACCCGTGGCAGCTACAAAGTTAGTTGCACTGACAGAGGTAGTGAAGCTACCAATAGAAGCTGTGATAGAGGAGATGCTAAGATCAGGATTAACTCTAAGAGATGCACTGGTGGAAGCTGTACTAACAGAAACACCGCCCTCTGTAATCAGGACAGTTTGGTTTGCATCTGTGATAGTTTCAAAAGAACCTGCAGCAATGTCATTTAGCTGAGACACCGTGGCAGTAAGGACTGTGCCGCCTATGGCAAACTGACCTGTGACATTTAACTGTGCTGTGCTAAGTTGTAGAGGACCAGCTGTGCCACCACCGTCTTGAACAGTTCTTAAAGCTCCTGTAAGACCATTGTTAGAGGTAGCTGCATCTATCTTTAGCAGGTCTTTATATGTATTGGCAATAATTGAGCCTGTTAAATCTCCGGTCATATTAATCTACCCTATATAAAATTCCATTTGCTTGTCTCGTCTTCCCACTTTGTGGTGGCAGCATTCCAAGTAATGTTTCTCTCTGCATTATCAGGTGGTCTTGCGTCTCTGATAAACTCTTTATCTACTGGGAATTGTACCTTATTTTGTGGGTTGGTTACAAGATTAAAAATACCATCGCTCTCTGACTTGGCAACAATAAGATTAGTTCCGGGTTCCCTCACTCTCTGGTCAAGAGGAAACCGAAACCCTGATCTATCACTGATAAAGAATGCTTTCTTACCTACCACTGTCTAGCACTTCCATCTTCTTCTGGCTTGCCTAAGTCTTGANTTAGGATTCTTTGCAGCTTTGGGAAACTTCTTCATTTGCCCTGCGCTACGTGCACAGTAGCTCTTACGCCTTGCTGCTCTTTTACCAGTGGGTTTAGATTCAGTCACAGCTGTTTTAAGCTTACTACCCGGGTTCTCTCTCCGGTACTTTGCCACCCCTTTCTTTGTCATGCCAGCACCAGCTTTGGTGGGACGCTTGTGTCCACCCTTGATGGTGTGACCCTTCATTCCTTTACCAGTGGACTTTCTCTTCTTCTTCTCAGCCATTAGCTCTTCTTCTTTCTTGCAAAGGTTTTAACATTGGTAGGTTTACCACCTACACCTTGCTTGACTGCTCTCTTTCTCTGCACAGCAGATTTCTTCTGCCCAGCTGTCATACGTTTTGCCTTGGCCAGCGGAACGCACTTGGGATACTTTCTCTTAGAACCCTTGGCAGACTTTCTACCACAGGGTTGAAACTTACCGTCTTTCTTAGGAGCGCCTATGTCTACCCACTGTTCACTTACCCACTTTCTAAGACCACCTCCTGTTTTACGAGCCTCTACTTTTTTCTTTCGCTTGCCCTTACCCTTCTTACCACCGGGAGTAACCTTACCAGAACAAACAGCAGAGGCATACATATTAGCGTAAGCTGAAGGGTAGACATCAAACTTACGCTTGGCAGCTGCCTTACCTCTGGGGCAAAGCTTACCCACGATTTCTCATCAGAGGTTTGAGAACTACTCTGCCCCCTTCTGCCATCTCTGTAACTGTCTCCTTACCTTTACGAAGAGCGGCAAAGTCAGAAGCTTCTAGCTTACCATCTTTGTCTACGTCTAATTTTTTCTGCCCACCTACAAGCTGTTTAGGTGAGTCTGATCTGTTGATAGCCATTAAACACTCCCTAGTCTAGGGTTGATAAACAAACTTACACGTTCCTTATCAGCTTCCATGGCGTTCTCCAAAAGCTTTTCATAGTTAGCTTGAAGGAGTGTAATCCGTTCCATTGGAATATTTGGTCTTTTAAAACTAAGATAGTAGGCAAGGCCTGCTGTAAGGCAAGGAAGAAATCTGAAAGGTACATCTGCATTTTCTAGTGCACTCTTATTAACATCTTTCAGACGCTTCATTCTATAATGCCTAAAGGTATAAGTGTCTGTAGAGTCAGGAACAGGGAAGAAGTATACCTTCATTGTATCTCTTCCCTTGAGCGTAGAAAACTGCGTGGGACGCCCTGATGTTGTTTTATCTGTAATAGCCTCGTATTCTTCATAAGGAATACGTGTCATCTGAAAGTCATTAGAGTTAGAGGCTCTTCTGATATAACCGCTGAGAACATCTACCGTGTCACTGTCCAGTGTATGCTCTGCTGTATCTGTGGTCAGAGTAGTGGAAGCTAGGTCTGTTCCCCAGAGCAGCACACCTCTGTTCTGCCAATCAGTGAGAAGAAGATTAAGAGAACGTCTGGCAGTGATGCCATCATTGCCTAGCTCTGGTTCACCACCTATCATGGCAAACGCTTCTTCTATCACCTCGTCTATAAAGAAGGTGGTATCAAAGTCTGATGTAGTTGCAACTGCCATAGTTTATCTGTTCCTCATCCATGCAGGTTTATCAGTAGAGATTCCTACTTTACCCCCTGCTTGTAGAGGCTTAGACTTCATATACGGAATCCTTCTACCAGAAGGTAGCTCCTGCGTTACCTTAACCTTCTTTGCTCCAAAAGGTTTTACAGTAAGATCATATTTTTCAAAAGCCATTAGGACTTATACCTTCCCTTGTCTTCTTTTAAAATAGGCTCTGAACTTTGATGTAGCACTGTATCTAGCTTAGAGTCCATTCTCTGTACCAAAGTTTCTACTCTGTTACTCTTGTCAATAAGAGAAATAATAATTTCATCTTGATTCTTGAGTGCTGATGTGACATCTCTTAGAAGATAGTGTAAAAGTTTCCAAGCTGCTGCACCTGCTCCTATGGTGGCAACTATGGCAAGCCCGTAGTCTGAAACTGCTTGAAACACACTGAAGTCTTCCACCATTTATATCCTTTCTATTCTGTATCTAATTGTTTACAGGTACACCCTCCTTCTTCTGTAGAACAGGAACAGTTTTCACAGCCTGTGCATTCACAAGAGGGATTAGAACACACTACTTCTTTTTGATCTTCAGACAAGATTGCCGCCTTTTCTTGCAGCACCGTAACCTTGTCCTGTGGCTCTGCCTACAATCTCATTTAACATCTTTGTAGATACAGCAGGGTTTTTATCTTCTTTAAGAGAACCTCCCTTTGCACGTTTCATAACTCTTTTTTTAGCATTCATTTGATTCATTGCCATAATTAAAATCCTCTCAGTGCTGCGCCTGTTCCTCTACCAGAGAAACCTGTGCGCTTGGAACGGTTGAGGCCTTGGGTCTTCATCTTACTTTTACCCGGTCTACCTCCCATTTGTTCTCCATCATAACCAAAGTCTTTTTCAAACTGCTCTTGAGTAGCATATTTAATACCATACTTTCTGGAGAAGTCTCCTAGACCAGTGCCTTTCTTACCATAAAATCTGTAACCATCATCTTTTTCAGGTGCAGGCTTGGAGGCAGGTTTAGGAGCAGCTTTGCGCGGAGACCTTATATTAGTGTCATCTGCTAATTCATAGTCACTCATTTTATTAACAGTGGGTTCTTTGTTTACAGGTGCTTGCCTACTTTTAGCAGGTTTAGCATCTTTCTCTGATTGAGAGAGGTAAGCGGCTGTGCCTGCAGCAAGACCTGCGCCTGCTAAAGGACCTAAAATATTACGCTTGCTTTTAGGCTTGGTAGAACCTAGATTAAAACCACGCTGACCAGTGGGCTTTGCAGGAGTAGTAGGTTTTCTTTTTGCAGGCACCTGAGACTTAGGTGGTGTAACTGCAGGAGGCTTATTAGTAACTGCAGGTGGCTTACCAGCACCACCTCTTTTTGCTTTAATATCTTTAGCAATCTTTCTTTGATTTGCAGTGTCCTTAATTTTTTCAGCACCCTTCTCTGCATCTTTCAACATCTTTTTCTTTTGAGATGCTGCAGCTGCGCCTTTAGGTCTACCTGTTGCAGAAAAGGCTCCTCGTCCACCACCTGTTCCAGATTTATCTACTTTACTTGCAGGAACACTTTCAGGTTTTTTAGTTTTTACATTTGATGTTCCTGTTGGAACTCTTTTTTCTCCTTTAGTAAGTTTTTCTGAAGCTTCTCCTAGAANNTTTTTTGCAAGACCTTTNATNNNGGGTTTTCCTTTCTGNGCTANNNNTCCNANNNCNGGNATTAAGGCAGCTNNNCCNNNAANTCCAGTNTCTATTCCTAAATCTATTTTATCTTGTGTACTTAAATTTTCACCTGCTTGATACTTTGCGTAAGCTCTTTCAAATGGTCTAGGGTCAGGAAGAACATTAGAAACTCTGTCACGTACCTCATCTGAGGGAAGTTCTGAAGTAGTCCTTCCTTTGCGCCGAGCAGCAGATTGTCTTTGTTTAGGTCTCTGCCCTAGTCTAATCCTAGCAGCTAAGTCTTCTTGAGACTTTCTTCTCATCTCTAGTTACTCCCTGCNACNANNGTATTAGGCCCACCTGCTGGGCTTGTGTTAGGTTGCATATCATCTTGTCTGCTTCTTCTTGCCCTGTTTCTCAGTCTATCTACCTCAGTGGTATACTCTTGTTGAAAGTACTGAACAGTGTTAAAGCTTTTCATAAACATAGAAGCTTCNACCATTGTAGCAAAGAAGAGTGCATTTTCACAATTGTCTGTAAAGTAATTAGTTGGGTTATCACTTGTGATAGCAGAGATTTCTGCAATNAACCCAATCTCACNAGTCNANGNNGGNAGANGGTGTAGGTGCNACNNGAANNTGNGTATTNGTTTTAAACCCGTAGTATCTNGGTGTACCAGTGGATGCAGAGACAGGCCAGTAATCTATAAGATACTCGTAGGGCCTAATTTTAAGCTGCGTCTTTGCCCCATCTGTATTCTCTATGGCAAAGGTTTTGATAATCTCTCCACCAGAGGGTACAGAGACTTCAGCTGTTCCAGCAGATACTGCTACACTAGAATAAGCTACAAGACCCTGATCATCTAGATCATTCATCATACGGTCTTGTGCTCTCTGCACCATGTCAGGCAGAGCACCTACAAACTCAGGTCCATCATTCTCCGAAGCTGCTATTACTGCACTGACAAGTGTGATATAGTTCATCAGCGTTAGCCATAGTAAATGTATACTTTACCAGCGTTGCTTGCACCCGCCAGAGATACATTACCATTACATCTGACACCATCATCTCCAATGTACACGTTGTCACCTGTGTTAGTTACAACAACTGGTTGTTTGATAACAGGTCCTGCACTGTCTGCAATCACCATTTCACAGGGAACGGTGACAGCGTAGGTGTATAGTCTAATCCTAGTATCAGATATAGTGGTACTTGTAATAGTATCTACAAAGAGACCGTTACCTCCTCCACCACTTTCTACCTGCGCTATTCTAAGGGTAGTGCTCATTCAATTAT
>FUFK010066484.1_pt1 | contig 10798 bp, 13 predicted proteins | sample 1021851 | NCBI WGS metagenome assembly FUFK01 (sample SAMEA51879418, study PRJEB19060) | metagenome
CAAATGGAACTTGTTGCTAAACATAGAATGAGAGAAGTTGCTACTTGGTCTAAACTTAAAAAAGAGTTTGATGATGGTAATTTTGATAAACAAGATGTAAACACGCATCAAGCTAAATCATATCTATTAAGATTTCAAAGACAGAAAGAAACAATAACTCCTGGCACAACACAACCAGAAGTGTTTAATATATTAGGACAACTAGAAGCTTTAGAAAAAGGTTTGAAAGAAAATACTTTATCTTTGGATAGTAAAAAAACTAAAAAATTAAAATGAAGTTCGATTTCGTTTATTTAGGTCAGACTGTCTTAAAATACCAGGTCCCTTTAGAAATATTTGTAGGTCTTAATGAGATCTATGAAAAACAAAAGAAACAATTACCGAAAGCTAATGCACAGCTAGTTGGTAAAATACAAGACGAAGTATCTTTATATTACTCTGGTCCCAATAGTAAGAAAATGCACCAACATTGTTTTTTACCACAAGATATATTAAAATGGTTTCATACAGTATTTGATCATTACACAAATTGGAACAAGATAGGTCCAACAGACAAATCTATAAATTCTGTTTGGGTTAATGAAATGAAAGCTCATGAATATAATCCAATACATATTCATCAAGGTAGATTATTCACAGGTTTATCATCTGTTATGATTTTAAAACTACCAAAGAACACAGGTGTGGAATATTCAGCTGTAAATAAACCTATGAATGGTAGATTACAAATTATTGGATCAGCCAACGGACAATTTTCTAAAACAGATTATTCACCAAATATGAGAATTGGTGACTTTTATGTATTTCCATATGATATGCGTCACTGCGTTTATCCATTTAACGGAACAAAAGAAACAAGAAGAACATTAGTTTGTAATGTAGATATTAACTATGATCCTATAAGTTCAAGAACTGGAAGAGGACAAAACGAATGATACCAAAAATGCCTAGATGGCAATCTTATGTTGCCACAACAACAAACCCTTTGTTTACACCAGAACAATGTAAATTAATTATAGATGCTGGTCATCAATGTGCACCCGAACAAGCTAAAGTAGGTGGTGGAGACAAAGGTTTATATGATACTAAAAAAAGAGTTACAACCATATCTTGGATACCTTTTGCTAAATTACCACAGATGTATAAAGTTATTGAAAATCAAATATCAATGGTAAACTTAAATCATTTTATGTTTGATAATGTAGGGATTACAGAACCTGCACAGTTTACGGTTTATCCTAAAAAAGGTTTTTATGATTGGCATATGGATTTAAATGCTTTTGGTGGAGAAGGAGGAAACCCAATACGTAAGATATCTATGACATTATTATTATCAGATCCGTCAGAATTTACAGGTGGAGATCTTTTATTTGCAGATGCTGGTCAGACAAAACCATTACAATTAAAACAAGGACAAGCCATATTCTTTGCATCATTTTTAAGACACAAAGTTGCACCAGTTAAAAAAGGTGTAAGAAAATCTTTAGTTATGTGGTTTGGAGGACCTCCGTTTAAGTGAGCCAGTTGTATAAAAAAATATTATTTCCAACTGCTGTTTATTACAAAGATTTACCTGATTCTAAAAAACTTAATAAATATCTTTTTAAAGAAATAAAAAAGTGGCGTAAAGCAGATCCTAAAGGAGAAAAGAAAACAAACTCTGGTTTTGGTTGGCACAGCAAAACAGATATGGATAAGCGAAAAGAATATAGCCCGTTAACAAAACAATTATTTGAAATGGCTTACGAGTGTAATAAAGATTATGGTATATCAGGTAAACTAGGACTAGGTAATATGTGGGCTAACATTAATCCAACATACAGTTATAATAAAACACATACACATCCTAACTCATTATGGTCAGGTGTATATTATATTAAGGTACCAAAAAATTCAGGCAAACTATTTTTGGAAGATCCTAGACCAGGACCAAACACATACATGCCTAGAAGAGTTGACAATCTACCAGAAGCATTATGGAGAGTGTGTGCATATGAACCTACAGAAGGACGTTTGATTTTTTTTCCTTCATGGCAACCTCATGGTGTTGATATTAATATGAACACAGAAAAAGGTGAAAAGAATTGGAGAGTTTCAGTATCATTTAATTTTATACAAATATGACAACTTTAATTTATGCAAAATTACCATTTGAACAAATACAATACATTGAACGAAAAGAATTTCACAAAGACGAAAAAGAATTTAAAAGTAGATTAGTTGATTCCATCAAGAAGCACGGAATCATAGATCCTTTGTATGCAGAAGTAGGAAATGACTATGGTAGATTTATAAAAATAATAGTGGGTAATAACAGAATGGCTGTGGCTAAAATTTTAGATATAAAAACAATACCAGTGATTGTAAACATATATGATCCAACATTTACATTAGAGGGACGTGAGTTAAAAACAGACGACGAAATTAGAGAATTATTTACACACAAAAATGTTCAAATAAGAAGAGGATCAGATGGTAACATTGACATCATTATGCCTCCTCGTTATGATTTAGTACATAAAGATTATGAGTTTTAAGAAAAATAAATATCAAGTTATACGTGGTGCCATATCTAGAGAGGTGGCAGCACTAGCATATACGTATTTACAAATATCAGCGGAGGCAGATAATTGGATGTTAAATAATGGTGTTACACATCAAGGTAATCCGTTGTTGGGTAAATTTAACGACCCACAAGTTCCAAACTCTTATGCTAAATATAGTGACAGACTTATGGAGACATTACTCGTAAAAACTATAGCTGTGATGCAAAAGAAAACAGGGCTTAAATTAGTCCCTACTTATTCGTACACAAGACTTTACAGAAAAGGCAATATTTTAAGAAGACACAAAGATAGACCTAGTTGTGAAATATCAACCACTCTAAATCTAGGTGGAGATGAATGGCCTATATTTATCGATCCTACGGGGTCTGACAACGTCATAGACGAGTATAAAGAGATACATAAGCCCAATGCACCCAAAGGCATAGAAGTTAACTTAAAACAAGGGGATATGCTTATTTACTCTGGTTGTGAGTTAGAGCATTGGAGAGAGCCATTTCAAGGCAAGTTATGTGGTCAGGTATTTTTGCACTATAATCATGCAGATGGACAGTTTGCAAAGACGAATTTGTATGATAAAAGACCTATGTTAGGAATACTCAAATAACGTTGATAATCAACGCAATCTAATATAATCTGGAGATCTATGTTACAGAAGGTTAATTTTTTACCTGGGATAAATAAACAAATCACACCCACTGGCGCAGAAAGTCAATGGATAGATTGTGATAATGTTCGTTTTAGATATGGCACACCTGAAAAAATAGGTGGTTGGAAACAACTAGGTGCCGATAACGTTACAGGTGCAGTTAGAGCACTACATCAATTTACTAATAGTTTAGGTAGAAAGTATTCTATTATAGGATCAAACAGAATTTTATATGCTTATTCTGGTGGTGTGTTTTATGACATACATCCAATTAAATCTACAAACACACTTACTAATGCATTTACCACGACCAACGGATCAAGTGAAGTTACCATAAACTTTTCTGGTGATCATAATATACAAGCTGGTGATATAGTTTTATTAGATAACTTTTCATCTATCACAGGTTCAAACTTTGGTGCATCAGATTTTGATGACATAAGATTTATGGCAACAACAGTACCCACATCAAGCACCATTACAATAACAATGCCATCTAACGAATCAGGGTCTGGAGCAACACAGTCTGGTGGTATTAGAGTTAGACATTATTACAGAGTGGGTCCTGACGTACAGGCACAAGGTTTCGGTTGGTCACTTGGATCTTGGGGAGGAGAAGCGGTAGGCGCATACACAACTGTTTTATCAGCGGATATAGACGCATCTACAACAAGTATAACTGTTAATGATGCATCACAGTTACCAAGCTCTGGAACAAACTTTATATTAATAGGAACAGAAGAAATATCATACACAGGTATATCAACAAACACTTTAACCGGTGTTACAAGGGGTGTGAGAAACACTACGGCAGCATCACACACAGCAGGAGCTACGGTTACAAACACATCTGATTATGTAGCGTGGGGTGAAGCAGCATCTGGAGACTTAATTATAGATCCTGGTATGTGGTCCATTGATAACTTTGGCGACAAAGCTATTTGTTTAATTGTAGACGGAGAATGTTTTGAATGGAACTCTGCAGCTTCAGATGCAACTTCTTCTAGAGCCACTATTATAACTAACGCACCAACAGCATCAAGACACATGCTGGTATCTACACCGGACAGGCACTTAGTGTTCTATGGTACAGAAACAACGATTGGTGACAAGTCTACACAAGATGATATGTTTGTTAGATTCTCGTCTCAAGAAGATATTAATACTTATACACCTACAGCAACCAATACAGCTGGTACACAAAGACTGGCCGACGGATCACGGATCATGGGAGCTATTAGAGGTAGAGATGCAATTTATGTATACACAGACACAGCGTTATTTTTAATGCGTTTTGTTGGTCAACCATTTACATTTGCTTTCGTACAGGTTGGAACTAACTGTGGTCTTGTGGGCAAGAACGCATGTGTTGAGGTAGATGGAGCTGCATACTGGATGTCAGAGAATGGTTTCTTTAGATATGCTGGTGCACTACAATCATTACCATGTTTAGTAGAAGATTTTGTATACGACGATATTAATTTAGATTCTGGTAATCAGATGATTAGTGCCGGACTCAATAACTTGTTTGGTGAGATTATGTGGTTTTATCCAACAGCAAACTCTGCTGTTGTTAATAAAATGGTTTGTTATAATTACTTTGACTCACAACCACAAAGACCTGTATGGACTGTAGGCACATTGGCTAGAACAGCGTGGGCTGACTCTGCAGTATTCGGTACTCCTCATGCATTAGAATACGATGCTGATGGTGTAGAGGGAGCTACTTCATCCACATACGTACAAGGCAATACAGATGGTATTTCAACATACTATCAACATGAAACAGGTACAGATCAAGTTAAAGGCGGATCAGTAACCGCTATTACAGGCACAATAACATCGGGAGATTTTGATATTACACAGAGCAGACAAGAAGGTGTGACTCTTAGAGGTGACGGTGAGTTTATTATGAAGATAAGAAGATTTATACCAGACTTTGTATCTCAAACAGGAAATACAAGAGTGACGTTGAATTTAAAGAATTATTCTAATGATACAGCGGCTAGTTCGTCATTAGGACCCTTTACAATTAGCTCATCAACAACTAAAGTAGATACACGAGCAAGAGCTAGAGCGATTGCTCTCAAGATAGAAAACACAAGCACAGCACAAGATTGGAAGCTGGGCACGTTTAGATTAGACGTACAAGCGGACGGTAGAAGATAATGAGTATAACGAGAGCACAAATAGCACGACAGTTATTAGCAGAAGGTGGAATGCCTATGAAAAAAATTAAGGGGCAAGACCATATGTTAGCTTACATCACACCAAACGAAGCCAACAAATTAGTTAGATTAGGTGGTCAAGAAACAATGACACCTGAAGGTATACCTGCTTACCCAGAGTATGATAATTATGGTTATAGTAGTCAGGCAGATTTTGATGCTGGAAATTATGGTGCTTCTAGTGATCCAACCGTACGTGGTTATGATGATAAAAACTTAAGTGATGAAGATCTTAAAGCATTATCTTACGCTGTAAAACCTGCTCCAAAAAAAACTTTAGGACAAAAGATAGTAGATTCAATTAGAGGTATTAGTAAGTTTTCTCCTACAGGAATTATAACTAGAGGTTTAGGAAGTTTATTTGATAGACTTGGAACCTTTGCGCAAAATTTAAGAGGGTTTAATCCTGACGGAACTCCAAGAACTCAAGCTCAATACGAACAAGCTAGACGAGAAAGACAAAGACAAAACAGAATTGCAAACATTATGGGAAGAGACGCGCCTTTCACTGCAATGACTTTAGAGAATTTAAGAAATTTAGGTTATACAGGACCTTTAGATGGTTTAATCGGAAGCACAAACATTACAAGATCTGGAACCGCTGATGATATTTATCCTAGTCCTGTAGAAGGTATAGTTTCACAAGCTCCTACAACTTTTAGAGAAGCCATGGCTCAATTAAATTTACAAAGAGGTGTGCCAAGAGATCAAGTATTTTTAAGTGCAAAAGATCTTATAGATCAAAACATAGCTCAAGGGCCATCTATGATGGAACAGTATTTTAACACTCCAATTGAAGAAAGAATGGCAACATCCGCAGGTGTTCCTAAATCTGCTGTGCAATTAACTAAAAATTATACAAAAGAAGACATGGAAAAATTAGGAGCAAAAGATTCATTTGGCCCTGGAGGTAATGATCAATTAGATGCATTACAGGACTATTATGAGTTTGCACAAAAACAATTTAGCACGGGTAAAAGTCCTAGTGCCATAAGAGATAGTGCAAACATAGGATCAAGTTTATACGGATTAAATATGGATTTAGTTCCAAAAGATTTTTTAGAAACAGAACAAGATTTTAAACAACAAAAATCACCGTTTAAATTATTTGATATATAATTATGGCAAAGATAGTACAAGTATTAACAAGACCTAGCGAATCATATAGGCAAGATGTTGCTGACGCACAAGTCAGGGATCTTGACGGTGTAATACAAAAACTAAATACAACGTATCAACAAGATTTAAAAGATGAGATGGAAGCTGAAAACTTCTTTATTAATTAATGGCAAATAGTTTTATAAATAAAAAAGCAGATCTAACAACAACAGACCTTACAACACTATACACAGTGCCGTCTTTCAAAACATCTGTGGTTAAATCTATTCTAGTATCAGAGGATGCAGGATCAGGAGCTAGTATAACAGTAACATTGGTAGATGCATCATCTAACATATTTAGTTTGTTTAAAAGCAAAGCTATAGCATCAAATGCTACAACAGAGCTTTTAACACAACCCCTTGTTATGGAGGCTAGTGAAGCTTTGAAAGTACAAGCTAGTGATGCGAACGAACTACATGTAATAGCTTCTATACTAGAAATAGAACCAAGAGAGGTAACGACGTAATGGAAACTATAAAACCAGAGAAGATTATAACGACTATATCTAACCTAAAAACAGGTGAGGTATACAAAACAGACGATGAATGGAAGGCAAAAGGAGTGCCGGAAGCGGAAATAAGACGAGATGTAAAGGTTATCATGCCTTCGCTTGATTTGTTTCCAAAAACCAAATAGAACGATATTATGGGATTATTAAAGAAAATAACTAGACCTATTAAAAAAGTAGTACAAAAAGTAGTACCAAAAGAACTTGCAGGTATTATGCAAGTTGCAGCTCCTTTCACAGGCGCAGCAGCACCTTTTGTTTATGCCGCAGGAGCTCTTAAACAAACAGGTAGAATTAATCCCATAGTGGCTGCATCGTTAGCAGCTCCATATTTAAGATTTGGTGGTGATCAAGCATTTAGATATGGATCAGCTCAAGCTGGAGACTTTGGTATCAGAAATTTATTGTTTGGTGGCAGAGGTGTTGAAAAGTCTTTATTTGATCCTAAAGGTTTTGGTGGCACTGCGGATAAATTTTTATTTGGCTCACCAGCAACAGAGGATAGTTTTGGTGTTGGAACTGGTGGTGAAAATTTAGAAGGCGTTACTTTTTTCAAACCAGGAGAAGAAGCAACAAGAGGTATTTTAGGAGCAGAGGGCACATTTGATCTTAAACAAAGTAAGTTAATAAGAGCAGGTGGCGTTGGAGACAACAAATTAAATAAAACAAATATAGCTGCATTAGTTGCAGGTGGAGCATCACTTCTTACAACAAAAGAAGAGGTAAAAGAGGAAGGCGAGGAAGCAGGACTAGGATCTGATGAAATAGCAAGATTACAAGCAGAAGCAGAAGAGATGTGGAAAGACTTTAACACAACAGCATTTAGACCAAAGATAACTGCAGCCATTGGTGGTTTAATGAGAAAGAATTTACGTGAAGGTAGCAAAGGTGAAGGTGATGAGTTACCACCTGATCCAACAACACCTGTAAATCCTTTTAAACCAAAACCAATAGGTCCTGTACTACCAAACAAAGCAGAAGCTAGTCCTATGAGTATCTTAAATGACATGGCTATACAGCTATTTGGCAAGCCTTTAGATGAATTAGATGATAGACAAAAAGAGATGATTATGAGTTTTATGAAACCAAAGGCTCAACAAGGTGGTCTTATGAGAGCAAACTATGCTCTTGGATCAATGCCAACAAAAGAAGAAAGTGGTCTCGGAGGGCTTCCAATTGAAGCAGATATGCGTTATACTGGAGGCTTCATGCCATACGGTGCAAAAGAAAAAGCCGATGACGTGCCTGCTAGACTTAGCAAAAATGAATTCGTATTTACTGCCGATGCTGTAAGAGCAGCAGGTGGTGGTAGTGTCCAAAAAGGAGCGCAAAAAATGTACAATACAATGAAACAATTAGAATCAATGGGGAAAATGGCATAATGGCTGAAGAAGTAACACAGATAACGCGTCCCTCCCCGATAATAGAAGAAGCGCAGAAGGCCTATTTAACTTCATTACGTGATCAAGTTGAAACACCACTTGATACCTCTCAGTTTGCGCCAAGTGTTGTGGGTAAAACTGCATTAGATCAAGCCGTACAACAGCAGCAAGCTACACAAGCAGGATTAGGAACACTACAGTTTGGTGATCAAGGACAGATTACAGGCGTAACAGGATCAGGTGTTGCAAGCTTTCAACCTTTTGTCGATACAGCACAAGCAACGTTAGGTAAAGTACAACCTTTTATTGATGCAGCAGGAACACAGTTTCAAACACAAGCAGGATTTATGGGACCAACAGCTTATCAAGCTTTTGAATCTCCATATCAAACAGCAGTTAGAGATGCGACGCTTGCACAATTTGACGAACAAGCTGCAATTAGACAACAAGCAATTAAAGATCAACAAGCAAAATTAGGAGTCCTGGGTTCTGGCAGAGCAGGAGTTCAAACAGCTGAGTATCAAAGAAAGTCTGATATGGACAGAGCTTTGTTACANGCACAATTAAATCAACAAGGCTTTACACAAGCTAATCAATTAGCAGCACAAGCTTTTGGACAAGCTGGTCAGTTAGGTGCACAACAAGGACAACTTGCAGGATTAACATCTGGTTTAGCTAATCAACAATTAGGTTTAGCCACAACTGTTCCAGGCCTACAGGCACAAGCAACAGGTATGGGTCAGGCTCTAGCAGGACAAGATTTAGGTTTTAGACAAGCACAAGCTGATGCAGCAAGAGAAGCAAATAGAATGCAACAGTTTGAGGCAATAGATAGATTAGCAAGATTAGGACAAGGTATAACTGGTCTTACACCAGGNGCAGGAACTGTAACANNNCAAAGCGGTGTNCCTGCAGCAGCGCCAAGTCCAATCGGTANTGCATTAACAGCTGGTATAGGNGCATTTGGTTTAGGTAAACTATTTGGATTAGGATAATGAATTATAAAGTAATGCAAAGACCTATGTTTAGGTTAGGTGGATCCGCTAGAAAAAACTATCAGAACGGAACTACTTTGGAAGATTTAATTAAACAAAGAAGCGAGTTAAGAGACAAAGCTTATGGCACTCAAAGAACTCTTTTGCCATTGTCAGTTTTAGCGAGTCAAATGGATGACGTAAGAACAATTAGAAAACCAGGCGATATTTTAAATATTCTTTCGAATATAGGTGGCAGTCAAGAATTATTTGGAGCGCTAGGTAAATTAGGAAGCATTGATCTTAAAAAATCAGAAGGTGAATTAACTGATAAAATAGCTTTAGAAAAAATTAATATATNAAAAAACAAAAAGACAGCCACTGAATTAAAATTAAATGCAGCTAGAGATGCACAGACAATACTTTCAAAATATGGTTCTATAGACAAAATACCTCCCCAAGAAAGAACACGATATTTTGATAATAGAAAAATAGCTGTGGGTGATTTAACACCTGGTGAAGCACTTAAATTAGCAACACTTAGAATTTCTGATCAGGAATCAAGAAAAGATATTACTGATGTAAAATTAACTGAAGAACAAAAAAGAAAAGCAATACAAGATTTAGCAANAAATCTTTTAATGGATCAGTCATCTATTTTTGAAAGAGAAATGGATGCTGAAGGTGGTAGAGTAGGATTCCAACAAGGAACACCAGACCCTATGGTCATGCCACAACAAAAACCACAAGAAGTTATGGATGACAGAAGATTAGACACTCTTATAAAGGCATCTCCTGCACTAGAAGATCCAAACCAAGCAAAAAGCATGGGTGAAAAAGACATGTACAATGCTTTAAGAAGAAGATTACCAAAAGAAATATCAGANGATGTAGTAAGATTAATTGCATACAATCAAGAAGCTTTNGCAGACTTTGCAAATATATCCGATCAATCAGACGTAGAATCGTTCAATCAAAAATATAATGTTGAGCTAGTGTTGCCAGTCGGAAATCAGTAGGAGGACCATGGTATCAATATTTGAAAAAATAACTGGACGTAAACCTCCATTATCAGATCAAAAACCAATGGGTCTTCAAGATGATACACCCATTATACCTCTTGATGAAGACTTAGAAGATTTAATATTAGAACTACCTGCAGATGTGCAGGACGATGTTTCTAGATATAAAAATATATTTAGAGAAACACCAATTATTTTAGAAAATTATTTAAAAGAATATAGAGACAAAGGTTTTTCTGATTATATAGAAAAAGAAAAGTTTAAAGATGATGGTATAAAACTATCTGGTAAAGACAGTATTAGATTTAGT
>FUFK010039354.1_pt1 | contig 10796 bp, 24 predicted proteins | sample 1021851 | NCBI WGS metagenome assembly FUFK01 (sample SAMEA51879418, study PRJEB19060) | metagenome
TTCAACAACAGCAGAAGTCTTCACTTCTTCTTAGCAGTATTCCCTGTAGTTTGCGTATGGCTTACTTCAATGGGTATCTGCACAATGGCATTCAACCTAAATGGTTTTAACTTCAACCAGTCAATTGTTGATGCAAATGGTAAGGTCGTTCCTACATGGGCAGACGTTCTTAACAGAGCAAACNTAGGNNTNGAAGTAATGCACGAGCGTAANGCTCACAANTTCCCANTAGACTTAGCTTGTNCCGANTCATCTCAAGTTGCACTATCAGCTCCTGCTATAGGTTGACTTGTATAGACTAATACCGCTAGTCTAGATAATGTACATGGTTAGTAGTCTCATGTGCGTGTGTGCAAAGTAAAGTGGTTGACCCAGAGGTGGTGCTCTGGGTCTTTTTTTATGTATAAATAGTAGAATTATAGAAAAGTCAGTATTTTTATGAATACACAAGAAAAATATAGTGGGTTTATGAAGAAGTTAAATGGAAATGCATTTAACAATCCATCTATGGGTAGCCTTTCAAATAGAAGTATAGGAGATCAAGAGCTAGATCAAAGAACTATGCAAAACTTAAGGACTTCTCAGATGTTGCAAGCTCATCATATTAATCCTGAAGCTGGTGAAGGTGCAGGTATGGATGGGTTTACTGAGCCATCTTTAGAAGATTTAGTTGATATGGTCAAAGAGGGAAAGATAGATAAAAGTGTATTAGGAGATCGTGCAGATGAAATGCTTCAATACGGCACACCAAGTCAAAGAGAAAAAAAATTAGAAGAAACAGGATCTTTAGAAATCCCTGTTGTACCATTTGATGATCCTGGTAAACAGTTTTTAATTAATNANATGAGGTNNNAANTGAGATTAGCNNTNGGNTANTATCCAAGTTTTCCTGTCACTTATTCGAATATGTACAATGATTATTCGATGACGACAGCTGGATTAGCAGATCCTTTCCAACCACAGAAAAAAGAGAAAGCAGATAAATGTAAATTTGTAGTTTCATATATAGGTAGGAATGAACCGAAATTTGAAATGAATAATCCACACTACATGAGAGAGGTTTCAAGATCTCATTCTGATAGCATTCCCCCTGTTATTCTTAATAAAGAGCCAATACAAAATAAGTTTTAATGGCACAAGACGATTCAAAATACACTAAACCTGGCCTAAGAAAAAGAATTTTTAATCAGGTAAAAGCAGGATCAAAAGGTGGTAAGCCAGGGCAGTGGTCAGCTAGAAAAGCACAATTAGTTGCACAAAAATATAAAGCAGCTGGAGGTGGATATAAAGGGGGTAAGGGTAANAAGCANAAAGATCTNAANNGNTGGGGTAAAGAGAAGTGGATGACTAGAAAAGAATACGAAAAAAAGAAGAAAGACTAATGAAATCTGTAACTTGGGCACTTAGATTAGTATTTGCTGTAGTAATTTTNGAATTAGTTATAGTTGCTGGTACTGTTGTNAAATGTTTTGACACAGATATGTGTGATGAAAATGATTCNAATAATATNACTTTAATTTTAAATAGTATTGCTGCAAAATCTTTTGCTTTATATGCNGCTGAGAAGGGAAGTNCAGCTAAAATAGAGAAATGAAACCTAAAGTAACTATCATTCTCAATAAAAAAGTTTCAGAGGTAAGCGAGTCTTGTCCTACTGCTACTACTGATATAGAAGAGAATGCAAAGAATCGTAATTGGACTATAGATAAATTTGCTTANGGNCCNCTTAATCCTGANGCACCTGATCCTGGNTTTTGGGAAAAGAAAGCTGAACTATGGAANAGTGACATTGAGACTGTTAAGACTGCAAGNTGTGGNAATTGTGCAGCNTTTGANCANACAAATAANATTATGGATTGCATGATNAAAGGTATAAATGANACTATGGCTGCTGATCCTTATGATGTTTTAGATAGAGCTAACTTAGGATATTGTCAGTTNTTTAAATTNAANTGTGCAGCTGCNCGTACTTGTGATGCGTGGCTACATGGNGGACCNATNAGNGATTGTTAATTATGCATCAAACTCCAAAAATTAAAAANATTATTGGTGAATTACATAAAGCATCAAGAACTCACAAAGGTCAAGCTGAAAGACTTGAGAAAATACTCAAGGTAATTCAAAATGTAGACAAGAAAAAGAAAGATGGCTGATAAAGCAATAGAACCAGGAAAGAAAAGCACAGAAAGGTATTTACCTGAAGCTGCATGGAAAGCTATGTCTAAAGCTGAGAGAAAAAAAACTGATGATAAAAAGAAAAGAGAAAGTAGAAAAGGTAAACAGTTTGTAAAAAATACTAAGACTGCAAGGAAAGCTAGAAAGATGGCAAGTAAACGAGCTGCAAGGAGTATGAAATGAGTAAATTTAAAGAAAAAGCTAAAGATTTTGCTGCAGCTGGACTTAATAAACTGCCTACTAATGCAAATTTATTTCTTCGCTATATGACTGGTTTAGGTAATAGAAATCTAGATTTTAGTGATGAATACTTAACCAATGTAAGAGAAGAGACAAAGTCTGCTGATTTGGATAGTGCAAGATTTGATAGAGAAATGCGTGACGAACTTGGTAGACCAACTGTAGACTTTCCAAGAATTACTGCGGATGGTAAATTTGAATCTCCAACTATTAGTAAATTTAGACCACTTAGTTCATTTACATTTCCTTCAGATGATCCAAGAAGTGGTCCAGTAAATCCTTATGGTGGTTTAAATAAGGATGTGATACAAACATTAGGAAGATTTCAATCAACAGTAAATCCCGATGGAAAAACTGTAAATATAAGAGATACATTTGATATGGTTAACCGTGAAGAAGACCCTGATTTAGTTTCAGGTAAAATACAACCTAAGAAAGCTTTGAAATCATTTATATCAGCCTTGAGAGGAGTAGGTAAAGGAGATCAATATGGATTTGAGTTTTCTCCTAAAACAGAATTTGCTCGTGGATTGATGTATGGATTGCCAATAAAGCCTAAAGGATTTGATATTAATGTAGATATCCCTATGAAAGGAGATATTAAAGGAAGAGAAACTTATAATTAATGGCTGCTCGTATTCCAAGAAAAGAAGGTCAACCAGCTAAATCTGATAAGCATAGTGATCTATATACTGATGAGGATCCAAAAGGAACTATTAAAGGTCTACAATTTAAAAATAAAAGAGCTGCAGCATTAAGTGTTGCCAAAATTAAACGCAGTGGTCGATCTCATGCTCATAAAACACAGGCTGCTATAGCTATGGAGCAGAGAGCAAAGGTTGCTAAAAAAACTGAGGCTGCTGGTGTTTATAGGAAGTTTATTGAGGAACAGAAGAGAAAAACTAAGGCTAAGAATGCTTAATATATATTACTTACGTGGTGGACGCAGAGGTCTGTAACTCCTCTAATACAGTTAATTTTTTAATTTTAGATACATCTTTTAAACCATTTGCATCNAACCAAGGTGCATCNTCCCATGANAATCCTTGNCCGAAGGTATTATCNGGAGCCATTACATACCAATGACANGCTGNATCNGGNACATCNACTGCACATTTTGACCANTCNTCTGACCATTGNGGTACTTGNATCCATAGAGCTGGAGTAGTTTCAGCTAATACTGGCTTAGATATGAACGCAACTGTCAATATAAATATACATANAAAGATTCTAGGTATATATCTAATAGATATTGGTCTACTATAAACCTCCATTACTTCTCCGTAGGATATATTATTTTTCATCAATATGTACGGAAGACAGGCATATTACCTCTTTCTATACCTTTCATTAAATCAGGATAATTTTTTTGTGTTTTATCGTAATCAAAACCTTCAGAAGCTGGTATACCACCTGGAATAAAGTCCATATATCCTCTTATTCTGTCTTTTACAATAGGGGAATCAAGTCCTGCCTCCTTGTATATTTTTTCTTGTTCTTCATCTTCAAATTGACCGAAGTTACCTACCGCTTGATAGTTAGCCTTTCGTCCGCTCAAAGGAGAATCAGATGGGAATGTCTCAGGTAATTCAGGATAATCTACCATTTTGTTGAAACCTGTTTTCATATCAGGAACATTAACATTTGCTGCTATTAAATTCTTAGAAAAATTATCTAAAAATGATTTTGAATTAAGTTTTGCCATAATTTATGCNTTTTTTGGATTTTTTTTGCCATGAGCCTTGTAATCCATAGCAAGACCTATAGCTATTGCCTGTTTTCTGTTCTTTACTGTCTTATCTCCTCCTGATTTAAGTTCGCCTGCCTTAAATTCAGACATAACTTTTTCCATTTTATGTGGCATTTTTTCTAAAAATTCTTTTATTTATTTTAATTTATCTATTTTTTTTATAACTTTAGTATAAAGCTTTAATTTAATTCCTTTTTGTTTTAAAACAACCATCTTTGCCATAGTCATCTCCTCACTGTAGAAGATAACAGGTTCTTCCTGTAGGCTTACATCACCACTCATAAACCTATTTTAGTCTACTATTACGATTTAACTTATTTTTTATTAATTTTCTTTAATTTTTTTGTTTATTTCTTACCCTTTTTACTCTTCCTTCTAGCTGCTCTCCTCTTTTTAAATGCTGAATGTCTCTTCTTCGCTGCTGCCTGTACACTCTTTTTAGCAGCTGTCCTACGTGCCCCAACTGTAGATTTTTTAGTCTTTTTAAATGTTGCGTGTCTAGCTTCTGCTTTCTTTTGCACTGCTCTTTTATTTGCAGCTTTGGCCTGACTACTTGTTCTTCCTGTTGCTTTTCTCTTAGCAGCTGCCATCTGAGCTGGAGTTCTTGGTTTTCCTTGCTTTGTTGTGGTGCTGACTGTTGATGCTTTCTTANCTGCTTGTGCCTTTGATTTAGCTTCAGCTCTATTTTTAGCAGCTTGTTCAGCTCCTGCTTTACTAATACCAAATGATCCAGCTTTTAAAGCATCTCCTGATGGAATTCCTGTAGCTTCTGCTGCTTTTATTCCTCTATTAATTGCTGCTTGATCTTTACCTTCTTGACTTATCCCAAAAGAGCCAGCTTTAAGATCAGCTCCTGAAGGAATACCAGTTTTTGCTGCTGCAGCTACACCTCTGTTAATTGCTGCTTGATCCTTTCCTTCCTGACTAATATTGAACGATCCTGAAGGGACTGTTCTTGAAAGTGGATTCTCTGCTCCCAAAGCTGCAGGAGGTCTTGTTACTCTGCCAATAAAATCACCTACTTTTTGAAATATATTTTTCTGTGAATCTTCATAGTCTTTTTTAGCTTTTTCTTTTGATAATCTAATTCTTTCTGCTTCCTCTGCAGCCACTTTTTTTTCATAGGAATCTATATCTGATTGAGGAATTACGTTGCCAAATCTACTTAAACCATATAATCCTTCATTGAAGTTCTCTTTGAATTCTTTAGGATAACGTTTCATAATATCTACAAGATCTTCATTAGTACGATTTAAACGTTTTATATCAGCTCTTCGTTCATCTAAAGTTTGATTATATCTATTAATGTCTTTTTCAGTTCCATCTGGATTATATTGCGTCATTTTTATTGCATAGTCAGCCCTTTCAAAATCTTTATAAGCATCACTTCTAAATTTATTTACGGCTTCTTCGGCTTCTTTCCTGGTTTGTCTTCTATCTCTTAAATCTTTGTATTTATCATAATCAGATTGAATTTTAGCATAATTTGTGTCTGAGAATTTGTAAGCATCTTTAAAGCTCTCATCTGGATTAGTCAATGCATATGCTGTTGTAACCCTTTTCTCTTCCTTAGACATTGGAACACCATATTCCTTTGTCGCTTTGTCAACATTATAAAAACTTTTATTAAAACTATCTAAATTATCTATACTTTTTTCAAGAGATGCACCATAACCAGTATCTTTTTCAATTTTTGGAAACTTTACACTGTCATATACACTATCTGTTGGGCGATAGATATTATCTTCTTTCTTTTTATAGATTGAAGCATCTGCAAGATTGGCACTAGCTTGTTCTGTAAATGATGTACCGAAAGTAGAAGTTGTTTTCTCATCACTAGTCAAACCAGATAAATCTGTTGAAGCTACTTTAACTTCATTTCTAGAATCATAGATACCACCACCTGGAGAGAAGAAACTTGGCTTTTTAACCGAAAAATCTTTGGAGGGATCAAAGGTATCACCCATCCCTCTACCTCTCTCTTTAGTACCACCTGTACTTTCTTGAGAACGTATTCTATCAAAACCTTTATCTATATCTCTAAGTATTTTGTCAAAAGGATCAACTTTATATTCAGCAGCTATTTTTTTATCAGATGTTACCTGTTTACTTTTAGCTAAAGCTTTCGCTCTTGCTTCCTTACCTGCAGCAACTATACCTACTCCTTCAGTAATCGCCATTATTTTTTTACTAAATACTAATCTTTTTAACTATTCTATCTTCTCTTAACAATCAAATACTCTAAGATCCTTTCTAAACTCATTTAAACCTCTCTCCATACATAAAAGTTTGAACTCACTTATAGACATAAGATGATTTACCATCCCTTCTTCTTTCAATTCTGTAAGCATGTCGTTCCACTGGAGCATATCCTCATTTGAAAATACTGGGAAAGCAGGTGTAATCACAACTTTCATGCAACAGTTAATGGTTTTACTTATTGTAACCTTACTTCTCGTTTTGCAGCAATAGTAATTTCTTAATATCAGAATCGTTAGCCTCAATAAGACTAGTAATCATCTTCAATTTCTTTTCAGCATTTAAGGCTCTCTGACTCCAATAAACTAAATGTCTATTGGTATTGTCTAGTTCTGTCTCTAAAGCGGTTTGAAATAAAGTAGAAGGACTGATCTGCTTACCTGATGCTTTCCATCTCTTATGTAGTTCTCCTGGAACAGATACGCTTACTACTTCTGCCATGTGTTTGTGCAAATATCTACTTCAAGATAGCATTAAATGTTATTAACCACCACTTTTAACAGGCACTTTGACTTGTTCTGTTAATACAACGGGTATGGGTTCACTTACTGTCAAGCCAGTAGTTACTCTCACACCATTAGCAAAACTCTCTGCTTCATCCATAGATTTAAATTGTGGAGCATGAGCACCTATCATGTCGTTGTAAACAAAAACAACATATCCTGTTATTGGAAACTTCATTTAGTAAATATACTTATTTTTAGAAGATAACCTTTTATTTAAAAATTTCAACCTATATAAAATGGTCCTGATTTATAAAGAGTATCAGGTTGAGCAGCTACAGTTTCGTCTGCCTCTATGTGATTTGTTACCTTAATTACTTGACTTAACTGACTGCCTTTAGCTTTTGATAGTACTGCCCATGCGAGTTGTTTGCCTTGATTCCTGTCGTCATTCATAATCTATTTTCCTTGTTTGCGTAATTTATTATGCAGTAAAGATACTTGCATTGTACAAATATTTGTACATGAAAAAACCATTGCTATGACTAAGCTCTGGATACTTAATCTAGCAATGGTCTAGGGTTTTGTCTAGAGTAATTCTTAAGATTTAAAAAGTGTTAAGAAAATCGTCTTCATCTTCTAACAATTCATCATCTTCATCATCTAAAGCTGAGAAAATTCCGAATCTACCAGAGAATTTCCTATCTCCTGTAGTAAATGCATCTGCGACAGCTTGGCGTAGCACATGATTAAATTTGTCTTTGTCTGGGTTGTAGTTAAAACTCATGGTGTTTTAGTAAAGTGTTTCCTTATGATACATCAAAAGAAGAAGATTCGAAACCTATAGGTAACTCAGCTTCTTTCTTATCTGTAATAAAATGACTTCTAATACCAACTAAAAGTTCAATAGTTTGGTCAAGACTAAGTTCTTGCTCTCCATGTATCTTTTCTATAAAAAGGGGATCTTCTCTTAAGTCATCAATATGTTTGAGAACAGTATCAACTTTTCTAAGAATGTTTGCGTGATGTTTTTTTACGTCAGTTTTTTCTTTGAGTTTCATAATAAATGCAGTATGAAGATTCATACACTAGTGTAGCTACTTCATTAAAGCATTTCTAATTACAATTTCAAATATTAAATCTCTTTTTCAGCGATGTTTTGATCTTTTTGTCTGGTAGGAGTTCTCATACCACTTGGAGTAGTAGGACGTTTTATATCTTTTGTAGTCAGTTTTCTAAAGATTCGTCTTTTTTCTAAGGCTTCTTCATCCATTCCTCTGCGTGACATTCTTTCCTCTCTACGTTGTTCTCTAAAACTATCTCCAAATGTTTGTTTTCTTTCTTCTCGTCTTTCCATTCTTTCAGCTCTTCTTGCTTCAATATCTCTGTCTTTAATTGGTCTTTTTCTCATTGGAGAGAAAGCACCTCTTCTTGTCTGATCTCTTCTCATAGATTCACCAGCCATCCTAGTCCTTTCTTTCGGACCTTCAGGTGTGTTAATTATTCTTGGGTTAATTCTTCTAGCACCGCCCATTATTTTTCTCCCATAGTTGGCAAGGATCTATCATATACTATTTTATCAGACTCTTTTGCTTGATTTAATTTAATTGCCTCTTCTTTTGCTAATTCTAATAATCTTTTTTTTGTTGCTTCATAATCAAGATCTCTACTTACTTTAAAAGTTCTGAATTGATCTTCTTTAGAATCTTTTTCCTTTTTTTGATCTTTTTTACTAAATGAGTCACCACTGAAAGTAGCTTTTCCTCTGCCTCCTGTAATCATTCCAATAGCTTTTGGTATGCCCCCTCCAGCTGCACCAAGGATTCCCCCTCCACTTCCTGCGAAAGATGGTTTTTGTGTTGTATTCTCAGGAAATTTACCAGTTTGTTGTTGCAGCATATCTATAGGACTGAAACCACCCTGTGCTTGAGTTGAAGAGCCACCTACAGCAGCTTTCATTATTTTTCTACTTGCACCCATTAGAAAAAAGACTATATTTTAATATTCTAATCCTCCTTCTCTTCAACTTTAAACACCAATAACTCTTCTCCTGGCTCAATATCTCTTATCTCAGGATGAATGTTCCTTAGAGGTCTTCTTACTTCATCAAGTGTTATGGTCATCATCCTCCACATGAATGCGAAAGTACCACCTGAGATGACTGCAAAGCAGAAGAAGTAGAGAAGAATTGACAAGTCGTTCATATAGATGACCTAAAATGTATAGATAACATTCTAGGACAAGTGTGGATAGGGACGATTTTCTCCGAGGTTATTTAAATAATTTTCAAAGACTATATGTTAATGAGAGAGAATTTGTAAGAGATTATTTGGAGTCTATGAATCCAGATGACCCAGATATTTTTCTACCAGATAATCCAAAAGAATATATACCATTGAGAAACAAAGCATTTAATCAAACTTTAGGAGAAGGTTTTGCCGAAGCATATGATAAATATAAATTTTTAGGTTCTGGTGCATTTGGAACTACATTTCAAGATCCNGATGATCCTACAAAAGTATTTAAAGCACAAAGATTAGAAATGCAAGATGATATAAAAAGAGCAGAAAAAGAGGTAGATACACAAATAAAAGCAGCTGAAATGGGTAGAGCACCTAAAGTTCATGCAGTTGAAACATTCCCTGCTAGAAAAGATGGAATGGATCTTTTACGAGATTTAGATACAACAGGAAGATTTACCAGTCCAACTATTCATGTTACTGAAATGGATAAAGTAGACACACTAAGAAGTCAAGGATATGCATCAGAACCTGGAGGAGTTTTAGAAAAATTTGTAAAAAATAAATTAATTGATGCCGATGATGATGCACCAATTTATAAATTAAATAATCCAGAAGCTCAAGTTATGCGTGATGAAACAAGGAAGATGCATTTAGCGAGAGCTAAGTCAGAATTAGATTTAGCTGACAAAGGTATTATTCATTCAGATTTACAAGATTCAGCAGGAATGGATAGGGAAGAACATATAACTTACAATCCAAATACTAATCAGATGCAATTCGTAGATTATGGAGTAGCAAAGATACATGACCACGCAGGAGATATGCATGAACATACAAAAAATTTAAATGTAAAAAGTGATGAATTAAAAAATTTAGATGCTTCTGCAAGAGCTGAACATTTCCTAGATCATAAAGCGACTGCAATAATCAATGGTATAAACGCAGTTGGTAATAGAGAAGAAGCTAAAATATTTGAAGGTCTTTTTAATGAATACATGGGTAGAGATGATTTATTAGCTGCAGATGATTTAGTAAAACAGGGAAGACAAATTATAAAGGAACATAGTTTTGATGATGCAGAATTGAAATTACAGAAGGGTCAAAAGACTGGTTATATGTATGGACAACTTTCGAATCCTACAGTTAATCAGGTTGTAACAGATATCCAGGCTGATAAGTTTCCACAATTTAATAATCCAAACTTATATAAATCAGAAAAAAATCCATTTCCAGCCCCTCCTTATGGTAATAAAGAAGAAGAAAGACCTCTTACTGATGAAGAGAGAAAAGATGTTCAAGATTTACTTAGAAAATTAAAAGAATAATTGGTTTTTCGCACGTAATTTTATATAAATTCGGTCTTTGGCTTTAAATTCTAAATATAACTTTATTAGTCGGATAAAGTTANTCANGTANACCACANAGGTAACACACAATGTCCACCAACATATACTCTGTAGAAGCAGAGATAACTAGGAACGTAGTAGTTGAGGTCGAAGCTACTTCTATGGAAGAAGCAAAAGATCTAGTTGCTGCTGATCCTGATGGTTATGAAACCAAAGAAGATACTCGTGAAGTATCTATAGGATCTGCTACTTGGTATGAAGTAGAAGCATTATGACTAGATTTAAGTCTTCAGCAAGGCGAGCCATTGGGCTCGTCTTTTCTATTAATGAGTATGGATTA
>FUFK010064867.1_pt1 | contig 10795 bp, 29 predicted proteins | sample 1021851 | NCBI WGS metagenome assembly FUFK01 (sample SAMEA51879418, study PRJEB19060) | metagenome
AGGTCTTAATGGTGTTAGAGAAGAGGTATCAGGTTATGACTACAAGTTTCATGACACACCAGTAGAGTTTAAACTCATGGGTGGAGAGAGCAAATCATCATTTGCTACTGGTAACAAGACTTCTCACTTCGGTGGTGCAAAGACTAACTTAGTATGGTCAATCAAATATACTTTCAACAACAACAAGATTGATAGTTTTGGTATGGTTGTTATCGATACTGACCTAACAGAGTCAAACGTATGGAAGTCATCATCAGGACGTAAGGATTCATTCTCTACACTTGAGTTACTCAATGATGAAGAGGGTTGCATACTATCTCAGTATGGTAAAATCAAGAAAGCAGTTAAGAAACTACACTTCTTGCCTCTACCTACTGACATACTGGTTGCATACTACAAGTAATTGTGGTATAATTCAGAGGTTACAACAGTTTATGGAATTGAATAAAACCTATAATATGAATTGCATTGAGGGGTTAAATCAACTCAATGCAAATTCTGTTGACTTATGTGTTACAAGTCCACCTTATGATGATATGAGGACTTACAACGATAGTAGTAAGTGGGATTTTAATGTATTCAAAGATGTTGCACAGGCATTGACAAGAGTATTAAAGGACGGTGGTGTCATTATGTGGAATGTGGGAGACGCTACGATAGATGGTAGCGAGAGCGGTAGCAGTTTTAGACAAGCACTATATTTTAAAGATGAGTGTGGTTTAAGATTACATGACACTATGATATATGAAAAGACAGGTATAGCATTTGCTAGTGGGTCGAAGTCTGTTAGATATAGTCAGGCATTTGAATATTGTTTTATACTATCTAAGGGGAGACCAAAAACTGTTAATATTATTATGGATAAACCTAATAAATGGGCAGGGTCAACATCATGGGGTAAAGCAAGAAGTAGAGGGAAAGATGGAGAGTTAATTATTAGAGAGAATAAGACTAATCCTATCAAGGAATTCGGAGCAAGAAATAATATATGGAGAATTAAGAATTGTGGAGGATTTGGACAGACTAACAAGAATTCATATAAACACCCTGCTACAATGCCTGAGGAGTTGGCACGAGGTCACATTCAGACATGGAGTAATGAGGGAGACGTAGTTGTTGACCCATTCATGGGTAGTGGCACAACAGCACAGATAAGTATAGAAGAAAATAGACAATTTATTGGTTTTGAAATTGACCCTACCTATCATAAAATGTGTGAGGACAGAGTGAGACCACTACTAGATAATCTCTTAACAAGACTATGTTAAGACAAAAATGTAAAGTCACACCTAAGAGTGACAAAGCAAANAAAATGTNTGCTACATACTTAAANAGCAACTCTATAGTNNATATAGAGCATAAAAGAAGGCATAGATGGTTTTTAAGTGCCATTCATAACCCAGACTATTGGTTTTGGGTAGATGTGCCAACAGATGAAAATTGGGATTATCAGGAGATTACATCATGAGACATGGAGCAGATTTAGATTCACTAGATGGGAGACCACAGCAACAACAACGATTTACTTGTTGGCATTGCAATAGTGAATTAATATGGGGAGCAGATTTCGACATGGAAGATATAAATGATGGAGAGGAGTCAGAGTATGATTTCTACTCTACATTTACTTGCCCCACTTGTGAGTCATATACAGAGGTGTATCACAAATGTCAGTAGAAGGAGAGAATGCAAGAAAGAAAGCAGACAAAATGCTCGAAGCATTGCACAAATATAATAGTCAGATATTAGGAGACGATTTAGAGGATTCTATTATNGAGAGAATNAACAATGCTAANGANTTAAANGANATACTNGANAAAGCAAGAGAGCAACAACTCAAAGCAAAAGAGGATTATNTAAACAATGAAACTTAGAGGTATGGANTATAANGTNATTGATGATTATTTCCCTNAGTGGATAGTNANNAGTATGTCAGCATANTTTGAGAANTTNCCAGTATCATGGTCTAATTCAAGTAGAGANANATATGNNGANGGTGGGAGATTCTTTGGNAATATGNNTATATCAGCANGANGAGTGGACAATNCCAGAAGATTTAAGNATATGGTTTTTTCAATATCTNAATGGGTGTGTNATGAATGACCTATTAAAAGGACAAGTNACNAATGTTAATAGANTATTNGTNAATGGTCAGGTTAAAGGACAAGATGGANTTNANCANAAAGATNNTGACNNTAAAGANGANATTANAAAAACANTAATATATCATGCTCATGGACATGATGGAGACACAGTTATAGGAGTGGANAGAGTGCCATTNAAAGANGGNAGAATTATTATATTTGATTCATATTTGACACANAGAGGGGAAGCACCAAAAGANAATAGTTATAGNGTTAGTCTAGGTTGCATCTATCACATATATTNANNAGAATGATATGACANTNGAAGAAGCGTCACAANTNNTNGACNNAAACAAATAANTGTGTTATTATATTAATGGGGAAACAAACCCANACATAATAAGACTTTCAAGGTAGCGGATACCCAGAGGAATACGCTTTTAAGTNGAACTTAAGCATATGTNTCGGTTTTGTTTCCTCTCGCTAACATTNNTACTAAATANANNACAATGACAATACCNCAATACGATTTNCCACATAGTCCAATACTATTAATAGGTTTTGGTGGTATTTTCTTTACGCTAGTNTTGTTATACTTCACNAATAGAGCGTATTTTAATAGTCCANTTAATNNAGATANACCTAATGGTAAAGCATANCACACCTGATGTAGTTTGTATGAANANNTNAGAAAGTNTCAAACATANTNACACAGTTAAGGAGAGCAATGGAGATACAAGANAATGCAGACCACACNAATGANTCNCATGGGTGTGACTCANTACAATTTGCAGTAAACTACACTAATCAGGTATTACTTGATTGTATTAATGATTTAAAGAGAGATTTAGATATGCACGAATTAACATTTAAAGATTATCAATACGACCTATGAAACCATATTTGCTATACATTGCCATAGGTATTATATTCCTTAGTCTCATTCGAGGAACACTTAAGATTGATAGGAATGAGAGAAATCAGAGATTATCTGATGAATTATGCAAGATTGACACAGACTATTGTATCAAGTAACCAATTCAACAACTGTCACAACCTCTAATGCGTAACAACGTGTTAGAGGTTATTATATTATTAGTTAAAGTTTATTAATGCCAATTAGGTTGAGACCACATCAAGAGACCGCATTGAAGTCAATGCAGTTATCTCATCATGGTCAGATTATTGTGCCTACAGGTGGCGGTAAAACTTTCATAATGATACAGCACGCTAAAGAGTTGTTAAAAGGACAATTCAAAACTGTTGTTGTAGTCGCCCCTCGTATTCTACTAGCAAATCAGTTATCTAATGATTTTCTAGAGCATATTGATAATGTTGATGTCTTACACGTCCATAGTGGAGAGACACATCACACTAGCACAACTAAAACTGATGAGATTGAAGAGTGGCACTTAGGAAGTGTCAAGAATCAAATCATTTTCACAACATATCATTCATTACATAAAATCACATCTAGTCCTAGTATTGAGGTTAGTGTGATGTATTGTGATGAAGCACATAATAGTTGCAGTAAGCAATTCTTTGATGCAGTAAAAGATATGACTATGATATGTGAGAGAAAGTATTTTTTCACAGCAACACCTCGCATATCACATAAGCATGAAAGAGGTATGAATAACCATAAGGTTTTTGGTCATGTAATTGAGAGTGTGCCTGCACCTACTCTTATTGACAATGGTAGCATCATACCACCTACTATAGTGCCATTTACAACATCACATGATGTTGACAAGAAGAATAGACATCTAGTCCATAGTGATACAGTAACTGATATTCTTGATGACCTAGACATTGAATCATCATCTAAAGTATTAGTTGCAGTTCCTAGTAGTAATATACTTAGGAATATGCTAGTAGAGACAGATATATTGCCCCAACTTGCCGAGCGTGGGTATAACGTATTACACATAACAAGTAAGTTAGGAGCATATGTCAACCACACTAAAGTCAATAGAGAGAAATTCTTTGATACTCTTACAGCATGGGGTAAAGACCCACTCAAGAAATTTATTATCTTTCATTACAGTATATTATCTGAAGGTATCAATGTAAGTGGATTAACCCATTGTATTCTATTGAGAAATCAGAGTGTAGTATCAATGGCACAAACTGTNGGTAGAGTTATCAGGTTACACCCTGATGANGCTAATGACATTAATAATGGTGTTATACCTCGTGGACAGTTNNAANTGTATCGTAAACCAACTGGTTATGTAACTATACCTATTCATAAGAATCATGGCAAGAGGACTCTAACCAGATTACAAAGAGTTGTAGATGAGATATTCATTCAAGGTATCCCTGCAACCGCCTATGTGGGATAAATGTGTGACACTTGTATTAGTGTCACATTATTCTACACGTTGCATCAAAAATGATGTATATTAAATATATCAGGTTAATGCTAACATTCACAAGTGCTTAGGGATACCTTTAACCTGATAATCATTTTATAGGACAATTCAATGCCAATTATCAAATTGACAATAGAAGAGCATCAATCACTCACTAGGTTATTATCTCACCCTAAAGCAATNAAATATAGGAGTGATTTATATGACACAGATACTTTTGACTCAATGGAAGATAAAGTATATGATGCAGTAAACAACTTATCAGTAGAGGATTTTTAATATGGCATATTGTGACGTATGTGGTAATTTTGATGATGAGCATACTGATGGCGAATCATCTATTAAAGCATTACCAGATTATCAACCAGAATTATATTATTATTGGGACGGAGATTTTTGTGTAGAGGATTACAACTGGAGAGGACATTTTCCTAAAGTTGATTGTATGTGCGAAGTCTGTTTTGATATAGCAAACAGAGAAAAGAAAATCAAGTGGGAGTGTGCCACTTGTTAAAGTGNCACATTATTCTACCAGTTGCATGAATCATGCACTATAATATTAATATAACAAACGAGGATTTTATGTCATCACTACATCACGAATCACTACTCGAAACTTGCTATGATGAGTCATGGGAGGATTTTCGTAAAGAAAATAACCTAACTGATGACCAGTTATATGCACTCGAGCAAAACTCTCAATATGGTTACCTACCAGTAATTGCAGAGGAAGCAACTAGACGTTTTGAGGAGTTATGCCAATGAATAAGTATGAAATCACATGGGANGAACAATATCATCTTATCAAGTTGTATGATTTGTTAAGAGATACTGGTATGATAGATGACCTACCACCAGAAATTACCACATTCTTTGAAAGATTAATGGATTGATTATTATGAAAACTACACCAAAAGAGAAAATGATTATCAACCTTATGGAAGAAGTCATTAACATTCTATCAACTTGCAAACTAGATGACCCAGAATTTNNAATGTATGATGTCATGAAAGATGCAGTTGAAANAGAAGTAAGATACCCATTATACGATTAAGCATTATGTTTACTAAAGAAGAGTTATTTTACATTGTTGATTGTCTTGACCAAGACTATTACAACATTAAAGACATTGANGANTTAGAGTTNCAACGAGCAGAATTATCCAAAAATGCCCGCATATGCTCTATATTACATGACTTAATTGATAAAGAAGTAGCAAAAGAAGAGAAGATAAAGAAGGCACAAAGTAAGCAACCAACTATGGAGTGGTAACTATGGAGCAACTAGCAGTATGGTTAACAACTGATGAAATCATTGAAATTACTGATTCAATTCAATGGATAGCAGAAGATAAAGATAAAGAAGTCCAAGAGAATAATAAAGACTTAATTAACGCTTATCACAAACTTACTAAACAACTCAAAGATTATCATGAAGCAAGAGCAGAATTCATTAACAAATCAACAACTAAGTGAATTAAGAGATTTATTTGTTGATAGATACGTTGACAATATGTCAACTAAAGATTTAGTTGAATATGTATATAATGACATGAGTCATTATGTTGAAGGTCAATCTGATGAAGCATTTATTAATGATTGTAAGGACTACTGGGGAGATATGTTTCCAGAAATTATTGAAGAAGTCAAGGAAGTATGTGACAGTATTAATAGTGCCACACTTTGACACACATAGCGTAAAATCATTGCTATTATAATAATATAAATCACTCACACAATTATGATTTACAAAGATTCATTAGATTTCTTATGTGACATTTATGAAGTCTATCTTACTAAAGAGTCACTTCCAAAAATGAGTGCTGATGAGTTGATTCATGAGCATGGCATGACAATGTCAAAAACTCAATATGACTGGATAGTCAATTTTTCAAATCTATGGGAGACAGTCCAAAATGCAGAATGACCCTAAAGTAAAAATTCTAGAAGTCAAGGATAATTCATTTGACATCTATGAATTGCTATCTAGAAGAGATAGAGCAACGATTAATGAAATCATACTTGAAACAATAGCATCAAAAGGTTATGATGTAAACAACTTTGATTACGATTTACGAGGTTTTGTATTATGAGGACTTACATTTTTAAAGATTATCTAAACGATAAGCATGGCAAGTTTTTACCACTTCAGACAATAGAGAGCGAAGAATTTGGTAGGCACTTTTTTATAGACATTGCATTTGAGTTTATATCCGCCCCTAGTCTCAAGTCTGGTGGTTATGATGAGTCACAACTTGATTATGTCAGCAACTGGACAGACTTAGAAGGTGTTAATCTTAATGAGTTATTAGGCATTTATAGAGATTTGACTTGGCAAGAGAATCAAGATAATAAAGATAAAGCACATTCTGATATGTGCGAATATATGGAAGCAGTTGAAAATGGAGAAATTGAGTATCTATGAGCAAAATTGCAACCACTCTTGTGACAGTTGTATTAGTGGCACACACTTTCACACATAGCATAAATTTACCACTATACTATTAATATAGCAATCAAGGAATTATGACACCTCTTTCAATTCTCACAGCACACAGACAACTAGATGACTTTGTTGACTATGTTGATTCATTTTATGGTCAGAATGACCCATTATATCCTCTATACTATGAAGGGCAACCACTAACTAAGGAAGATATTAGACACGCTTGCATTGTTTACTTAGATAGATGCCAAGATGATGATTTTGAAAATTGTGTATGGGGAGACGGAGATTCATTAGACAGAGAGAGAGTAAGGGATATTTTAACAGATAAGTTTAATTATTCTTATTCTGTTTTAACATCATTCAATAAGGGGAATTGGTCATAATGTGCAGACCTTGGGATAAATCACGCTTCACAGAGTATAATGACTTAATGAAGCATTCAAAGAAATTTGAAGTAATCGAAGATAGTGACTATAAAGTCACTATTGACTATGAAAATCTAACAACTACATTCGAGGTTAAGTAAATGCCAATTATTGAAGAATTCACTAGAGAAGAGTATCAACTCTTATATGACTCATTCAAAAACTATCGTGTTTATATGACAGATGAGCAAGAAGTCTTAAGCGAGAAAATTCTTGATAAAGTCTTTTATCCATCTTTCGATAAACAGAGTAAAAAGAAAACTGATTTAANGATAGTTAAATGAAAACTAGACAATACCACACAGTAACACATATTGGTGTATCTGATACAGTAGAATATCAAAACTCAATATGGCAAGTTTTTATTAACTACATTAAAGGTGAGACAGATAAGACAGGATACACACCGAAAGCGAATCGCACCATTCTCATTAATGAGACAGGACAGCAAGTAACGTGTCACAATTACAAACTATTAAGGAGACTAGATTAATGAAGTGGCAACAGTTAATAGAATTAGAAGGTTACATTAACCTATGGGAAGTAATCCCAGAGGATAAGCACTCAAAACTTGCTAACATGATNTGGGAAGCACTTGATGAAGAGGGAATTACATTAACACAAGATGCAGAATTAAGCATTAGGGTGTATGACAGTTATGATAGTGTCACACACTTTGACCAGTAGCATGAAATATGGTGTATTATAATAATATAAATCAATCAGGTTACACACATGGACAGATTTCAAGANAGAATCATCAGAGCAATCGACAAGAGAGAAAATTGCTCANTNANNAANAACACTAGAGTCTGGAATTCATACCACACAGAAAACGATTTCAATTCTTATCTATTTGTAGATGATGAGCATATTGCAACAGTTTACTATCGTCACTCTATCAACGATTTGAATTTTAACTGTTATGGTGGCACATTAACATACAATGACTTTGACCACGNTAACGGAGACTACATTAAAGCAATAGAAAACGATAACTGGGCAATAGATGAAATTTCATTTAATGAGACAGCGATTAATAGAGTATTAGGCACTAATGCAGTAAGATACAGAAACTTTCTAATGAAGCACTATATCGAAAGGGGAATCAAATGCACACAGCAAAGATATGTGACAGTTTAATTACTGTCACACCATTTCCCCAGTAGCATTAAAACTGGACTATAATATTATCATAAGCAACAAACAAACATCATGAAAAAAGGTTTAAACATTGAGGTCACATCAGGACAATACGAATTCTTATATGACCTCGTAATGATGGCATATGAGTTAGACGTCCCAGAGCAAAAGGGGTGGGATATGCAAACATTCGATAATCTTGTTGATAATGTTTGCAATGCTAAAGAGACTTATCTCTCAAACACAGTAAGGGGAGTTTAAGACAATGCAAGATTACGAAATCATTTTTGAAGATTTAGTTTCCCAACTACAGGAAGCAGGATTTGAAATCAACGAAAATGCTCTATATGTGTGTAACATACGAGCAACTCAAATTGCATGGTCACAGTATCGTGAAATCTCTAACCAAGTTTATCAAGGGGCATAAAACAATGACTATTGAAGAGTATAAAGAGTTAATCAAAAATGATAAACTCAAGATAGGTCTAGATGTAGCAGAGGACGAGGACGAAAACAACTCAGAATGTGACACTTAGATTAGTGTCACAATCGTCCACCAGTAGCATCAAAAACCTACTATAATAATTACATAAGCAACAAACAGGAGTTTTCCAAAATGCGTAAAATCGAAAGACAAATGAATCAGAGCAATCAGAAGCGGTAAAAACTTCTCATCATCTAATACAACTGTTAGACATGGTTTTGAAAACGAAGCGGACGTTTATNTNCATGGTAATCACATTGCTACAGTTAAAAGCAATTCAATCATTATTAAAGATGGCGGTTGGCAATCCAATACAACCAAATCACGCTTAAACGCTCTACTTGATGAATTCTCATATGGNATGAGAGTATTTCAGAAAAACTACGAGTGGTTNGTATCCTACAAAAACGTTAAAGAGGATTTCGTATCAGGCATGGAATTAGCAATCGATTAATTCCCCTATTCTCGCAAGCGAGACGCCAAATTTTTTAAACATAGGCATTACTCTTAATTAGACCACGCAAAGGGGTTAGGATAGAGTAAGTAAGACCTATAACCACACATGGGTTAATTAGGTCACTATTATTATTAAAGGTAGATAACGCAACTCGCCACCACTCTACCGCCCAATATCCAACTTTTAAACAGCATGGAAACAGCAAACCAACTTCCCCAAAAACTCGCAAGTCTCTTAGATTTGTATGATAGCGGAANGTTACCCGCAGACCTNGAAATTGAAATGTGTCAGTATCTAATAGACACAGATTTAAGCGAGGTATTTACACAGTATCAGCAACTATGCGATAGGTATGTATTAGAGGGATTATGCTATGAAGTAGGATTTTCCCCAGATAAATAAATGTTAAAATAAATATAGGTGTGAGTCGTATAAGTCTCGCAGTTGTTGTTGTCTAAGAGCGTAACACAGCGAAGTTTTTTTGTCAAGCACATGACAGGAAACTGTAACATCTCAGTCCCTGCCTGCCTTTGCTTGCCCTTTGCCCGTATATGCTCTATAATATGCCCGTTAATGCCTAACCGCCTGATATGGGTAACACTAAGAAATTCAACGAAAAACACTACCACAGCAATAACAAATCTCTAAGGGATAAAAGGGAGAATAATAGGAGTAAGCGGAGAGACTACGGAGATAAACCGCACAGTTCCAGGAACTCACAGAAGTAAGCATTATGCACTCTCAAATACAACTATTGACACCTACCCCAGTTAATGTTATAATATACAGTAAAGGGAGAAAATTCTATTGGAGGTATAACTATGAGGGGTGCATAACGTATGGGTCATTTAAGAGTTATACAGCAGCACTATTAGATGCGAGGACACACAGCACACAGNNACCACACTAGCACATACACAGCAGAGTGGAGAGAGTGACACACACAGAGACACACAGCAGTGGAGCATATGCACCTAGGTGATAATGATTCTCATTAGCAATAAGCACCACTATTGAGAATGAAAATGGTTATCGTTTTCATGTGGGNNTATTNNNAGTGNAGCAGTGTTATTGAGAATGAAAATGGTTATCGTTTTCAAAACAGTGATTTCGTGTATTTGTTTATGCTTACTGACCCCGATATTAAAAACGCTTACTTCCCTAACCTACAAAAGTATCCCAAAGCGAGAGTTTTATTCTATTCATATATAAAAAAATTTCCAATATAAAAATGCCTCCAGAAGATTTTAAAAAAGATGCTCGAGACTTTTTCTTTAGTCCGATGAATTTCCAGTATAAAAAATCTCTCATTCTAAAAAATCCTCCAGAGGGTCGCGTATATAAATCTAAGGTTGTCTCTGAGAATCATAAAGTAATGT
>FUFK010049360.1_pt1 | contig 10793 bp, 9 predicted proteins | sample 1021851 | NCBI WGS metagenome assembly FUFK01 (sample SAMEA51879418, study PRJEB19060) | metagenome
CAGGAGAAGCGTGGTGACGGCCTCGTATGGATTGGAAAATTGTTTCGACCTGCTTGGTACAAAACATTGCTGTACCATCTTGTTACACCGTTTATGCTTGAAAAGGATTCGAAGGCTATGGGGCGGGGTGTTCGCCGTATGCCGTTTCGAAAGGCCAAGCGAAGAGATGTATGGCAGCAATCACCTGAGGCGGAAAAGATCGGTCAGCAATGGGATCATGTACGCAGAGGTGGTGGAAAAATCTCTTTCGCAAATGATTCCGATGAACCAACCATTTCCAGCGAGTAGACGCGACGATTCGTTCATAATGCGAATCGCTTTCGGTAGAGTATGAGCGACCTCAATTTCGAAGCCATGCCCAACAAACTCGTGAACTACGCTACACTCGATGGCATTGCAGTCATCGAATTGGCCAGTGATGCTGCTGGTGCAGCACTCACCGAAGCCAACGATCGTTCACCAAACACGTACACACACGAAATGATGAGTGATCTTGATGATGCGATTATCAAGGCCCGCTTCGATGACGATGTCTCGTGCATCGTGTTGACGGGTAACGGATCTTCCTTCTTCTCAGCTGGAGCTTCAATTCAAATGCTGAACAGCGTATCGCCCGGCTTCAAGTACAATTTCTGTCTGCACGCAAATGAAACATTGTCTCGCCTCGAGCAGACATCAAAACTCGTGGTTTGTGCAATAAACGGTCACGCCGTTGGTGGTGGTCTTGAGATTGCAATGGCTGCTGACATCCGAATCGCTCGAAAGAACTCTGGAAAAGTCGGTCTCCCTGAAATCAATCTTGGTGTACTTGCCGGAACAGGTGGAACTGCCCGATTGACCCGGTTGATTGGTAAGGCGAAGGCACTCGAGATGATGGTCACAGGTGAATTGATGTCCTTTGAAGATGCACATGCTCACAACCTCATCAACCACATTTGGGAAGGCGATGCTTCTGATTTCCGTCAAGACATTCTCGATTGGTGCAGCCAATTCACACTACCAAACAAGGCGACAAAGGCCGTTGGAAACATCAAGCGTTCTTGCCAGACGGGACCAGAAATTCCGTTTGAATACCACCTTGCACTCGAGCGAGAGTTGCAAGCNTCACTCTTCAACTCGAACGATGCGAAAGAAGGAATCGCTGCATACGTGGAAAAGCGTGTTGCGAACTTTACCGGTGAATGAGCGTGAATGGGATGTCTGATTACCACATTCCTGCAGACGTACCTGACGACCTCGCTGATACTTATTTGGAAAACCTCATGGCTGCTACCTGCGGTACAGGCTCGATGAATTTGTTTGCGTGCGATCAAAAAATTGAACATTTGAATGAAGACTTCTATGACGGAGGAAATTCCATTCCTCTCTCGTCAAACGACCCAGGTCACCTCTTTGAAATCGGAGCGATTGCTCACCGAGAAGGGACTGTCGGTGTTCTTGCAGCCCAAGGCGGACTCATTTCTCTCTACGGTAGAGACCATCCAGACGTTCCATACCTTGTGAAACTTAATTCAAAATCGCATTTGGTAAAAACCAAGCAACGAGATCCGGTCAGCCTTGCAATGTGGGACATGGACGATGTGATGTCACTGGTTTCCAACGGTCTCAACGTCGTTGGAATCGGCTATACCGTCTACATCGGCAGTGAATACGAGCATGAGATGATGACAGAGGCCGCTCACTTCATTCGACAAGCCCATGAAGAGGGNATGATNGCNGTTGTTTGGATGTATCCTCGAGGAAAAGCGGTCGAAGATGAGAAAGATCCTCAGTTGATTGCAGGGGCTGCCGGNGTTGCTGCNTGCATCGGTGCAGATTTTGCCAAAGTGAATTATCCACGTGCATGGGANGGAATGACCCAACCAGAATCGCTNAANATTGCTGTCGAAGCAGCGGGTCGTTGTGGAATTATTTGCTCGGGTGGAGGATCCCTTCCAGCGCATGATTTCTTGCAACGTCTATGGAATCAAATCAACATCAGTGGTTGCAAAGGTGCAGCCACTGGACGCAACATTCATCAAAAGTCAACCGATGAAGCCGTTCGAATGACTGCNGCNTGNCACGCNATCATNTCNCAAGGNGCAAGTGTTGACGAGGCGATGGACATTTTCCAAGGCANCTGAAGTAAATCTGTTTCACGCACGTTGAACAAGGTTTTATTGTCAAAGTTACAATTTTCNNCATATGAAAAACGTTGGCGGAGCTGAGAGATTAGCCCGTGCATTGTTTGGATCGAGCTTTGTTTTGTTGGATTTTTTTGCAACAATTCAACTCGAACTTGTCTTTCTCATCATCGGATTGTGGGGTGTATTGACATCAGCCTTCGGCTACTGTCCNTTCAATGGCCTCATGGGGAGAAACACATGNACCATCCAGTACAATGACGCATCATCCGATGATGTGGCTGTTGAAACAGCTTAGTTCTTCTTCATTTCATCGCCCATGGTAATGTTACCTTGTTGGTCGATGATGATTGGAGTTCCTTCCTTCCATCCTGGGCAGTTGTCTTCAACCCAGATTCGTGTGGCCCACTCGCAGATGTCGTATCCACCGGAGAGAATGCCAGATCGCTTGATGTATCCGACCTTGACGATGTCTTTGTCTTTGGAGAGAACGTTGCCAAGTTGTTGGCTTGTCGTACCATGACGCATGGTGCTGTTGATGTGTTCTAGGATCTCTGCAGTGTTGCGTGGTCGATCGCCTAGGAATTTCTTGATTTTTTCTCGTATACGTACAGTTTTCATGTTCTTGTCCTCCTCTGAATTTCGCTTTTCGCTCTTGGGCGATGTCGCTGTACCAAAGGAGCGAGGCCACTCATATAACCGTTCCTCCAACAAACGACGAGTTTGTTACCATTACTGACAATAATAGGTGTAATTTTTACACGATGTGCAATGATATGTAAGTGAAATCTCACAATTCCAGTAGAAACTGGTAACTAAATGTAAGTAAAATGATGCTTTAGAGGTAACAAATAAAAAGGAGCCTCTTTAGAGCGTAACAAAAGTGACTCCTCATGCCAAAGAAGACCATCCGCAGCCGGTATCAGCGCCGCATTCTCGATTGGCTCCTTGATGGCGGTGGAACGGTATCTCAAGCTTCAGACGTTCTTGGTATTGCGACGCCTCATGCTTCGCTTGCAATGCGCCAATTACGGGATTTGGGTGAAGTCCAACGTGACGATAGTGGATCCATACGTGGAGCAATCCATCGATTAACGCCAAAGGGAGCCGATCATCTNCTGATGGATTTGGTTGAACGCGTACGACAACAGGTGGGCACGATTCCGGATGGAATGAACGCTGTCGTTCTTTCCAACGATCGTTCGAGCGTCGTTCTCGGTGTGCTTTCAGAACCCTCCTCGAGATTGATTTCACTTCCTCGTCGAGCCGAACTTCTGGAACACGACGTTGAATTTTCCTCCAGTGGAAAAGGAGGGGGGCTTTGGGCAGTTCAACGCGGGTCTTCAATCCCTTGGTATTCACTTGCTACGCTCGAGCCCTCAACAGCACCAAGCGTTCCGATTGAGGGAACCTTGACGGCATTTACGACGCAATCGGACCGGATTGGTATCCTTCGTCTTCGTTTGCTTGAATCGTCTGTGACTTGGGGCGTTGCAAACGGTACCTGGCTTCGTTTGGAATCAAAGGAGATGGAAGGACCATCTCAACTTCACGTCGGAGAGCATTCCATTGGTCACGTTGTAGGGACACCTTTCGCGGTACGTCCCGACAATGGTTTGTATGCACACCTCCCTTCGTCTGTTGATCGAACCTTGCTTGTGTCATCGCTCGGTAACCGTGCACAATTGATGACAGAATCGTTGTCGTTCTCCAATCACCGTTCCCTACCCATCGATATCTTAGGGCCATGGATGAGGAAGCGACACCCACGACTATCGACTGCGAAACGGAAAACACGTCTCCGATCGTTGACTCGATGGCTATTGACGGGTCGTGGTAAACAACCACATCTGAACCTTCGACGTGCATTACTGGCAGACTTTGGCGAACGAACGTGGATGGAACATTCCAACGCCATTGATGTTGTTCTTCTCGAGGGGATATCGCAACATGGGGCCATATGCATCGTCGAATGGATGTTGGAATCAACCTCATTTGACATGGTTATCGAGTGGCCTTGGGCTGAGGTCGATGATGGTCCGTTAATGGAACGACTGCTTGCATCGGGACGGTGTAGATGTCTCATAACGTCTCGTGGTGAAGCGAAGGAATTTTCCAGTAAATCTGCCACATTACTTCCAACGGATCAACTCGCAACCGTATCATATCGACCACAGGAATCCTACGAATTTCGTGTTGAATTGCAACGCAGTGCAACACGTTCGGAGCCGGAAGCGACGCGAGAAGGAATCCCTTCTTCTGCAAAGGAACTTATGCAATGGTTCCAGTCTGGAGGTTTGGACGAATCCGTCTTAACAGGTGATGGTGCAACGTCGAAAGACGTTCAACAAGACATCCGCAAAGCAATGCGTTTCTTTCCAAAAGGAGATTCTGATTTTGCAAACAGTGTTGAACGTCAATCACCTCTTGCTGCATGGATTGCAAGTCCAGATGAGGAGCGGCCAGCACGATGGAAACGGATTGCTGACGTCCTCCCGTTTGGCTGGATTGATCTCGTGAATGTTGATCGCATGGATGCCGTTGAACTCATCCAAGCCATGCAACAAACCGATACGGGGTGGAAGCATCAAGCTGTTCGACAAGTTGTCAATGACTGTGATGCTGATTCATCTCTTCTTGTTGATCTTGTACCTCTCTTGAACGTAGAAGGGACCAAAGCAATGGCTGCTCATGTCCTTCTTCTCCTGAGTCGGGCGTATCGTTCAGAACTTGAATCCGTTCTTCCAAAGGCAGCAACGATTTGGTTGGATGCACCATACGATGAAGAACAGATACTGAATGTCCTCTTTGCAACATGTCCGGGAACAACGTTCGATGATGATTTGCTTCAGCGGTTTCTCAGAGGTGCCCTTGTGCATCCACGAGGATCACTTTTGCGAGTATGGGCCCAAATGAATGAACTTCTCGAACAACGAGCACCGATTTCACTGGATGTGATGCGTACATGCATGAATGTCTTGCCAGAACCGTGGTGGTCAACGTGGGCATTGGACTGGCTCGATGCACAGTTGTCAACAGCGGGTGGTCGCGAATGGCTCGCCCATCATCCGAAGAATTGGCCAGCACTCATCTTCAGACCAAAAGGAGAGCAAATCGGTTTGCCGGGTTCTCCAAGGCAACACCAAGGTTACCTTGATCGTCCAGCCTTGAAACTCAACTTACTGATGCTTCCTGACGGTGAGGGGACGGCTGCGCTGATGGATGTACATGATATGGTTCAACGAATGGAACACGATGGTCCCGTTCACGTTGGAAGAATTCATCCATTGGTCGGTTGGTTGGCATGCGATGTTGAGACGTGGCCTGATTTTAGCATGGAAGAACTCCTTGATGGAAATCCAGAAATTGCGAAACTTCTGATTGGACGAGCGATGTTGCAGCGAATGCTTTGATGGCCGATGTATTGAAATGCAACGTGTTTGAGCGAAGGTCGCCGTACGTGCAACATCAGCCTGAGCTACTGTGAAATTGCAATGACGTCTGATACCAACGATACGGTCCGCTATCGAAGACTGGGAGGACCCTTCGGGGAGTGAATTCCGGTGCAAAAGCGGAAACCCGGGCTGGACTATGGGTCCTCGATCGACTTCGGGATGAAATCGAGACAACCAACCGGCTCTACAGTACGCCCTGATACCGAGGGTCAGGCCTTCGAGGAAACAATGAACAAGGCCGTTAGGTATCAGGGCACAGCTTTTTGCCACATTCATTCGATTTGAAGCGATGTTCTCAAAGGCCGTATGCTTCAGCNAAGCCTCATGGAAGTGGACCGTTCCTTTCGTCGATGTCTCATCGGTGGAACGTTCGACCGTTTCCACTCAGGTCACCAACTCCTCATCCAAACCGCATTACGTCAAGCTGATTTCATCGAAGTTCATGTCGTCAACGACGAAATGGCTCAAGCGAAAGGTGGTTGGATTCAATCCTTGGACGATCGTATGGACACATTGCTCAATTGGTTGAGCGATACAGCACATTTGCGATACGAAGTCCACGTCCTCAACGATCCGCATGGACCTGCACCGACGCATCGAACGGCAGACTGTATTGTTGCCACGGTTGAGACCATTCCTCGATGTCATCAAATCAACGAACGAAGATATGAGAATGGGCTTCCTCCGCTCTCAATCCTTGAAGCCCCACACTTGAGCGACGAACTCGGAGGGATCTTGTCATCGAGTCGCATACGTCTCGGTCTTATCGATCAAGAGGGACATCCATGGATTCCACCTTCGTACGAAGGAAAGGTTCTGCGTATGCCTGCAGTTCTCGATGATGAGTTCAAGACACCGATGGGTGAATTGTTTGAAGGCCCAGAAGATGCCCCTGAAGTGGCCTTGTCCGCCATGTTGGAGGCCTTACCAGAGAACCATGGAACGCTCGTTGCCGTTGGTGATGTGACCGTGAAGGGACTGATGGACATGGGTGTTCTACCAGACATTGCTTTCATTGATGGCCAAACCAAACGGGAAGCATTGGATGCTTCGCTTCTCGTTCGTGGAGATGCATACGCGCAGCAAAGAAGTGTTGTCAATCCACCTGGGCAATTGACGCCCGAACTGTTGGATGTCGTTCGTTGGGCTTTGGAACAAGACGATTCCGTCCTTGTCGAAGTTGATGGCGAAGAGGATCTAGCACCAATGTTTGTGCTTGCAACAGCTCCACTCGGTACGATTGTCGTGTATGGGCAACCTCGGCAAGGCGTTGTTATGCGTATTTTGGATATGGAAGCCAAACATCGTGCAAGGAATCTTCTTGTTCATTTNGAGGCAGAAGAATGAGCGACAAACCCCTAGTAACAGTAACGGTATGCGCTCGTAATGGAGCACATTGGGTTGAAGATTGTCTCAACGCAATCCACGCTCAGACACATCGTCCGTTGGAAATCATTGCTGTTGACGATGGCTCAACGGATTCAACAGGGTCGTTGATGGATGCTTGGATGGAATCGAACAGTGATTCCGATGTGTCGATCTCCGTTCTTCATCAGGATGCGTTAGGTTTGTCGGCTGGTCGAATGGCAGCCTTGAATCATGCTCAAGGTGAGTGGGTCGCCATTACAGACATCGATGTCCGGCCTGAACAAGATTGGATCGAACAATTGTTGGTGGCCAATGTTCCCGTTGGACAAGAAACCATCGTTGCAGTCACAGGTCGAACCATTTTCCAAACACATACCGACATAGTGAGCCGTTTTCGTGCAGTTGAAATCGCCTCAAAGTATCGAAGTCGCCCACGAAGAACCTCGCTGGCGAACGGGCCATGTTCGATGTTCAAGCGACAAGCCTTACTCGATGTCGGAGGCTTTGATCCGAATTGGTATCATGCTGAAGATATGGAAGTCAGCCTTCGATTGTTGAATGCAGGGGGGAGCATCGTCTATGCTCCAGACGCTCTTGTTGCTCACGTACCTGAAGTAGGTGTTCGACGGTTCCTGCACAAACGTCGCCGAGACGCTCGTGCTCACGTTCGTATTGTCCGCCACTATCCTTCCCGTCAACGCTCAGGACCAGGATTTGATTTCATTGGGAGTGCAAGCATCGCCTTGTCCATTTTCCCAATCACCTTGTTGATGTTGCTGAGCATCGTGCCTTTGTTGATGGCCTATCCATTTGAGCAATCATGGACCGAGATGTGGCAAACCCAACTGGCNTTGGGTGGGTTNATGCTCGGCGCTCTTGTTGAATTGATGTTCTGGAGAGGTCCATTGGGCGTCATTACGAGAAGTATGAAGAGTGATGCAGGGAAGAGCAGCATCGTCCTTGCCATCTCAGTTCGGATTCTGATTCTACGTTGGTCGATAGCCTTGTGGCAAGGCTTGTTGCTTGGTTGCTTGGATGCAGTGTTTGCTCGAAACGGTCACAAGCGATTGTTTCGCTGATCACATGACGGTTTCGTCACCTGGTGGTGCTCGGCTTACTGCGTTAAGAGCGAAACCAAACGCGACCAAGGTGATGGATACGGAGTAGACACCAAGGTCAATCCACGTCATGTACATGACACTGTATCCGATGTAGAACCCAAATCCGAGGAGGAGGCACCATGCTCCAANAGCTCGCATGAGGCCGCCTTCTGCACCGACCAGTGCAGGCCACGTATCGTTCATGACGAGCGAAACTGCAAATCCTGCAACACCGCCTTCGACCTTCTCGTTGATTGAATTGAGTCCAAGGCCGAGAAGAGCAAGACATGCTACAATGAACACGAGGTCGCCGACAACAAATGCCGGAGCGTCATCTTTCTGACCGAATGCATCGGCAAATGCTTCGAAGGTGAGGAGTCCGCCCCATGACACTCGGTACGTTGGGTGAATGTAACCCAGCGAGTTGAGAATGGCAAGAGTGAGGCCCCATACACCGATGGCAACGTACCACTTGGAGAGGGTGACTGAAGGCTTGATGAAGATGTCTGCCAATCCGCCAGACTCTGCGTTCTCTTCACTGCTCATGGACTTGCCGACCCCCATTTGCCATATAAGAACAACGAATCATAGCGGGCGCTGTTGACGGTAGCGATTGTTAAACACAGTTCGCATGTTTTCGTCCGCATTCATCAAGATCTCTTGCGTCTCAACGTTGCTTGGGATGCATGAATTGATTTCCTTGGAGCGGCCATATCGCCCACGGCTTCGAGTTCGGGCAGTGATGAGGCCAAGCATGTCAAGGTTGGCAATGATTCCTGAAATGCGGCGTTGTGTCAATGAAGGGAGATTGAGGTAGGAGCATGCCTGATCGTAGACATCGTACAACTGACCGGTTTGGATGTTCTTCAATCCGTTGCGCTCGTTGATGAGAACAGCAGCAAGTACGAGTTTCTGTTGCGTTGGTAGACCTGCAATCACAGGCTCAATTTGATCAGCCTCAATTTGATGCTGGGCCATACGGACATGGTGTTGTTCGACTTTTGCATCGCCAAGTTGTTCCGCTTTCTCGGTCGAAACACGAAGCAAGTCGAGAGCGCATCGAGCATCACCGTGCTCTTGAGCTGCAAAAGCAGAGCATAGTGCGATTACACCTTCAGAGACAACATCAGGTGCAATCGATTCATCGGAGCGCTGGCGTAGAATGTCTTTGAGTTGCTCAGCATCGTACGGTGAGAACAGAATGTCTTGTTGTCCGAGGCGCGAGCGGACACGTGGATCGAGGAATTCGGTAAACTTGAGATCGTTCGAGATTCCGATAACACAAGCACGAGCATCGTTAAGGAACGAATTGAGGTTGGTCAGATTGTACAACAAGTCGTCGCCGGCCTTGCGTACGAGATGGTCAATTTCGTCGAGAACAATAACGTACACGCCTTTCCTTGAATCCATACGTCGAACGAGTTCTTTGAAGACTCGGTCGGTTGGCCAACCTGTGAAAGGAATCTCGTCAATTTCATGATCCTCAAGGAGATTGTTACCAATGTGCGAGAGCACTCTGTATTGCGTATCGATTTGGCGACAGTTGACGATGACCGGTGTGATGTCTCTTCGCATTTGTTCGCCCTTTTCTTTGAGGAGATTTGTTACGTGGAGCGTTACAGCGGTCTTTCCTGCTCCAGTGACTCCGTAGAGAATCATGTTGGATGGAATTTGACCGTTCAAAGCCTCGACGAGGTTGAACGCAATACGCTCAATTTCCTTCTCTCGGTGAGGCATGACTGCTGGTCGATGGCTGTGGTGGAGGATTTCTTTGTTTGTGAACAAACTCTGTCTGGAGAGCAATGTATCGAAGATGTTTTTCTTCAAGTTTTGTCCTCCATTATATACCCTAACTTTGGGAGGCTCTCCCCCCGCATTGGGATAGTTCCCCTGAGTCCGAGTCCCCCTCATAAGGATGTCCGTTGAAATTCTTTGGAGGCCTTTATTATGACAGAAAATAGGATTTATTTTCAGTACAATGGTTTCAGGAAATTCCCTTATTATTGAACAAAAAATATCTCAGTTTTTGATGGGAACCCATTCCGAATTCTGGAAATTCCAAACATCTCCATCTTCCAAGTGATGAACATTTCCTGGGTGGTCCGGAAGTTCGTCCGTCAGGATTGGTTCAAACCCAGATTGAGGCGTATCAACGAAGGTGTGGGTGATGAGGAGTTTGACATGCGATTGTCGTTCAGCTAGAGATTGTATGTCGTCTGGTTTGTGGTGGTGATCAGATGGAACCCATTGTGGGAACCCCATCTCGACAACAGCAAGTTGGGACCGTTCAATCGCATGTTCAAGATTTTCACAAGGTCCGGAATCACCCGAATGAACAAAAGAGCATCCATCTGTGTGTTCAAAACGATAGCCGAATGGATCGACTGCATCATCGTGATGGACTCGGAAGCGTTCCCAGTTCCATCCATCGATTGTTCCAGAGTCTGTTTCGATGAATGTGACATTGTCAAGAGCATCATCCAAACTTCCAGGAAAAGCGAGGTTGCAGAGCGTTTTCAATCGCGCCATGACTCCACTTGAACCAACAATGGTGAGATGGGCATTGCCCTCTCGGTCAGAGATGTATTTCTTTTCAAGGAGAAGGAAGGGCAACCCAAACACGTGGTCACCGTGAAGATGTGTGATGAAGATGGTTTCAATCTCAGCGGGTGAGATGCCAGCACGGCGTAAGCTCAGCAAGGCTGTTGGGGGTGCATCGATGATGTGTTTTCCATCAAAGATGAGAA
>FUFK010044695.1_pt1 | contig 10792 bp, 11 predicted proteins | sample 1021851 | NCBI WGS metagenome assembly FUFK01 (sample SAMEA51879418, study PRJEB19060) | metagenome
AAAATTTTTATTGAATTAACAAGACTTAATAAACCAATTGGTTTCATGCTTCTATTTTGGCCATGTGTTTGGGGTTTAACAATTTCATATGATTTTTCTGCTTCTTTAAATACTTATTTTATTTATGCTTTTTTATTTTTTTCTGGATCAGTTCTAATGAGATCGGCAGGATGTATTGTTAACGATATAAGCGATAGAAAAATTGATAAGTTAGTCGAAAGAACAAAAAATAGACCAATTGCTTCAGGAAAAATTTCTGTTATGCGTGCTAGTATCTATGCAATAATTTTATGCTTAATTGCATTTATAGTTCTAATAAATTTTAACAAATATACAATTTACTTGGCTCTACTCTCAATGCCTTTTGCATTTACTTATCCTTTAATGAAAAGATTTACTTACTGGCCTCAACTTTTTTTNGGTATTACTTTTAATTACGGNCTAGTTTTNGCATGGNTNTCANTTCANAATNANATTTCTATTAATACCAATTATATTTTATTTAGGAGCCACATTTTGGACATTAGGATACGACACTATATATGGGTACCAAGATATTAATGATGATGAGATTATAGGAGTCAAATCAACTTCAATAAAATTTAAAAATAACCCAAAGAAATTTATTTCATTTAGTTATTTAGTTTTTATCTCAACATTATTTATTGTGGGGTTTTTAATGGATTATAATATATTTTTTTATTTATCTCTCATTGTTACGATTATACATTTATTTTATTTTCAAGTATTTAGTTTAAATGTGAACGATGAAAAAAATTGTCTAGCAAAATTCAAAAGTAATAATTTATTGGGATTAATAATTTTGACAAATATTATAATTGGTAAAGTTTTTTAGTATGAATGATAAAGAGATTATTTTCCGATTGTATATTGATTACACAAAAAAACATCTTGGAAAAATTATTTTTGCCCTAATTTTTTCAATACTTGTAGCGGGTAGCACTTCAGCTACTGCTTGGTTATTAGATCCAGCGATAGAGAAGATTTTTTTAAATAAAGACCAAAGTCTAATTTTAGTAATTCCAATATTAATTATTATTGCATTTTCAACTAAGGGAATTTCTTTATACATAGCAAAAGTTTTAATGATAAGAACATCTGAGGAAGTAAAAAAAAATATTCAAATCGACATGTTGTCATCTTTTATAAAAGCTGACACTGAAATGATTGAAGATAAACACACTGGAAAATATATTTCAAATTTAAATTTCGATGTAAATCAAATTACTGCGATGTTGAGTAATGCGATTTTAAATTTATTCAAAGATGGACTGACATTGATTGGATTATTACTTGTAATGTTTTTTCAAAATTGGAAATTATCTTTAATTGCAATTATAATGATACCCATTGCAACATTTACAGCTAAAAAATTAGGAAAAAGAATTAAAAAAGTTACTACCGAGGCACAAGAAAAATCAGGAGATTTGAATAAATATTTAGTCGATTTATTTAAAAATCATAAGATAATAAAAATTTTTCAAAGAGAAAATTATGAAAATGAAAGATCTGAAAAATTTGTTGATGAACTAAAAGAAAAATCAATAAAAATTCTTACAGTTTTTATAAGATCTACTCCTATTATGGAAATATTAACTGGAATTATGATTGCTATTCTTATTTTTTTCTCTGGGAAAATGATTATGAGTGGTCAATTAAGTATTAACAATTTTTTTTCATTTTTAGCTGCAATGATGTTAGCTTATCAACCAGTTAAGTCACTAGCTACAGTCAATATAGCTTTTGGCCAAGGATTATCAGCAGCTAAACGAATTATACCAATCATAGATCAAAAAAATAAAATATCAAAAAACGAAAGTGGTGATCACTTAAAAATTGATAATGCATCAATTAAAATAAAAGATTTAAGCTTTAAATACAATTCTAATGCAAAAAATATTGTGTTGAAAAAAATTAATATGAATATTGTGGGAAAAAAAATGACTGCTTTAGTTGGTCATAGTGGATCTGGAAAATCGACGATATTAAACTTGATACCAAGAATTTATGAGGCAAATGAAGGAGAAATATTAATAGATAACCAAAATATCAAAGAAGTAAATCTTGCATCTTTAAGAAAAGAAATATCAATTGTAGATCAAAATACTACTCTATTTGATGATACAGTTTTTAATAATATTAAATATGCAAAACCTTCAGCTACTGATGAAGAAGTCTATAAAGCTGCAAAAATTTCTATGAGTACAGACTTCATTGAAAAATTAGAGAGAAAATTTGAAACTTTCATAGGAGAAAATGGGGTGAAATTATCAGGGGGAGAAAAACAGCGATTATCTATTGCAAGAGCTCTTTTAAAAGACAGTAAAATAATTTTATTAGATGAAGCGACCTCTTCTCTAGATTCTGAAACTGAAGAGAAGATACAAAAAGCCTTGGAAGAATTGACAAAAAATAAAACAACTGTAGTAATTGCTCACAGACTATCAACGATACTTAATTCAGAAAATATTTATGTAATTGATAAAGGCTCTGTACAGAGTTTCGGAAAACATACTGAACTCCTAAAAAATTCGTCACTTTATAAAAATTTCTATGACAGACAGATCAAAAATAATTAATGATCTTCCTTTATAATATCTTCGGAATAGTATTTTTAATACTTTCCCCATTAATAATTTTAATAAGATTAATCTCTGGAAAAGAGGAAAAAAATAGATTTTTAGAAAAATATTCATTGAATGATAAAAAAAATAATATTCAAACTATATGGTTCCATGGAGCAAGCGTTGGGGAAATAATGACTATTTTGCCTGTAATAAAAAAATTTGAGGAAAATAAAAAAGTAAAAAAAATTTTACTTACTTCAAGTACAACAAGTTCAGCTTCAATTATTAAAAGACAAAATTTTAAAAAAACTACTCATGCTTATTATCCATTTGATATAGGATTTATTTGCAATAATTTTCTAAGAAAATGGAAACCTAAAATTGCAATTTTTGTCGACTCTGAAATTTGGCCAAACATGTATGAAAGATTATATTTAAAAAAAATACCTATTATTTTGATTAATGGTAGAATAACTAAAAAAAGCTTTGAAAGATGGAGCAAAATGCCTTCATTTGCAAATAATATTTTTAGCAAAATTTCAATTGCACTACCTCAAAATAAAGAAACTAAAAATTATCTAAATAGATTAGGAGTAAAAAAAATAAAGTATATAGGAAATTTAAAATATTTTAAAAATAACAAGCCAATTTCTAAAATAAATATTAAAAAATATTTCAAAAATAAGATAGTTTTTTGCGCTGCTAGTACACATCATAATGAGGAAATAATAATTGGCAGATTACATTTGGATCTAAAGCAAAAATTTAAAGATTTAATTACTATAATTATACCCAGGCATATAAACAGATCAGAAGATATTATTGAAAACTTAAAGAATTTAAAACTTAAAGTTATAAAAAGGACAAGTGGTTTGAAACCATCAAGTGATTGCGATATTTTAGTAGTTGATACTTATGGAGAAATGTCAAATTTTTTAGAACTTTCAAATTTGGCTTTTATTGGAGGATCAATAATAAATCATGGGGGACAAAATCCATTGGAAGCTGTTAGAATGGGTAATTACGTCATGCATGGTGGAAAAATTGACAATTTCAAGGAAATTTACAAAGAATTGAAAAATTATAAAATTTCTTCAGAAGTTAAAAATATCAGCGAAATGAAAAAAGTATTTGTAAAAAAATATAATTACAAAAAATCAAAAAATAAAATTAAACGAATTCATGATTTAGGAAGTAGAATTTTTAGAGAAAATATCAAAGAAATTCAAAATTATTTATAATGAAAATAAAGAGACCCATTTTTTGGGATAGTTTTAATTTAATATCATTATTACTTATTCCTTTGAGTTTACTAACAGTAATTTATAATTTTATTAAATCATTCAGTTCTAAAAAACATTTCAAAATTAAGACTATATGTGTAGGAAATATTTACTTAGGCGGAACTGGAAAAACACCATTAGTCTTAAAAATTAACGAAATTTTAAAATATAAATATAAAACTGTGTTTATAAAAAAAAAGTATTCTAATCAAATTGATGAACAGAATATTTTATCTACGTATGGGGAATTGATCTGCTCAAGTTTTAGAGATATTGCACTTAAAATTGCTCAGCAGAAAAAATACCAAGTGGCTATCTTAGATGATGGTTTGCAAGAAAAAAGTTTAAACTATGACATTTCTATAGCTTGCTTTAACAGTTCGGATCTAATTGGCAATGGATTAGTAATCCCGGCAGGACCATTAAGAGAAAGAATTTCTAAAATTATGGATTACAATATAGCATTTTTAAATGGTGAAAAAAATAATACAAATTTTGAAAAATATCTTAGAAAATTAAATCCTGCTTTGAGAATATTTAGAGCAAAATATACTCCAAAAAATATTAAAGACTTTAAACTTAATGATAATTTTTTAATGTTTTCAGGAATTGGCAATCCAATAGAATTTGAAAAGACACTAAAAAAATTTAGGTTTAAAATAAAAAAAAAAATAATTTTTCCTGATCATTATAATTATAAAAATTCAGATATTAAAAATATAAATAAAATAGCTAAAAGTAATAAATTAAAAATTGTAACTAGTGAAAAGGATTATAATCGATTATCAAATATACAAAGAAAAAATATTCAACATTTAAAAATAGAATTGAAAATTGAAAAGGAAATGCAATTTAAAAATTTTTTAATCAAAAGAATATGAAAAAGTTTTTTTATTTTATTGAATTTGTATTGATTAAATTATTTTTTCTTATATTAAAAATTATTGGATATAAAAGTGGATCTAATTTAGGATGTTTCATAGGACGTTTATTAGGGCCAATATTTAGATCAAGAAAATTAATAAATAAAAATTTAGAACAATCAGGGGTAGTTGATAAAACAAAATACAATAAAATTGTGAATAAACTTTATGGTAATTATGGAAGAATACTTGCAGAATATCCATTTCTTAAGGATTTTAGAAATAACAAATTAAATAAATTCATTGAAATTGAGGGTATTGAAAACTTAAATGATATTAAGAAGGAAAAAAAAAGGGCCGTATTTATTTCAGGACACTTCAATAACTTTGAATTGATGGCACTTCAAATAGAAAAGGCAGGCATAGAATTATGCGCTATTTATAGACCTTTAAACAATTTATTTCTTAACAACACAATGGAAGAAATACGAAAAAAATTTATATGTAAAAATCAAATTAGAAAAGGTAGATCCGGTACAAGACAAATAATTGAGAATTTGAAAAAAGGTCGGTCAGTTGCTCTAATGATTGATCAAAGAGTTAGAGAAGGAATAAAAACTAATTTTTTTGGAAAATCAGCTACTACAACAACCATTCCCGCTCAATTAATAAAAAAATATAAATGTGAATTGGTTCCGATTTATATAGAGAGACAAAGAAAATATTATTTTAAAATGTTTATTTCTGCACCAATTAAAATTGGAAATAATAAATCAACCAAAGAAATTACAGAACATTTAAACAAAATTCTTGAGAAAATGATTTTAAAAAATATAGATCAGTGGATTTGGACACACGATAGGTGGAAAAAATAATTATTTTTTAGTTAATGTATCTCTTTTGATCGAAGCTTCTATGTAAGAAAAATATGCTTCTTGTTCTTCAACATTCCAATAATTAAGATTTTCAAGTGGTATTTTTTTTTGTGAAACAGCACAAATAACATGATCACCATCCTCTATAATTTCAAAATTGTTTGCTGAGTATTTTAATTTAGCTAACTTATTTAACATATTTAAGATATATATTTACTAAATGAAAATTGCAATTATTGGAAGCGGTGGTAGAGAACATGCTTTAGCATATCAATTAAGTAAATCTAAAAAATTAATTAAATTATATAGTATTCCCGGGAATGCGGGCACAGGTGAAATATCTAAAAATATTGATTTAGATCCAAATAATTTTGAAGATTTGTATAATTTTTTAAGTAAAGAAAAAATCGAATTAGTTATTATTGGTCCTGAAAAACCTTTGGTAGAAGGAATAGTAGATTTTCTTGAAAAAAAAAAAATAAAAGTATTTGGACCCAATAAAACTGTAGCTCAATTAGAAGGGTCAAAAATATTTACAAAAAAAATCTGTGAGAAATATAATATTCCTACAGCTAAATTTAAAATTTGTAATTCAAAAGAAAAGGCATTTGAATTTTTATCATCATCTACTTTTCCACTTGTTATAAAAGCAGATGTATTAGCTGCAGGAAAAGGTGTTTATATTTGTAAAGAAATAAATGATGCTAAAAGTGCCGTCACTGAAATTTTTGCTGGTAAATTTGGTAAAACAGATCAACTTTTAATTGAGGAATTTTTAGAAGGTGACGAAATGAGTTTTTTCACTATTTCAGATGGAATTTGTTATAAGACTTTTAATACAGCTCAAGATCACAAAAGAGTAGGTGAAGGTGATACTGGTAAAAATACAGGTGGAATGGGAGCCTATTCACCTTCAAGCTTAATTAATAAAGATTTAGAGGACAAAATTTTAAAAAAAATAATTGAACCTACATTTAAAGCTATAAAAGAAATGAATGAAAAATATGTAGGATTTTTATACGCAGGATTAATGATTAAAAATAATGAACCATTTCTTATCGAATACAATGTAAGAATGGGAGATCCAGAGTGTCAAACTATTTTACCTTTAGTAGACAATGATTTAGTTGAAATTATAGACGCATGCTGCAATTCACATCTGAAAAAACAGGAAATAAAGTGGAAAACTAAAAAAAGTATGTGCATAGTATTATGCTCTAAAGGGTATCCAGAAAAATATAATAAAAATATTGAGATTAATAATTTAAATGAATTTAAATCAACCGAGGATAACTTTGTTTTTCATGCTGGTACAAAAAAAGTTGGAAATAAAATTTTGGCAGTTGGTGGTCGAGTGATAAATTTTGTAAATATTTCAAATAATTTTTTATCCAGTAGGATAGAAATTATAAGACGAATAGAAAAATTAAATTGGAAAGATGGTTTTTATAGATCTGATATAGGCCATAAAGTAATAAATGAATGAGAGTAATAAGTGGAAATCTTAAAGGTAAAATAATTCAAAATCCTACTGATAAGAATACAAGACCATTGAGAGACATGGTAAGAGAATCAATATTTAATATCCTTGAACACTCTAAAAATCAAAAAATAGAGTTTAAAAATGGTATTGTTTTAGATTTGTTCTCCGGTTCAGGATCATTTGGCATTGAATGTTTATCCAGAGGAGTAAAAAAAGTTTATTTTATTGAAAATTATAAGCCATCTTTAAAAATTTTAAAAAAAAATTTAGACGATTTAAAGCTTTATCAAAATTCAGTGATTATTGAAAAAAATGTCTATGAAATATCAAGTAAAAATGTAGATGATAAAAAAATCGATTTAATTTATTTGGACCCGCCATTTAAGGATAAGAACATAAATAAATTATTAGAAAGAATAAAAAATTTTAAATTAGCCCAATCAAATACAATGATCATTATTCACAGAAATAAGAAATATACGGATGAATTCATAAAAGAATTTAAAATTTTTAGAGTACAAACATATGGTGTTTCAAAGATAATTTTTGGAAAAATATTATTTTAAAATTCTTTTCGTTTCTCTTTTTATCAATTCAACAGATGGCTGATCTAATGGATTTACTTTAAGAAGTTTGCCTAAGAGTAAAGTTTCTAATATAAAAAAGCAAAATAATTCCCCCATAGTTTCTTCATTTTTAACTGATAAATCAAAACATCTAAAAGGTATTTTTTTCTGTTTAAAAATATTCTGGGTAGCCTTTTTTTGAGTGTTAATGACATAATCGATATTTTTATATTTTAAATTCTTAAAACCATCTATTAGAAATGTGTTACTGAAATTAAATGATCTAAAATTTATTGTGCTAAAAAAAGTGAAAAAATTATCTTTATATCCATCTAGATAAAGTTGCAAAAGGCTATGATTGTCTTTAGGCATAGTGGAAATAATCGGAAATATGCCTCTATTTTCTTTACCCAAACTTTCAGCTGTTAATTGTTGATACCATTTTAAAAAATTATTTAAGCTCTCATCATAATTTAAAATAACTGAATTTTTTTTTCCTTGATTAAGATTTTTATAAATACCCAAAACATTATTTACCAAGCACTTAGTAAAAGACTTATTTTTTATAAGATAATTAAATCTTTTAAATTTTTTTTCACTTAGTCCCATTAATTCAGCTGGAATCATGCCTACTTCAGAAAGCACCGAGTATCTTCCACCAATATAATTTTTGTGTTCGATTACGTCAGCTTTTAATTTACTTGCTAATTTATTTAAAATACTGCTTTTATTCTCTGTAATTAAAAGGTTATCATTTCTTTTTTGTTGGCTTAAAATTAAATTAAGATTTGCAAATGTTTCTAAAGTGTTTCCTGATTTTGAAATTATTATATTTAATTTTTTGCCATTATTACTGAACTTAATATTGCTTTGTAAATTATTATAAAAATTGAATTTTTTTTTTATTTTTTTGTCTAAAAAATCATAGATTGCTTGAGCTCCTAAAATAGATCCACCCATTCCAATTAAATTGTAACTTTTATACTTTTTAAGTTTTTTTAAATTTTTTTTAGTTACATCATATTTATAATTTGAACAAAGAGATTTTAATAAAGGATATTTTAATAATAGTTCTTTTGGTTTAAGATAATTAAGTAGTTTCTTTTGTAGAGGCTTATTTATTTTATAGTTAAAATTTTCATAAATAATTTTTTTTTTTTGCATCAATTATTCAATTTTCTTTAACATTTCATTAAGTAAATTTGATTTATCATTACTTTTTTTTGAAGACTTATTTTCTTTAATATTTAGTAGTTCTTTTACGCCCTCAGAATTATCAGACCTACTCAACTCTAAATCATCTCCAGGCTTGGGTAACTTATTCATATCTGGTGGCATTTGTAGAGGGTTCTTTTTTTTTACTAAAAATTCGTCACTTTGATCTGATCTTTTTTGTCCTTCCAAAGCTTCCTTAACACCACCACAATTTAAAAGAATGGGTATTAGAATAACTAGTAAAATTAAATTAAATTTATTTCTCATTATTTTTTCGTTTATAAATTATAAATTCGGAGAAAATAAGACATATAATACCTGCAGTTATAAAAATATCAGCAACATTAAAGATAAACCAATGATATCCTGCATAATTTAAATCTATAAAGTCTGGAACAGCTCTGTAATAAACTCGGTCAAATAAGTTTCCTAAAGAGCCTCCTAATATTATCATTAAAAAAAATGATTTAATTTTTGACTCAATGAAAGCGAAATACAATATTACTAAGTTTATAATGACTATAATTGCAGTAAAGATATTATAGAAAAGTTTATCTTCTGATGAAAATAAACCAAATCCTATCCCTGTATTCCAAACTAAATAGATATTTAAAAATTGATTTATATAAAGGTCAACTTGTCCTTCATTATTTAAGATATTTAGAATATAAATTTTTGATAGTCTATCTAAAGCAAAACAAACAACTAAAAATACAAAACCTATAAGAAGTTTATTTAATTTTTCATTTCCCATTAGTATTTAAAAGTCCACAATTTGGTCTTTCACAACTCGTTTCAAAAATTTTCCAACAAATAGGACATTTATTTCCTTGGGCCTTTTTTGCAACTACATCAATACTATTTTTTAAATTTTCATCTTTAATTACAGAGGCAGATGAGGTTATACAAATTTCAGAAAAATTAATATTTTTTGCCTTATCGTAAAATTCTTTATTTAATTTTATCTCAATTGTTGCTTCTAAACTTGAACCAATTGACTTTTCGGCTCTCATATTCTCTATTGAAATATTTGCCTCATCTCTAATTTTTTTAACATAATCCCAATCTGAGCTAAGTTCTTCATCGTTCCAAGAATTAGGAACTGAAACGAAATTTTGTAAATGGATACTTTGGCTATCTTTTTCCTTTTTAACTAGTTGATAAATTTCTTCAGTTGTAAATGATAATATAGGTGCAAACCATTTTAGGAGACACTGCAAAATAATATTTAAAAGGGTTATACAGTTCTTTCTTTTATCGGAATTTAAAGCGTCACAATATAGAGTATCTTTCCTGATATCGAAATAAAAAGCAGAAAGCTCAACTGTGCAAAAATTTAGTAATTCTTTGTATAAATTATGGAAGTTATAAACTTTAAAATTATTTTTAAAATTCTCATTTATTGTATAAATTCTATGAAGCATAAATTTTTCAAGAGAATCAAAGTTTTCAAATTTAACTTTTTCTAGATCAAGATTTTCGTATTGATCTTGAATATTTCCTAATAGATATCTAAATGTATTTCTAATTTTTCTATAAGACTCAGCGTGTTGATCTAAAATTGAATAATCTATTCTTAAATCTTCAGCATAATTTGAAGATGCAACCCAAATTCTTAATATATCAGCTCCATATTTTTTTAATATATCTTGTGGAGCAATAACGTTACCTGTTGACTTTGACATTTTTAGACCTTTTCCATCTACAACAAAACCATGAGAAAGAATGCTTTCAAATGGAGCGACTCCTCTTGTTCCACATGATTGAAGTAATGAGGAGTGAAACCATCCTCTATGTTGATCTGAGCCCTCTAAATACATAGATGCTGGCCATTTGAGGTCGTCTCTTTTCTCTAAAACAAAAGAGTGAGTGGAACCACTGTCAAACCAAACTTCAACTATGTCTGATAATTTTTCATA
>FUFK010040401.1_pt1 | contig 10791 bp, 15 predicted proteins | sample 1021851 | NCBI WGS metagenome assembly FUFK01 (sample SAMEA51879418, study PRJEB19060) | metagenome
GTAGGCTGTCACTTCCCTTTGCTATACTGTAAAAGTGTTCAAAACTGAATACTCCATTTGGAGGGGTGGTCGAGTGGTTTAAGGCTCTAGTCTTGAAAACTAATTTAAGTTGTAGTTATATCAGTAGTTTAGAAGATAAGTTGTCATACAGTTACGAATTGGTTACGAATTTATGTCTCTAGTCTTCAGGACTAGCGGTATATGTAATTTTTAATTCAATTTTTAAGTTGACTTTTCTTGAAATGTCAGCAAAAATATCAATATTAGAAGTTCTTCAAGGTACGGACTATCTAACTACGATCTCTAAGGCAACCCAATTCTGAAACTTAGGTTGGTCGGTTCAGCCCTATGAAAAAAGGGCAATCTGGCTTCATACAACTTGAATTAAAAGACAAGTTGGATCACCGAACGAAGCGGAAAGAGTAAAATCTTCGGTTTTCTCAGCACCCGAAAGGCTGGGTCGTATCGTGAATTGGGAGTTCTGCAAAGTCATTCGACAGGAACTGATACCTAATCTTTATTAGGTATCGTTCAATGACTTCAGTAAGAAATGAAGACCCGAGAGTAGATAGATTAATTGCAGAAGTTCAGGAATTAACTTCAGTATTAAAAGTCTTAGTAGATACTATTCCGCAGAGGAATAAAATCTGGCTCAGTCCGTCCCAATTTGGAAAACTATTAGGTGTCCAATATAGGCAAATAGCAAGATATAGAGAACAAGGAGTTTTCAAAGAATCCTCCTATAGAAGAAACGGAAACAGATTTGAATATCACTCCGTCAACGCTATGAAAGACGCTGAAGCGTGGCAAGGAAGTAAAGTCCTACACCCAAATAATCAAGCAAACTTCAGGGCGAAATATGATAAAAAATAAACAAATAAAAGTAGTCTTNTTAGTCGATCAATTTGTCTTCACAGATATTGAGTCNGCTAAGAAATTTATTGCTGAATCAACCTACGAAAGTAGCGAAGCAAATATTGATATTCCTTCTGCTAAAGGGAGGGACGAGTAAGTGCAAGATAACTGGGTAAGTACAGCAGACTTATACAAATTAATGTCTCCTGAACAAAGGAAGCTATTCACAAAAAGGCTTAGTTATTCAAAAGACTTTGCAGATCATTGTTTTGAAAATCCTGAAATGTTGAAGGAGTTCACGGAAGAAGATCAACAAGCAATCTTTAAGAACTGGACAAAAGAACAGAAAGACTATTTCTGTATAGAGGACACTCTTATGGATAAAGCAGAAAGACTTCTAAGAGAATCAAGGGAAATTTTAGACAAAATTATTCTTCCAGAAGAAGGAGGACAAGAATAGTGTTGTTNCCAAAAGAACTAGAACTTCTTACTCCCCTCCAATACCAGCACCCACTATTACCTATAGGTGCAGATCATAAAGACACTAGAGTTTTAATGAAGAAAGCACCTGTAAATAAATATGGGGGTCTGCTAAGTGAGTGGGACAAAATCGAAGGATATACAGTTAAGGAGTTATGGTCACACCCTAGAGCAATAGCTGTTGGGGTAAGGTGCGACAAATTATTCTGCTTAGATTTTGACGGAAGTTCAGCAGTTGAAAAAGCAATAAAACTTGGACTAGCTGAAGGCGAAAATACTTGGGAAGTTAAGCGAACTACAAGCGAAGGTTATTACAAAAGAATCTTTGCACCAAGTCAGGCTCAATTAAGTGCAATTCCTCCAAATTTTAAAAATAAAAAAGAATTTAGCTTCAANATNNNNACNAAAGAACCAACAGAATTTGATAAGNCAGAAGCTATTGAATTTTTNTGTACTTCTGGAAGACAAGTTATTGTTTGTGGTCAACATTATTCAACTAATGGGAGGTACTTCTGGGAAGAAGGTCATACACCTGACCGACTTCGTGAACCAACTATCAAAGAGTGGAACATTGTCCTAAAACTTCTCAAGAATTATCAGACAGAAAAACTTCCNAACGCTACGACAGTAACTAAGAACAAAACTGGCTGGTCAAGAATGAGTGAGTGCGAAATTTGCGGACGAGTTGAAAGACCAGTTTGCACAATTTCAGATGATAAGAACACAATTTCTTGTTTTCACGGATTAAGTTATGCACCGCCTACAGGACTAAAAAAGGGCGAAGTAATTTTCAATACTTGGGCATATTCCAAAACTGAAGAAAGGTCATTCGGGACTTTTTCAACTTTCGTCAGGCACAAACCAAGTCCCCTCGAACTACTAGAACGGAGGTTAAATAAAATTGGATAAATTTATAAAAGCATTACCAGAAGGTTGGACTGAAACTAACGGAGTCAGAAGAAGTTCTTCTATAACAGTTGGTCAGTTTAGTGCTTTATTAAANGACGNNNTGAAGGACAGATTAAGATTTAATTTATTAACTCTTAAACCTGAACTAGACGGAGTTGAAATACCAGCTACAGATTTAACTTATTTATATGTAAAGTTGGGCGAATCTGGTTGGACTATATCCAAAGAACAGGCCAAAGACGCACTTATTTATGCTTCACAGAATAATTGTTTTGACCCAGTTCAGGAGTATTTATTAGACCTAGAACAACAAGAAAAAGATCTAAAGTTATACCCAGCCGACATTGATTCTGTTGCTTCTGACTACTTNGGAGTAAANGACGANTTAAGCAATAAAATGGTCAAAATTTGGTTAGTTGGTCAGGTTAGGAGGGCTTTCCATAGAGGTTGTAAGCATGACACTATGCTTGTCCTACAAGGTGGTCAAGGAATCGGAAAAAGTTCATTTTTTAGTTCATTAATGCCGAATCCAGACTTCTTTGCTGATACACCAACTATTGACCCAAAAGACAGACTAATGGTTATCCAAAGTTGTTGGTGCTATGAAGTTCAGGAACTTGAGAATCTAACAAGTAAAGTTGAAGCTGGAAAAGTTAAAGCACTTATAACCAGTTCGTACGATACGTTTAGACCTCCTTATGCTTCTGCACTAATTAAAAGTCCTAGACCTTCGTTAATGGTTGGAAGTGCAAATAAAACTCAACTTCTTGAATGACGAAACAGGTCATAGACGTTTCCATTTTGTAAAAGTATCAGGTGCAATAAATATTGAACGAGTAAAGGAAGACAGGGACGCAATCTGGCTATCTGCTATTAAAGCGTTTAGAGAAGGATTTGTTCCAATACTTGATACTGAAGAAAGTCAATTAAGTGANAACAGGAGTTCAGAATTTGAGAAAGAAAACGAATTTTATAGTGTTGTTGCTGAGTGGATAGAGTCCGCACCAGACTATTTCACTACAAGACAATGTTTTCTGGGTACTCAGTTAATTGACCAATACGAAGCACCTAGACCGCTAGACGTTGTTCAAGTTGGTAAAGCATTAAAGGCTCTTGGATATGAACAGAAGCAAAGAAGAATTAATAAAGTCAGGGACAGATATTGGAGTAAAAAAGAAATAGTCCAGGCATTTGACAAAAATTGTGGGGAATCTGGAGGTGTCCCAGATGTCCCAAAGTCAAAGAGTGATGATGTGACCCCCAACTCCCCAGCAGTAGTCAGCGAAGGCGGAGACTGTCCCAATGTCACAACCCAAAATAAGGAAAATAACAATAGTAAGGTACAACCGCATAAAGCACTCCGCTGGGAAACTAGCGAGGACAATGTGACACCAAAGAAAACCTTCGGAAAGGTAGTCGTGGGCTACAATNNAACGTCACAACCCAAGATGTCACAAGAAGAACNANNNAAGNNNNANAAAGAATTAGAGGACTATTGGAACTCACTATAAAAAGCGTATTTTTTCGTATTTAGACGGATTAAAATATCCATAGGAAAAAAATTCTTTATATATATGAGCCGAAACTTTTACAAGGAATACTTAAGTCTGAACCATAGGTTGAACGGACTAGAACGAGTAATTGCACCGCCCGATTTAAGAATGATCGTAATTGACCACAATAAACCAGATGATGATTTACCAGTAGTTGATAAGTTAACTCAATGGGATTTAGTCCTAGAGATAGAGAAAAAATCGCCCATTCATGCAAAAACAGAAACAGCCTTTTGGAGTTGACCTTCGTTGACCGAAAGATAACCTTGTAAGACCGCCATACTTGAGTGACCGCTAACTTCTGCAATATGCCTTATAGGAATACCAGCATCTGAAGCGGAACTTAAACTGGTTCTTCTGAATCCGTGACTTGAGAATCCTTGAAGGTTCGTAGCCTTAACAGCCCGATTTAACTGTTTCATAAATGCACGAGTAGTTATAGAACCATTTCGGCCTTTAAATATGAAAGAATCAGGTGTTATTTCTTCCCCAGCTTCAGCACATTCTTCTTTGAATTGATGCAACTTAACCAGATAATCTTCCGAGACAGGAATATTTCTGGCCTTGAGTTTTCCCTTACAAATTCCTTTCGGAAAGAACAAAGAATTACAAGTTACATTTTCGTATTTCAACTGACAAACTTCGCTTATTCTTCCAGCAGTTCGCCGACAAGTTTCAGCAATAAGTTTGTGTTTATTAGTAGGAAGATAAGTAATAAGAATATCCAGTTCAGAAGAACTAAGTATTCGTGACTTACCTTCACGATTTAGCTTCATAAGATAAGTTTTCAAGGTACTAAGACGTAGTCATAGACTATTAGTTCGTCTTACTTACATTTTACGAACTACAATATCAATGTAATAACAATAGTTTGTAAATCTATATTCAGTATTTTTTATAAATAGTAGTATTACAAATAACGAATAAAAATATTATTATTTTCTTCAATTTAGTGTGTTACAGATAAAGAATAGTTATTTGACTTTTCAGTTATAGAGGGGGGTCTGGTTGCAGTTTTTTGAAATTTATTTCGACCTACGGGGGACTTACTTAAACAAAATAATAGCATTAATTAACAAATAGTGCAACAGATTAAGGGGTCAAAAATAATACTAACTACTACAGTAGCAGAAAAATAAAAACTGTCTGAATTTACAGGGAAAACTGTCTTAAAATTAATAGTAAGAAATGAGTTAATTTTGACTGACTGGAATCCAAAAACTAACGATTGGCAGTTCCAACAAAGGTGCTTGAAGTGTGGTCTGAAGCTGTTTCCGTATGACTCGCAAATGGCTGAAGATTGGGCGGAATATGCTTATCACACTTGCCAAAAAAGGAATATAACTCCACGTCAGTTGATGTATGAGAGAAGTCCCAACATAGACAAGACTCATGCANAAAGACCTCCTAAAGTTATCTACTACTAAAGTTATGAAACACCCTCTACTAGACCGCTGGGTAAGAGTATTAATGAGTATTGCACCAAACTCAAAAGTGCCAAATATTAATACTGCGACAACAAGAAATATGTCTGTCACTACTTTGGAAAAGTTGAAAATGGCTGACCCAGAACTATATCAAACTGTATTCGCTACACCTATAGAGGAGATAGAAGACGGAAGACTACAAAAGCATTTGTATGACCAAGCATTTTGGACAGATGACGAGCAAGGATTAAGGGAAAATGGATACGAACACTTTGCTAACCAAATTCGGGACGAAAAAATTAAATTTGAACAAGACAAGATAAATAAACAAATCGAAGAAAGTAGGCAGAGACAGGCATTACAAGCTAAAGANAGAGAAAGAAAAGCAAATATGTCATTAATAGAAAGACTTCACGAAGAATCTTTGAAGCAGACCCCAGCAGACATCATTAACAACCAACTGAAGTATCACGGAAGGGTAGGAACAAATTAAGAAACGAATGTCAGCTATTAAGAAAGTAGGAAGACCAACTATTGCAAATAGCGAAGTCCCAGCACACATCTTTGAAGGTTTACTTCATAAGAGTAGGGGTAGAACTTGGGCTGATAGTGCAACTGCTGTTGGTATTAAATACCAAACTCTAAAAGAGTGGGTCAATGAAAACGAAGTAGCCAGACAGTTCTACAAAGAACAATTAAAAGCACGAAACGAGATAATCCAAGACAACCTCGACAATAGTTACGAATTACTTATAGCTGAAGCACCAACTGTTGCTAACGAACTATTGAAAATAATCAAAAATCAAAAGACTAAAGGTTACGCAAAAACTGAAGCAATAAACGCTTTTTTCAGAATTATTGAAAGGGGTTGGAGTGATAAGAAAATGTCTGAAGCACTTCAGGAAACAAAAGAACGTATTGACTCGTTAGAAGCTGGAAGACCGCTACAACTGACAGAAACACCTGTATAACTAGAAAATAGTCCCTTCAGAATCGGCTACAAGGTGCTTGTAAAAATGCCTGGCTGTCTTTGTATCTACCAAACTACAGGAGTTTTCCTCCAACCTTGAGCTATTAGTTTTTTCCAAAGTTCCCTAGCTTTTTCGATTTTTAGTTCTTCTCGTTTAGTCATTACAGGGGGTTCTTTACCTAGATAAGAAGTAAATTTTCCACTATCTACAAAAAAATATTCAAAGAATCTATCTTTGTTTTGTCTGTTTTTTATGAATCTTTTTACTTCTGATCTATTGGAATTAATGAGCCAAAATGAGTCTTCCACTTACTGATATGTATTGAGTAATGATATGTAAATTCCTAATAAAACAAATATTGCTACACCTATTCCGACTACTGTAGTTGGTTGATTATTCCAAAGGTTAGTTAAATATTCCACTATTGTTGTTGTTGCTGTTGTTGATTTACTGTCTGTTGAAATTCTAGTTTTCTAGCTTGTCTATGGAGTGCTGACCAAGTTGCGGTTTTCCGTTGGGCTAACAAAATAATCTTTTGTTTATTCTTAGGGGTCAACTTGTACTTTTTAAGAAGTTTCCCAAGTGCTAAAGAATTAATTGAATTACAAGTATTCATTATTTTATTTTCTTTGCTTGTTTAATAGCGTCAATTTCGTCATAAGTCTGGCTGTAAATTTTATAGTGAGTCTGCAAAGAATGACCCATAGACTTTGCACTTGCTCTTGGGTCTATCTCAGCATGAATTGATCTAATACCCCAATCGTGGCGAATGTCTGTTGGCTGAATACCTTCAAGACCTACTTCTTTGGCTCTTGGTGCTAACCAACTTCGTAACTTGTCAGTAACGTACTTACTTTCTTTTGGGTCGTAGTTACCAAGTTCAAAAGAGTAAACTCGTTCGATATTATCCAGTTCCCATTTGATCGCTAGTTCTTTAGTAAGTGCTATTGGATATTTGATATACATAGGTTTAGCCTTTGGAAAACATACACTTGAAGCAGTACCAGTTTCTAGGTCTGGAATAAGACTATAAGTTTCGCCTATCCTTGTCCCGAAGATGTATTGCGAACAAAGTGTCCAACCATACCGCTTGTTAGGTCTTACTAATTCCATAAGCTGAAGAAGTTTCTCTTCGTCCTTTTTTGTTCTTTTAGCTGGTGTATAACAACCAACAAAAGGGTCTAACTTTTCTATTCCAGAAATATTGTTTATTCTGCAAAGACTTTTNAAGTATTGAGCAAGTGAATCTCTTTTCTTTGACTCAGGTTCAGAGTCGTTGATGATGTAATCAAGCAAGAACTCTATAGTNAGTTCTGCATTTTGTGGAAGTTTTTCTAAATANAACATTATCAAGTCAAAAGACTGCTGTTTTGTTGGTGTCTTTTTCTTGGTCTTCCAGTAGTCAATTTCAAATCTTTTTACAGCTTCCCCAATAGTTATNCCCCCAGCACTTGCTACAGGATTAATTTTGGGAGTATCCCACATCAAAACATCTGGTATAAATCCATTTTTATTTACATATTCAGTAAATTGNAGAACTCTTGCTTCTGCTGAGACAAGGTTGCTTATATCTGTAGTCAATCTGAGTGGAATCTTACGTTCTTTTCTTATTCCTTTGGAGTCTGTATAAGTTCCACGAATGTATAAGTTATTTTGTTTTACGAAAATCTTTGCTTTTATTCTTCTTTCTTTGAATTTTTGGTTAATTTCCTCTATATTTTTCGTAACCAGTTCCGAATTTAGTTCCGAATTTGTTGCACCTGATGACCTAGTCAGCCTACTTACTCCTGACTTGATTTTGTTAACAATTTCAGATTTTTTGTTCACGTTGTTAATTTAACTAAGTTCCGAATAAGTTACGAATCTATGTCCTAAAATGTCGCAAAATGTCAAGTATATGTCAATAGTCTGGTTGTAAGTTGTAGGGGTTCAAAAACAGGTTAGAAGGCTTATTGTAGGCTGTCACTTCCCTTTGCTATACTGTAAAAGTGTTCAAAACTGAATACTCCATTTGGAGGGGTGGTCGAGTGGTTTAAGGCTCTAGTCTTGAAAACTAATTTAAGTTGTAGTTATATCAGTAGTTTAGAAGATAAGTTGTCATACAGTTACGAATTGGTTACGAATTTATGTCTCTAGTCTTCAGGACTAGCGGTATATGTAATTTTTAATTCAATTTTTAAGTTGACTTTTCTTGAAATGTCAGCAAAAATATCAATATTAGAAGTTCTTCAAGGTACGGACTATCTAACTACGATCTCTAAGGCAACCCAATTCTGAAACTTAGGTTGGTCGGTTCAGCCCTATGAAAAAAGGGCAATCTGGCTTCATACAACTTGAATTAAAAGACAAGTTGGATCACCGAACGAAGCGGAAAGAGTAAAATCTTCGGTTTTCTCAGCACCCGAAAGGCTGGGTCGTATCGTGAATTGGGAGTTCTGCAAAGTCATTCGACAGGAACTGATACCTAATCTTTATTAGGTATCGTTCAATGACTTCAGTAAGAAATGAAGACCCGAGAGTAGATAGATTAATTGCAGAAGTTCAGGAATTAACTTCAGTATTAAAAGTNTTAGTAGATACTATTCCGCAGAGGAATAAAATCTGGCTCANTCCNNCNCANNTNGGAAAAATTCTAGGTGTTCAATCTAGGCAAATAGCAAGATATAGAGAACAAGGAGTTTTTAAAGAATCTTCCTACAGGAAAAACGGCAACCGGCTTTTTATTGAATGGACTGTTGCCGCGCAAGCTTGCCTGACACTCAATCAGCTATCTTTTATGAAACAATTAATTTTTACCTTCCTTTTGATAATTTTAAGAGATCTTCAGTTCCTATTAATCTTGGCGAATATTTAATTTACAAAAATAAAGTATTAAATTTTGTTAAAGCAAGAAGTACAAGAATAAATCAAACAAATTAAAATGACTTAATTAATTTTGTGTTTTTTAACAAGGTACATAGTAAGCACATAGTAATTTAAGGTTTTTTTGTAATAAATTTGCGTTTGAGTTATCAAGTAATTTTCGATTATACTCTCTTGATGAAAAATAAGAAATTACCACTTGCGAATATAATTATTATTGCAGCAGTTGTTGGTATTACGATTTTAACTATATTAGGATACCTTTCAATAATTGGTTGGGTATTTTTATCTTCTTATGCATTGTTTCCTTACCTAGTATCTAAAATTGCAAAAGAAAAGAACCGAAATGTATTTGGTTGGACTATAATTTCTATTCTCACTAATCCATTAATAGTATGGATTATTATAAATGCAGTTGCCAAAAATAATGAAGGAAAAAAAATCAGAAAGAGAAAAAATAAGTAAGAATAAATAGGGGGCGTTCTGTTGCCAGGTGCCCCGAACTTTGTACTATTATTCGCCAATAATTTGAATTGAAAAACGGCAATTTTAACTTAAATCCCGTACGTATCCCGTACAGGATTTTTGTGATAGCCTATGTACTATGAGGCAAGAGCTACAAGAATTATCAAAAGAATGGCCAGCTTTTTTTAAAAATAAACCAAATAGAGTTGATGAAATTTATAAAGAAATAAAAAATATACTTGGAGTTATAGTATTAAATTCAAATCATAAAGATTATATAAAAATAAAAGCAACAAAAGGCGTTGCAACAGTTCCCTTTGCACCTTGGATTGGTGCTCGTGATGTTAGACTTACAGATAAACAAAGTGAAGGATATTCATTAGTTTATCTTTATTCTGTAGATCTTAAAAAAGTTTATCTTTCAATCGCTTTTGGGACTGGACAATTTTTAGAAGTATTTAAACCAAAAAAAGAGGCGTATATAAAAATGAGAAAAGCTGCCTCGAGAATTCAAAAAGTATTTGAAAATGATCTTAATATTCAAGATTTAATTTTAGACCCTATTGATTTGGCAGCAACTTCTAAAGAATTTAGACAAGAAGGGTACGAACAATCTGCAATCTTTAGTTTAGGTTATCAAATAGATAATTTGCCAAACGATACTAAACTTTTAGAAGACTATAAAAAAATGCTAGATTTTTATGTAGAAATCTTTGAAAGTCCATTAACACCTTCAATAGACAACTTAGTTAATGCAGTTGCGGATCCAATAAAAATTGAAGATAAAAAACCTAAAATTAAAACTTTTGAAGACCGATCACCAAAGAAGACAAAAGCAAAAAATAAAAAAGGCAAAAAAACAAAACAAAAAAAAAGAAGAAGCGATCAATCAACTTTTATTGGTACAAAAGGAGAAAAAATTGTATTCGATTATGAAAAGGATAAATTAAGCCAAATTGGACTTAATCAATTATCTGATAAAGTTAAATGGCACGCTGAACTTAATGAAAAACCAGGTTATGATATCACATCGTATAATGAGAAAGGCGAAGAGATATTTATAGAAGTTAAATCCTCAAAAGGAAAAACAATCAACGATATTGATTTAACGAAAAATGAGCTGTTAGCCATGTTAAATAAAAAAAATAGACAAAAATTTCAAATCTATCTAGTGACAAATGCATTAACTAATCCTGAAATAGAAGTTATAAAAAACCCAAGTGAAAAACTTAAATGTATCGAAAATTTTAATAAAATTCTTAATTTATT